>ENA-UESU01001512-UESU01001512.1-human-gut-metagenome-genome-assembly--contig:-NODE-1512-length-16381-cov-4.151742_pt1 | contig 16381 bp, 14 predicted proteins | sample MGYA00243007_ERZ508008 | MGnify/ENA primary metagenome ERZ508008 (study PRJEB26167, sample SAMN06115399) | human gut metagenome | host: Homo sapiens | place: China:Henan | collected 2016-06-23...
GGCCCGGCCCGGTAAAAAGAACGCTCGCCGCACGGACGACGAACAGACGTTCGTGAGCGTCCCCGGCGGGCTGGACGCTGAGGAGGTGCTGGGGCTGATGGGCAAAATCCGTCATCCCGTGCGCCTCGACGATCTGATCCGTTTCCTTGATTTGTCCCGGCGGGACAAGAAACCGCTTGAGAACCTGCTCGACGCTTTGCAAGCCGAAGGCCGGGTCATCCGGCTTCGCGGCGGCAAATGGGTGGAGGCGTCGCAAGCCCGGATCGTGACCGGCGTGCTGTCCATCCAGCGCTCCGGGGCGGGGTTCGTGACTCCGGACGCGGTGCAGGACTCGCCCGAGGACGCCCCGAAGCCCGTTGACGGCGACAAACGCAACCGTGTGCAATCCCGGTTGCAGCCCGATATTTTTATCCATCCCGGCTTTCTTGGCGACGCGTGGCATGGTGACCGCGTGGAAGTGGCCCTGCAACCGGCCCCGCAGCACCGGGGCGGAAAGGTGCGGAATCCGGAAGGCCGGATCATCCGCGTGCTCGAACGCCGCCAGAAGGAGTTGGCCGTCCACGTCACCCGGAACCAGACGCCGCGCGGCGTCCTGTGCCGCCCGGCTGATCCCCGGCTCGACTTCCTGCTTGATGTGGACGTTTCCGCGTTGAAGGCCGCGCCGAAAATCGGGGAACTGCTGCTGGTGACGCCGGAAGAGAAGGTTGAAGACGGCCTCTGGCGGGGCACGGCCCGCGTCTCGCTCGGGCTTGAGGAAGACGCGATGGTGCAGGAGCGCCTGACCAAGCTGAACCACGAAATCCCGCTGGACTTCCCGCCCAATGTGCTGGCCGAGGCCGCCGAACTGGAAAAGCGCGCGGCGGAAGGCGCGGCGGATTTGGGAGGGCTGAAACCGCTCGGCAGCGTGGAGGACGCGCTGCCCATCGACCGGGTTTCAAAGGTATCCACGTCGAAACGGCAGGATCTGCGCGGCGTGCCGTTCGTGACCATCGACGGCGAGGACGCCCGCGATTTTGACGACGCGGTGTATGTCCGGCGGCTTCCCGGCGCGCCCGACGGCGCGGTATGGGAACTGTGGGTCGCCATCGCGGACGTGAGCCATTTCGTGCTGCCGGGTTCGCGGCTGGACCGTGAAGCCCGAGATCGCGGCAACTCCTATTATTTCCCGACCTCCGTGGAGCCCATGCTGCCCGAGGTTCTGTCCAACGGCCTGTGCAGCCTGCGTCCCGACGAGGATCGGCTGGTCATGGCGGCGCGGGTAGGGTTCGACGATCGGGGCATCCCGCGCACGTCGGCGTTTTTCCCGGGCGTGATCCGGTCGCGGGGACGGCTCACCTATGAAGGCGTGCAGGAGGCGTTGGACCACGGCGGCGAACTGGCGGGGCGACATCCGTATTTAAAGGACGCCGAAGCGCTGGCGCATCTTCTGCTCGAACGGCGTCAGGCGCGGGGGAGCCTTGATTTCGATTTGCCCGAGGCGCAGTTCATCGTGAATCGTTCCACAGGCGAAGTGGAGGGCATCAAGCGGCGCGTCCGGCTGTTCGCGCACCGGCTGATCGAAGAATTCATGCTGGCGGCGAACGAGGCCGTGGCCCGCTTCCTCACGGAGAAGGGCACGCCGTTCCCGTACCGCATCCATCCCGCGCCCGATCCGGATCGGCTGTCCACGCTGTTCCGCACGCTGGCGTCCACGGACCTCGCCCAGAGCGATCTCCTGACCCTCAAGCGGGGCGAAACGCCTTCGCCGTCGCGTCTCCGGGACATTCTGGTACAGGCCAACGGCACACCGCAGGAGTACCTTGTGGGGCGGCTCGTGCTGCGCTCCATGATGCAGGCCCGGTACTCTCCGGAGGCGGGCGAGCATTTCGGGCTGGCTTCCCCCTGCTATTGCCACTTCACGTCACCCATTCGGCGCTATGCCGACCTGCTGGTGCACCGGGCGCTGTCCTTTACGCTCGGCGCGACGCCGGGGCCGATCCTCGCCGGGCACAAGCTGCTTATGGCGGCGGACCAGTGCAACGCCCGTGAACGCGCCGCGACCGAGGCCGAACGGGAAATCGCCCGCCGTCTCGGGTGCCTCCTGCTGCGGGAGCGTACCGGCGAGACGTTCACCGGCGTCGTTTCCGGGGTGACGGAGTTCGGCTTTTTCGTGGAGTTCGACGAGATGCCCGTCGAGGGCATGGTGCGGCTCACGACGTTCCGCGACGACTGGTTCGAGTACGATCCGGACCGTCAGGAACTCATCGGCGTGGGTACGGGGCGGCGCTTCCGTCTGGGGCAGGCCGTCACCGTGCGGCTGACCGACGTGCATATCGGACGGCTTGAGGTGAATCTTGAGCTGGAAGGGACTACAGATACGGCGAAAAGATCCAGCTCGCGGCGTTCCGCAGGCGGTAGGGAAGCGCCGGGTAGGTCGTCGGGACGGAAACGGAACGGCTTCGTACCTCGTCATAAAAGGCGCTGAGCTGTTCCGCCAGCCGGAGATCCAGCACTTCCATGACCAGCTCGAAGTTGAGGTTGAGGCTGCGGGGGTCGAGGTTGGCGGAGCCGAGCAGGGTGTATTCGCCGTCGATGAGCAGGAGTTTGGTGTGGGCGAAGGGCGGGGGCTGGCGGTAAATCTTCACGCCCCTGTCCGCCAGCATGGGCATCTGGTGGCGCATGGCCCAGTCCACAAGGCGGTGGTTGTTCTCGCCGGGCAGGATGACGCTCACGTCCACGCCGCGCAGGACCGCGCTCACCAGCTCGCCGTGCAGACGGTGCGGCGGCAGGAAGTACGGGCTCATGATCCGCACGGAATGCCGCGCCGCCGAAATCTGGGCGCAGACGAGATCGAGGATGGTGTCCTCGGGGGTGCCGGGGCCGTCCATGAGGATGCGGCACAATGAACTCCCTTGTTTTTTCACGGGATGCACGGTGAAGTTCGTGTGGTCCCCGGTGGCGAAGCTCCAGTCCATGAGGAAGGCGATTTCAAGCTGTTGCGCGATGGGGCCGAGGCAGCGGAAGTGCACGTCCTGCACCCGTGAGCGGCGCTTCAGGTTGGCGAGGTGGTTCTGGGAAATGTTCATGCCGCCGGTGAAGCCTGTTTCGCTGTCGCAGATCAGGACTTTGCGGTGCGTCCGCAGGTTGATGGAAAACTGGGGCGGGATGAGGCGCGGCGGCAGGAAGTAGGCGAGCTTGACGTCCGGGCCGAGGCGTTTGCGCCAGCTCGGCCACAAGTGGAAGGAGCCCACGCCGTCCATGAGCAGGCGCACGTCGCATCCGCGTTCGGCAGCGGCGCGCAGGGCGGCGGCGAAGCTCTTGCCCACTTCGTCGTAACCGAAAATGAAACTCGACAGGAAGACCCGTTCCTTGGCCTCGCTGATGGCCTTGAGCATGACCGGATAGGCGGCTTCGCCGTTGTGCAGCACGGTGAGGTCGTTGCCTTCGAGCATACAGCGGCCGGTGATGCTGGAGCCGGGGTTGACGAGGTAGTGCCATGCGTGCGGGACTTCGTCCTTGTCGATGAACCCTTCCGGTTTTTCCGTCAGTGATTTGCCGTGCAGGTCCACAAGGCCGCCCATGACTTTCTGGGCGGCTTTTTCCATAAGCCGGACGGCTTGGCTGTCGATCCGGGCGATCCCGAACAGCCAGTACAGCGGCAGCCCGACCGGGGGCATGAACAGGATGATGGCGATCCAGCCGAGGGCCGCCCGCGAGTCCCGCTTGTGCAGCAGGGCATGGCAGGCGCTGTAGACGGCGAACCCGTGCATGATGGCCACGAAGCTCAGAAGGATCACCGTGTTCGGGACGAAGATCAGGCACGCAACGGCCAGCAGCGCGAGCAGGAGAGAGATGTAGAGCATAGGCGGGTGGGGGAGAAGGGCCTCTCTTGGAATCTCCAGCCCCGGACCCTACTCCGAATCTGCTGTGGGCGAGGAGATGCGGCAGGCCTTCCTGCCCTGCATAGGACGCCGACGGGGAAGCTTCTTCCGCGCGGCTTTAGCGGCCGGGGAGCTCGGGAGAGGAAGGGGCTGTCTGGCTGGGGAGGAGAGCCTTTCTCGAGAAAGGCTCTCCTCCCCAGCCTGTTCGTCCGGTAGCGTACCGGAAGCTTTTTACCGTACGACGAGCACGGGGACGGTGGCGAGGGTAAGCACCTTGTGGGTGACGCTGCCGAGGAGAAGGCCTTCGATGTCGCTGCGGCCGCGGGAACCCATGACGATCAGGTCGCACTTCATGTCTTCGGCGGTTTCGATGATGCCTTCGGCGGTAGAGGTATGGAGAACAATCTTTTCGCGGCAGGCGATGTTGTCCTTGGCGATGACGTCCATGACGGGCTGGGTGATGAGGCTGGCGTCGTTCTTGACGGCCTCTTCGGCTTCCTTGCGCGCATCGCCGCCGATGACGTTGGGGATGGGGGGGAGGACCGTGGCGACGACGATCTCGCCGCCTTCGCGGACGAGGCTGACGGCGTGGGCCACGGCGTGCATGGAGTGTTCGGAACCATCGACGGGCAAGAGGATGCGGTTGTAAGCCATACGTGCTCCTTAATATTGACGCTGATGCGTCTGTTTGAAGGGATCGCAACGTATGTTACACGGGCTGGAACGAAGTGACAAGGCTTCTATTCGCCGGGCGGGAACGCTGCGGAAACGGTGCGGATACGCTGGAACGCCGCATGGTTGCAAAAACATGGAGAGGCCGTTTCCGGCCGGGCCTCAGATTGACAATAACGTCCCGCCAGAGTACATTTATCCATTCCATTTTTATCTCTCACATTTACGGCCTCCGGTGTGCGCGACCTCCCGGAGCGTCTTTGTCCTCAGGAGGGCACGATGTCCAAAATTTTGAGCAAAGGCCTGACCTTCGATGATGTGTTGTTGGTGCCCGCCTATTCTGAAGTCACGCCGGATGTGGTGGACGTGACCGCTTGGCTGACTCCGTCCATCTCTCTGAATATTCCGCTGGTTTCCGCCGCGATGGATACCGTGACCGAGTCCGCGATGGCCATTTCCATGGCCCGCGCCGGCGGCATCGGCATCGTGCACAAGAATATGAGCATCGAGCGCCAGAAGCTGGAGATCGAAAAGGTCAAGAAATCCGAAAGCGGCATGATCATCGATCCCATCACCGTCGAGCCCGACGACACCGTCGAGCACGCGCTGGATCTCATGCACGCGTACCGCGTGTCCGGCCTGCCCGTGGTCCGGGAAAAGAAGCTGGTCGGCATCCTGACCAACCGCGACGTCCGTTTTGTTGAAGATCTCGCCGGGACCAAGGTCCGGGACGTGATGACCAGCGAAAACCTGATCACCGTTCCCACCGGAACCACGCTTGAGGAAGCCAAGCACCACCTGCACACCCACCGCATCGAAAAGCTGCTCGTGGTTGACGAAAAGGGTGAGCTTGCCGGGCTTCTTACCATGAAGGACATCGACAAGGTCCAGAAGTACCCCAATGCCTGTAAGGACAGCAAGGGCCGCCTGCGCGTCGGCGCGGCCATCGGCGTGGGCCCGGAAGGCGAGAAGCGCGCCGCCGCCCTCATCGCCGCGGGCGTTGACGTGCTCGTGCTCGACTCCGCGCACGGCCACTCCAAGAACATTTTGGATGCCGTGTCCGCCATCAAGGGCGCGTTCCCGGATTGCCAGCTCGTCGCGGGCAACGTGGCGACCTATGAAGGCGCCCGCGCCATGCTGAAGGCCGGCGCCGACACCGTGAAGGTGGGCATCGGGCCCGGCTCCATCTGCACCACGCGCGTCGTGGCCGGTGTGGGCGTTCCGCAGGTCACCGCCATCATGGAATGTTCCCGCGCCGCCCGTGAAATGGACCGTTGCTGTATCGGCGACGGCGGCATCAAATTCTCCGGCGATGTGGTCAAGGCCCTCTCCGCCGGAGCGAATTCCGTCATGGTCGGCAGCCTGCTCGCGGGCACCGAGGAAAGCCCGGGCGAAACCATCCTCTATCAGGGCCGTACCTACAAGATCTATCGCGGCATGGGTTCCATCGACGCCATGAAGGAAGGCAGCTCCGACCGTTACTTCCAGGAACGCAGCAAGAAGCTGGTCCCCGAAGGCATCGTGGGCCGCGTGCCTTACCGTGGCCATGTGATGGAAGCCATCTACCAGCTCATGGGCGGTCTGCGTTCCGGTATGGGTTATGTGGGTGCCAGCACCCTCAACGACCTGTTCGAGAACACCACCTTCTGTGAGATCTCGGCGGCGGGCCTGCGTGAAAGCCATGTGCACGACGTCATCATCACCAAGGAAGCCCCCAACTATCGCATCGACAACTAGCCTCAGACCTGCGGGCGATCGCTGCAGCGACCGCCCGCATCCGTTTGGTGCTTGCATCCTGTTTTCCGGCAGCCAGGCTGCCCGTTCATGACATTATATAAAGGACGCCGTCCCTCCCGGGCGGCGTCCGCATACATTGCAAGGAACACTCATGGCGCACAGCAAGGTCATTATCATTGACTACGGTTCGCAGGTCACCCAGCTCATCGCACGGCGTGTGCGTGAAGCCGGCGTGTACTCCGAAATCCATGCCTGCAACGTCACCGCCGCCGAAGTGGCCGCTATGGCTCCTTCGGCCATCATCCTTTCCGGCGGTCCTGCCAGCGTGGGCGAAGCCGATGCCCCCACCCTGGACAAGGGCTTCCTGGAACTGGGCGTGCCGGTGCTGGGCATCTGCTACGGCATGCAGCTGCTGGCCCAGAACCTGGGCGGCGAACTGGCCCAGTCCCTGACCCGCGAATACGGCCCGGCCGACCTGACCCTGAAAGCCTCCTGCGCCCTGTGGGACGGCCTGGACAGCTCCAAGGCCAGCCGCGTGTGGATGAGCCACGGCGACAAGGTCAAGACTCCCCCGCCCGGCTTCGTGATCACCGGCAGCACCCCCACCCTCGAAGTGGCTGCCATGGCCGATGAAAGCCGCAAAATCTACGCCGTGCAGTTCCATCCCGAAGTGCACCACAGCGTGGACGGCGACGCCATGCTGCGCAACTTCCTGTTCAAGGTCTGCAACATCGTGCCCGACTGGAGCATGTCCAGCTTCGTGGAACGCGTGGTCAAGGAAATGGCCGAAAAGATCGGCGACAAGCACGTGGTCTGCGCCCTTTCCGGCGGCATCGACTCCACCGTGGTGGCCGTGCTGCTGCACAAGGCCATCGGCCATCGCCTGCACTGCATCTTCGTGGACAACGGTCTGCTGCGCCTCAACGAAGGCGAGGAAGTGGTCAGCTATCTGCGCGAACACTTTGACCTGAACCTCAACTTCGTCCAGGCCCAGGATCGCTTCCTCGACCTGCTCAAGGGCGTGGAAGATCCCGAGAAGAAGCGCAAGATCATCGGCCACACCTTCATCGACATCTTCGACGAAGAAGCCAGGAAGCTGCCCGAAGTGGAATACCTGGCCCAGGGCACCCTGTACCCCGACGTCATCGAATCCGTGTCCCACAAGGGCCCCAGCGCCGTCATCAAGAGCCACCACAACGTGGGCGGCCTGCCCGAGACCATGAAGCTCAAGCTGGTGGAACCCCTGCGCGAACTCTTCAAGGACGAAGTGCGCAAGGTGGCCGCCGAGCTGGGCATGCCCGATTCCATCGTCTGGCGTCATCCCTTCCCCGGTCCCGGCCTGGCCATCCGCGTGCTGGGCGAGATCACCGAAGAACGCCTGAACATCCTGCGCCAGGCCGACAAGATCGTGCAGGAAGAACTGCGCGAGTCCGGCTGGTACCGCAAGGTCTGGCAGGGCTTTGCCGTGCTGCTGCCGCTGAAGACCGTGGGCGTCATGGGCGACGGCCGTACCTATGAGCACGTCATCGCCCTGCGCGTGGTGGACAGCGTGGACGCCATGACCGCCGACTGGGCCCGCCTGCCCGCCGACCTCATCGCCCGCATGTCCGGCCGCATCATCAACGAAGTCAAGGGCGTCAACCGCGTGGTCTACGACGTCTCCTCCAAGCCCCCGAGCACCATCGAGTGGGAATAAGGCACAGGCCTGATCCCTGACTGATCGTCCAGGAGGTCCCCCACCGTCTTCCATCCGCCTGCCCAGCAGGCCATGGAGAGGGTGCGGGACCTCCTTTTCACATCCTATGAGCAAGACTCCCCCGTCCCCTTCCCTGCGCGTCACCTGTGTCCAGACCGACGCTCCCTGCGCGCCCCATGACCTGACCGCCCTGCTGGATGACGCCGCTACCCGGCGACCCGCCGACCTCTATCTGCTGCCCGAGCTGTGCACGGTGCCCTATCTGTCCACGGCCGAAGTACTGCGGGCCCGCGCCGAGACCGTGGACGGCCCTACGGCCAGCGCGCTGTGCCGTTGGACCGCCGCCCATGATGCCGTCGTACTGGCCGGTCTGGTGGAACGCGGGGAACACGGCCTCCACAACAGCGTACTGGTGGTGGACGCGGGCCGTGTGCGCGGCCTGTACCGCAAGCGCCATCTCACCCGCTATGAAAAAGGCCTGTTCCTGCCCGGCACCGAGAACGGCCTGTTCCAGATACGCGGACATCTGGTGGGGATCATGGTCTGTTTCGACCTCTGGTTCCCGGAAACGGGCCGCAACCTGCTGCGCCGGGGCGCGCGTCTCTTCTGTGCGCCTGCCGCCTTCGGCGGGCCGCAGACAGCGCGACTGGCCGCCCTCCGTGCGCTGGAAAACCTGACGCCCCTGGCCCTATGCAACCGGGCGGGTACAGAAAAAGCCGGGAACATGGAAACCACCTTCCGGGGCGGCAGCACGCTCTACGCCGCTAATGGCAGCATCCTGGCCCAGGCCCCGGAACATGTGAGGGCCGTCACCGCTGCGGAGGTCATCCTGCCGTCACAGCGCGCCAATGCGCTCTGTGACGATTTCCTGCGGGAGATGGCCTGCCATTATCCGCTGTAAGGGCCCTCGTACCTGCCCTTTCCCTGCAACATCTTCCTTCGTGAGGCATCCCATGCGTCGTTCGTTGTTCACACTCTCCTGTCTCCTCTGCTTGTGTGCCCTGCCGCTTATGACCGCCGAAGGATTGCCCGCTACGCCGCAAGCCGCCGTGGACGCCTTGTCCCTGGAGCGGGACATCCATACCCTCATGCGGGACAAAAAGGCCCTGGCCGGTGTGGCCCTGCTCACGGAAGACGGCCTCTGCGCCGGTGTCCACATGGATGCGCCCTTCCCCCTGCTCAGTGTCATCAAGTTTCCCCTGGCTGTGGCTGTGCTGGAAAAGATGCAGCACGAGCAGGCCACACTGACGACCATGATCCCCGTGCGGGCGGAGCAACTCCACACCGGCACCCACAGCCCTTTACGCGACCAGCGTGGCCGCCGCGACATGGAAGTCAGCCTGGAGGACCTGCTGCGGTATACCGTCACTTTCAGCGACAACAACGGCTGCGACATCCTGATGGAATATGTGGGCGGCCCGGCCGTGGTGGAGGCCTGCGCCCGCCGTCTGGGGGCGGACAGCGTCTTCATCGGTCATAATGAAGACTGGATGCACCTGAACATCTACAACCAGTATGCCAACTGGGGCACGCCGCGCAGCATGGCCCGGATGCTGCTGGGCTTTTTCAACTCTCCGGACTTCTCCCAGGAGCACAAGGACTTCCTGACCGGCATCATGGCCGGGACACCCGCCCTGCCCGGCAAGATCCTTGAGGGGCTGCCGCAGGGACTGACCGCCGGACACAAGACCGGCTCTTCCGACAGGACGCCCCAGGGACTCAAGCTTGCGGACAACGATCTGGCCTTTTTCCGCCTGCCCGATGGGCGCTATGTGGCCCTGGCGGTCTTCCTCTGCAATTCGCTGGAAAGCCCCGAGGCGAACCTCTCCCTCATCAAGGACATCACCCGCCTGTCTGTGGACTGGCTGGCACGGCAGCCCATGCTGCTGCAGGGCGGTACCGCGCGGCCCTGACATCCCGCACCGGGACACAAGGCCCTTTCAGGCAATATCCTGCCTTCATCCACAGGGCGTCCTGCCTGCTGAAGAGTGGAAGCGGCAGGCGGCAGGCGTACTTTACAAGGCCTGCGGGCTCAGGTAATTTTGCGTTTTAGCATTTCCGCGTCCATGACGCTCAGGACTAACAGCAGAGGAAGATATGTTCGGTATCGGCAGTACGGAATTTCTGGTTATCCTTCTTGTGGCCCTTGTGGTGCTGGGGCCCAAGAGTCTGGCAAGTGTTTCCCGCACCCTCGGCAAGGCTATGGGTGAATTCCGCCGCGTCTCCACCGATTTTCAGCGCACGCTGAATGCCGAAGTGGAGCAGGAGGAACACCTCAAGCGCAAGCAGGAAGCTGAAAAGGAATTTTTCAGCCCCGAAGCTCGTGCTGAACACGCGGCCAAAACAGCCGCCCAGACGCAGGCAACGGCCCAGCCCGCAGCCTCCCAGCCCCAGGCGGCACCCGCTGCCGCACCTGCGGCAACGGAGACCGCGGCCCGTCCTGCTGTCCAGCCGGAAGTCGTCCCCTCTGCCGCGCCCGTACCGCCTGCGGACAGTCCTCTGGCCCAGGCCCTTGCCAAGGCCCAGACCGAAGCCGGTAGTGCCGCCACGCCTGCCAGTGGAGCAAAAGCATGAGCACCACCCAGGACAAACAGGATCTGACCGTCACGGTCACGACTCCCGAACAGGACACTTTCCTCTCTTCTGCGGCCCAGCAAACGGTCGCAGCAGGTGAAGATCTGCCCGAAGCGGCTGCGGAAAAGGCCGCTCCTGTCATGGCCTCCGCTACGGGACCGGAACAGACGGCCCCCCTGACCGCACAGGAAGGCGCCGTGCCCTCTGCTCAGGACGGGGAAGCCGCCATCCCTGAACCTCCGGCGGACAGCCCTCTGGCCCAGGCACTTGCCAAGGCCCGGGCCGAAGCCGAGGAAGCCCCCGCCCCTGTGGAACAGCCTGCCGCCCCCGCTCCCGAAGCCCAGGCAGACGATGCTGCCCCCGCAGCGGCAGAAGCCCCTGCCGACCCGTTGCCGGATACGGCAGCTCCGGCTCCTGATGCCGTGGCCGCTCCCGCGCCGCAAGGTGGTGATGACGCAGGCCAGCCGCCCGTCCCGCCTGCCACGGCTGCTGCCGGTACCGGCGGGACGCCCGAGCCCGAAGAAAAGACCATGGGCCTCATGGATCATCTCAACGAGCTGCGCTGGCGCCTGGTGCGCTGCTTCATCGCCGCCGGTGTGGGCTTCCTGCTCTGCTGGACGGTGGTCGAGCCCATCTTCAACTTCATCACGGCCCCGCTGCTCAGCGCCTTGCCCGCACACGGCACGGCCATGTACACCACCTTGCCCGAACCCTTCTTCGTGCGCATGTTCGTGGCCTTCGTGACCGGCCTGTTCGTGACCAGCCCGTACATCTTCTATCAGATCTGGGCCTTCATCTCCCCCGGGCTGTACGAGGAAGAGAAAAAGGGCCTGCTGCCCATCGCCCTGCTTTCCGCCATCTTCTTCATTGGTGGCGGCGTGTTCTGTTACTTCATCGTCTTCCCCTACGCGTTCAATTTCTTCCTGGGCTTCTCGTCCGAGCAGATCCAGGCCATGCCGCGCATCACGGACTACCTTGATTTCGTCATCAAGCTGCTCCTGGCGTTCGGCCTCATCTTCGAGATGCCCCTGTTCTCCTTCTTCCTTTCCCGCATGGGGCTCATCACGGCCCAGATGATGCGCAAGGTGCGTCGCTATGCCGTTCTGTGCATCTTTATCGTGGCCGCCATCCTGACGCCGCCGGACGTTGTCTCCCAGCTGCTCATGGCCATGCCCATGCTGCTGCTCTATGAGATCAGCATCCTCGTGGCTGCGGCCTTTGGCCGCAAGAAGAAGGAAAAGAAGGAAGAGGAAGAAGGGACGCCCGGCGATCCCGCTCCGGCCGACCCTGCGCCCGCCTCTCCCGCTCCCGAAGGACCGGACGGCACGACGGTCGCGGCCGCTGCCGCAGCTGCCGCCACGGTGGCTGCCATGAGTGATGACGACGCCCAGCGCATGCCGCCCGAAGAAGAAACGCCCGCCCCCGCCATGGAGACGGCTGAAATCTCTACGGCCGAAGCAGCTGGGACTTCCGAGGAACTCCCCGAAGGGACTGAGGACCATCCTGTGGAGCAGGAAGGCCTCGCGCCCGATGCTGCCGATACGGCCACACCTGCGGAACAGCAGGACGATCCCGCTTCCGTGGCGGAAGTCCCTGCCGCTGACGACGATCCCGCAACGCCTGCCAAGGACAAGGAATGATGATGGAAGCGACTCTGCCCCAGCGTTCGGCCCGGCATGCCCGTAAAAGCGCCGAGACCGACATCAGTCTGAGCCTTACTCTGGACGGCTCGGGCAAGACCGATATCCAGACCGGCTTCGGCATGCTGGATCACATGCTGACCCTGACGGCATTCTGGGCCGGAATGGACCTGCACCTGCGCTGTCAGGGCGATCTGCACATCGACGCCCACCACAGCGCCGAGGACATCGGCCTGGTCCTGGGCCAGGCCGTGCTGGAAGCCCTGGGGGACCGTGTGGGCATCGCCCGTGTGGGCTACGGCCGCGTCCCCATGGATGAGGCCCTGAGCGATGTCACCATCGACCTTTCCGGCCGCCCCTGGCTGGAATGGCGCGGTGATGAACTCCTGCCCCCGGTCATCGCCGGGGAAGAAAAAGACCTCTGGCGGGAGTTTTACAAGGCCTTTGCCAGCAGCGCCCGCTGCAACCTGCATGTGACCATGCATTATGGCAAAAATGGCCATCACCTTCTGGAATCCGTCGCCAAAAGCCTGGGCCTGGCGCTCGCTCAGGCGGTCCGGCGTAGCGGGAACGTCATCCGCAGCACCAAGGGAGGGCTGGATTGATGAAGAACCGTTTCCTGTGGATATTGTGTGCGCTTCTGTCCCTGCTGGTCCTGACGGGCGGCTGCAACCGCAAACCTGCCAGCACGGCGGACGTGCCGCGCTCGCTGCCCCATCAGTACAAGATCGCGGTGGCGCCCTTCACCCAGCCCCGCGACATCAGCCAGCTCATCATGGGCCAGCTTCCCCAGCCGCAGGCCCTGGCCGCCCGTGACGTGCTGATCGCCCAGGACCGCCAGCTGCGTGATGTTTTGTACACCACGACCAAACGTTCCTATGACTTCCTGCCCCGAACCCGTCCCCTGCCGGACCTGAAGCGTTTCCACACCTCGGAGCGTCCCCAGGCCCTGCCCCTGTGGGTGGAATACGCCCGCAAGACGTCGGCGGACATCCTGTTCATCCCGCAGGTCCTCACCTGGCGGGACCGTCAGGGCTCGGCGGCCGGTGTCACCGAACCCGCCCATGTGCGGCTGGAGTTCTTCCTGCTGAACATCAAGGAAGGCAACATCATCGGTCACTCTGTCTACGAGGTCGAGCAGCAGGGCCTGACGGAAAACCTGCTCAACGTGGGCGACTTCTTCAAACGCCAGGGCAAGTGGGTCACTGCTGAAGAGCTGGCCCGCGAAGCCATGATCAAGGCTGTAAAGGATCTGAACTTATGATTATCTTTCCCGCTGTCGACATCCAGGACGGAAAGGCCGTCCGCCTGAAACAGGGACGTGCCCACGAGAGCACCGTGTTTTCCCCCGATCCTGTGGCCGCTGCCGTGGCCTGGCGGGACAAGGGCGCCCGCTGGCTGCATGTGGTCGATCTGGACGGCGCTTTCGACGGTCTGCCCAAAAGCCGGGACATCGTGCGCAACATCTGCCGGGAGCTGGATATCCCCGTGCAGCTGGGCGGCGGCATCCGTGACGAACAGACGGCCCGTGCCTATCTCGAAGCCGGTGTGCAGCGCCTGATCATCGGTACCATGGCCCTGGAGCAGCCCGAAGCCTTTGCTTCCCTCTGCAAGACCTTTCCCGGGCAGATCGGGGTCTCCCTCGATGCCGAGGGCGGACGCCTCAAGACCAAGGGCTGGGTGGCCGATGCCGGTCTGAGCGTGGACGATGTCCTGCCCCGCCTGCAGAAAGACGGCGCGGCCTTCATCATCTATACGGATATCGAGCGTGACGGCATGCAGTGCGGCGTCAACCTGACGGCCCTGCGCCATCTGGCCGAGACCTCCACCGTACCGGTCATCGCCGCCGGTGGCGTGGCCACGCTGGCTGACGTACAGGCCCTGTACCCGCTCAGCACGCAGGCCAATCTGCAAGGTGCCATCAGCGGCCGGGCCCTGTACGAAGGTACGCTTGACCTTGTGGAAGCCAACGCCTGGATCGCTGCCCAGCAGTAGCTTTCAGGATACCGCAAACAGCAAAGGGAAGGAGATACCATCTCCTTCCCTTTTTTATGTCTTTGCTCTCCCCGATGCAGATGGGATGCCCGGCTCTGGCAGGATTCCTTTTCTGTCATCCGCGCTCGTGTCCCCTTGCCCGATTCTGCCGTCCTTTAGATTGCCTGCTTTGCATGCAGCGCTACCTGTTTCCGCCTATATCAACCGGCTACGTTTTCGTCCTGCATGGGCTCTCCGGCTTACTTTGCTGCACTCGATAAGTAGAGAGACCCGCATCACCTCTTTCCTGCCCCTGCGTCCTCATCCAGGGCCTTTATCCGGGCCTCCCGCACCAAACTTGCCTCATCTCTACTTCTAGCCTATCATATAAAGATGCAACATCCTCTGCTTATACTCTCCCGGCTTTTCTTCGCCGTCATGGCAGAGCGACACTGGCGCAGCCATCTGTAATCCTGATGCCCTTTCTGCCGGTCCGCTCCGGACCGGCACGTCTGTAGCAGCTCCGCAATGCCGTTGCGGAGCCCTTTGCGTTCGACCGCATATCCTGAAAGGTGCATCATGAATCCCACACGTCCCTATCACTGGCTCTGTCTGCTGGCGGCCATCGTTTTTGAGGTGGCCGGTACCACCGTCATGAAGCTCTCCTTTGGCTGGAGCTTTGCCCACGCTGCCCTCGCCGGCCTTGTCCTCATGTGGATAGCCATCGGGCTTTCCTACTACTCACTCGCCAAAGCCACCACGGGCCTGCCCGTAGGCGTGGCCTTTGCCTTCTGGGAAGCCCTGGGGCTGGCTCTCATCACGCTCTCCAGCATCTACATCCTGGACGAGCCCTTTTCCCTGCAGCGCCTGGCCGGCCTGCTCTGCGCCCTGAGCGGCGCCCTGCTGGTCCATCACGGCACCGTCCAGGACAAGGATACGTCCTCCGATACCAGCCGCACCGCCAGCTAGAAGGAGCTCCCCATGAATACGGAAACGCTGCATCTCATCCTTTCCGCTGGCCTGGTGGCCGCAGCCGCGGCTCTGGACGTGGCCGCCAACCTCATGCTGGCCCGTTCTGATGGCTTCAAAAAGCGCTTGATCGGTATTGCCGCTCTGGCCCTGGTCGGTCTGGCCTTTTACTGCCTCTCTCTGGCCGTCCAGTATATGGACCTGGCCGTGGCCTACTCCATGTGGGGCAGCCTCGGCATCCTGGGCACCTCGCTGTGCGGCTGGCTCTTCCTGCGCCAGCGCCTCAAGCCCTGCGCCTTTGCCGGTATGGGACTGCTCATCATCGGCATGATCCTGCTGCGTACGAGTTAGCATCACGATGCATAATGAAGGGGGGGGAACCCCTTTTCCTTGCGGAAAAAAGTTGTTCCCTCCCCTCGCCCCCTCCTTCCCCCAAAACCGCTCATCAGGACTGGCCTGCATTACAGGCAGTCTTTTTTTATGGCTGCGCAAGTTGAGGGATGTTCCTGCTCTGGAAAAAATTCTGCCCCATCAACAGCCGGTAGGAGGAAGGACGCCTTGAAAAGGCATGATGGTCCATAAAATACCATCGTGTGCTTTCCGGGCCAGGCCCGAAAATTCGCAAATACTATTCCGCTGGATGTCGATGGCGACACCGCTACCTTACAATATTTTCGATTTGAGCCTCTTCACAGCCAAGGCACCCCCATTCCCATCCATGCACAGGCCCGCCGGCAAAAGGCAGACCCACCGACAAAAGTTTTTGGAAGGGAGGGGCGCGGGGAGCGAGAAACAAATACCAAAAAGGATTCGCGCCCCGCAACGTGTCGGCGGCGATCCAGGCGGAACGGCCGCGCCTTCAAAAATACATCTTTTCCATTCGCGAAAACATCGCCCGCGCGCTGCGTATATCGCCCGACGACGTGGGTCTCTCGGCGGGCACCAACGAGGGTTTGGGTTACGTGGGCGAAGGGAAAGGGATCACCGTCACCGCATACGTTTCGTTGACGGAAACAGACTGACAAAGGAGAGATCATGGCAAAGACGAAATCTGTCTACATCTGTTCGGAATGCGGCGCGATGAGCCCGCAATGGATGGGCAAATGCCCTTCCTGCCATCAATTCGGCACGCTCGTCGAGGAAATCACCCAAGCCGAACCTGCCGCACAGAAACTGAAAAAACCGCGTTCGGCCGGCCGCGCCGCGCCCGTCCCCCTGTCCGCCGTGAAAGAAGAGCGCTACGCCCGCGTTTCTTCGGG
>ENA-UESU01001513-UESU01001513.1-human-gut-metagenome-genome-assembly--contig:-NODE-1513-length-16379-cov-33.906453_pt1 | contig 16379 bp, 10 predicted proteins | sample MGYA00243007_ERZ508008 | MGnify/ENA primary metagenome ERZ508008 (study PRJEB26167, sample SAMN06115399) | human gut metagenome | host: Homo sapiens | place: China:Henan | collected 2016-06-23...
CATTGTATCGGTAGGTGGACAAATACCTAATAACCTGGCGATGAAGCTTCACCGTCAGTCGGTACCTGTATTGGGAACTTCTCCGCTTTCTATCGACCGTGCGGAAAACCGTCATAAATTCTCGGCCATGCTTGACCAACTGGGTATTGACCAACCGGCATGGAAAGAATTGACCAGCCTGGAAGACATGGAAGAATTTGTAAACAAAGTAGGTTACCCGGTATTGGTCCGTCCTTCCTATGTGCTCTCTGGCGCTGCCATGAACGTATGCTATAACGAAGATGAACTGAAGGAATTCTTGCAGATGGCTAAAGAAGTTTCTAAAGAATATCCGGTAGTCGTATCCCAATTCATGCAAGATACTAAAGAAATAGAATTCGACGCTGTAGCCCAAAACGGTGAAATAGTGGAATATGCCATCTCCGAACACATTGAATATGCAGGTGTCCATTCAGGTGATGCCACATTAGTATTCCCGGCTCAGAAGATTTATTTCGAAACAGCACGCCGTATCAAGAAGATTGGTCGCCGTATCGCTAAAGAATTAAACATTTCCGGTCCGTTCAACATGCAGTTCCTGGCTAAGAACAATGAAGTGAAAGTGATTGAATGCAACCTGCGCGCATCACGTTCATTCCCGTTTGTTTCCAAAGTATTGAAACGCAACTTCATTGAAACCGCAACCCGCATCATGTTGGGTGCTCCATACAGCCAACCGGACAAGTCGGCATTCGATATTGACTGGATCGGTGTGAAAGCTTCCCAGTTCTCTTTCTCCCGTCTGCACAAGGCAGACCCTGTATTGGGCGTAGATATGTCTTCAACAGGTGAAGTGGGTTGTATCGGTGATGACTTCCATGAAGCTTTGCTGAACTCTATGATTGCTGTCGGTTTCAAGATTCCTACAAAATCTGTCATGTTCTCGTCAGGTGCCACCAAATCCAAAGTAGATTTGCTGGAAGCAAGCCGTATGCTGGCAGAAAAAGGATATGAGATCTATGCAACTGCCGGAACCGCAACTTTCTTGAATGCACACGGAGTAAATACCACACCGGTTTACTGGCCGGATGAAAAGCCCGATGCAGAAAACAATGTCATGAAGATGATTGCCGAACATAAATTCGACCTGATAGTCAACATTCCGAAAAACCATACCAAACGTGAGCTGACTAATGGTTACAAAATTCGTCGTGGAGCAATCGACCACAATATTCCTTTGATTACCAACGCCCGTTTGGCAAGTGCTTTCATTGAAGCATTCTGTGAAATGAGTGAAAAGGATATTCAGATAAAGAGCTGGCAAGATTACAAATAATCTTTCTTAGGGATATTCAAAAAGGAACTGATTCGTTTTGCCTGAATCAGCTCCTTTTTTATCTCCTAACGGGAAAGATCATTAAAACGATAAGTAAAAGTAGCCATCGCATAACGTCCCAATCCCCAAGTCCAAGTTTCTCCCTGTCCGGTATCATTCATCCAACGATTGACAAAATCCCGTTGTTGCAGAATATCAACAACCTGAAATTTAAGCAACCCTCTTTTCCCTTTCAGAAAACTGTAAGTCAGCTCACCGTTCCAAAGCCACTGCGTCGTATTGGAGGCCTCATCCTTATATCCCCTGCGATTCATACTTCTCACAACGGTATAAAGATTCAAGTTGAGAGGTAACTTCAGTCGACACTCCGCGCCATAATAAAAGTCATACGTCCTGTAATCCGAATTGTTTGTATAACTGTTATCGGCTTGCTGATAAGTGATTGCTCCATTTATCTTAAACTCATGCTCTTCCAATTTATAGGCAAACTCCACATCCTGCATCAAGGAAAGCATTTGGGAGGTGTTACGATCATTCTCATTGGCTTCTCCCATTATCTGCACATACGAAACCCTCCGGTTATAATTTGCATTAGTAGCAAGACGAGCGAAAATTTTCTTGAATAATTTATTCGTATAATATATATTCCCGCCAATGCCCCAATTACCATTTATATTCTCGGGCCGACTGGTATATACCCCACTCTTCTCATCATAGGTTCTTTTCCGGCTTATATCATTTATCGTATTATTATATCTCAAACCACAATATAACATTTCCTGCTTTTCCATATTTCCTCCTCTGTAATTCACAGATATACTTTGCCCGAAAGCGGGTTTCAGCCCCGGATTCCCCATTGTTATGTTCAGAGGATTAGTATAATCGGGCACAGACAACAAATCATAAATGGAAGGCTGCCGGGTGTATCCGCTATAATACACACTCATATTATGGTTATTGCCCAAATCATAATCAAAATGCAGTTCGGGCACTATGTTCAACACGGTAATGGTCGTATCTATCTTCACTTTTCCCCTGTTGCTTTTCGTCGTAGACTTCTGAGGCGACAGCCCAAACCGGATATTCAACCTCACTTTTCTCCAATTAAGTGTGGTGCGCAGTCCGAATTCATTGGAATGAAGATCATTACGAGTATAATCACTTAAACTATCCACCCTTCCTGCCTCATAACCAGATGGAAGACTTCCCCACAAAGCATCCTCATCCAAATTGTACGTAACCGCATTATTACTCTGCCGTTGATACTCATGCCGATAATAAACCTGAAGCATTTGTTTTCCTATTGGCTCCGTATAGCTGACCTCCCCCGCCAATAATAAATTTCTGGCAGGTGACTCCCGGTATTGATTTCTATATAAAACCGAATCTGCCCCCAGGTCATTCTTCAATTGATAATAAGTAATAGACGATTGCTGATAATTACCACTCGCCTGATTACTATAATCATTTCTTAACTCTATGGAGAGTTTCCGGCCGATATCATTCAAATTATGAGTGAGCAAAAGATTATTGCCTATCATCAGATTGTTCGTCTTATTTTGAGAATTTCCCGTATTTTTATTTATCCTGAACTCAGGAGGAATCATTGCATCGTCCCTCCAAGGCTCTGAAACATAGTCCAAAGGATTGGTACTGAAAGTCGCCGAAATATTTTCTGATACCGAATTTAACCGGCTATGATTGATGTTATGCCTGAAATTAATTTCCGTCCGGTCACTCAAACTTCCCGTCAGATATATATTCTCCCAAAAAGAACTATTCCTACCCGTACTCAAGCCTTTATTATAGGCATATTGGCTACCGTTAGGCAGATATTCTTCTGACTGGCTTCGCGATTCATCCGCGCTTTTATTATTATTATATGAAGCACTGACATTGAGGTTGAGCTTCTTTATTTCCGTTCCCAAGCTAAAACCAATATCCTTCATTTGAGCAGGATTATCGGCCATATCACTGATAAAATTACCATATCTGGGGAGTTTTCCTAAATCACCATACAAGGACATCCGCCATTTTCCGACAAATTTATTCAAACTCATTTTCGCTCCATACATATCCCCCGAACCTTTCAAAGCTGAAACGTCCCCCATTAATCCATCTGTCAAATCCTTCTTGGTCTTCACATCCATCACCGTTTTCTTCTTACCGTCTGACACCCCTGTCATTTGCTCTTTATCCGACTGCTGCTCGTATACCTTTACCTCTTTCAAAGCATCTACCGGCATATTGTTCAAAGCAACTTTGCTATCTGCAAAAAACTCCTTTCCATTTAATAAGATCTGAGTGATTTCCTTTCCATGAAAATTCATCTTGCCGGATTTCTCGTCTAATTCCAATCCGGGAAGCTGCCTCACCAAATCCTGCAGAACAGCTCCTTCCGATGTCTTAAAGGCTCCGGTATTATATACTAATGTATCTCCGGACATCTTCATTTTCTGCAGTTCGGCCTTTATCACCGTTTCATCCAATACAATACTGGAAGGTATCCTCAAAGCACAAAAAAAATTAGGATTCACCACAATGCTCTATGCTCCTGCAAGTATGGAAGAAGGGGTACAGATGCTTGAATTGATCCTCAACTCCATGAATCATGCGGAAAAAGGAGAAAACCTTGCCATTATAGCAGGTAATGAATATGAAGCAGCCACCCGCCAATGGATACAAGCTAAGGAACTACGCAATGGATTTGAAGACGACGTACTCCTCTTCGAAACAAACAGCACAGATCTTCCTATGCATACCTTTCTCATCAATATGTATGGCGCATCTTATATAGCAGGTTCCATCGCATCCCTCTTTTCGTATCAGGCAGCTATCCTGGCAGCCAATGCACAAGATTTATCCATACAACGGGGTATAACAGGGTTTCAAGAGGGATTTACCGATAACGGAGGAACTTCCATATCAACTTGCTATATCTCCGATAATTATAGCGGCTATTCCATGCAGGACAAAGCTTATGAATTAACGGATAGCCTGACCGAAACGAACCATTTCATTTATCCTATAGCCGGAGGTTCTAACCAAGGTGTATATCGTTATTCACGCGAAAATCCGAACAAATTCTATACCGCCGGCATGGATGTCAATCTCTCGGCCTACTCCGCACACATTGTATTCTCCGTAGTGAAACACATCAACCGGGCAGTTGAAGAATACATCACTGCATGGACTGAACAAAAGGAATTACCCAATCTGCATACAATATACGGAATAGGCAGTGGGTACACAGATATTGCCCTTGTCGATGAATATCAATCCAGCTATAAGGATCTCGTAGAATACTACCGTCCCATAGTTACCGAAAAAGAACAAATATATGAAGAAAACCTGCCATAAAACAGATCTCAAATGCATGGAAGTACTCTTCTGCCTGTTTAGCCTGCTGACCGGCTGTTCGTCATCGGCAGAGGAAGAACCAGCCGTGCTACCTGACATGCCCAAAGCCTCTCTCTACAAAGTGGCAGTAATCATGCCTCTTTCGGACATCTCTGCAAAAGAGAAGTGCGAACGTACTGTAGCATGGGCCCAGGAAACCATTTACGGACTATTAGCGGGAGACGAACATAATGTGCAACTGGATGTGGAATGGTATAATGAGAACACAGAAGATATGGAGCAATTGGCCGGAAGATTGGCTTACCGGGAGGATCTATATGCAATTATCGGTCCTTATGCCTCGCAGAATGTTGAAATCATAGCCCGCGAATGTGCCGTATCACACAAACCACTTATCGCCCCCACTGCTTCTTCCGCAGACCTGGTACGACTATATGCACAAGAAGGTTTCTTCTGGTCGCTGGTTGAAACCGATATTTCACAATGCGAGACTTTGCTCAGCATTGCCCTGGAAGAAGGTTGCCGGAGAGTTTCTCTCATAGCTTCCAATGACATCTACGGACAAACGTTTACGGATTGGTTCGCATTTCAAGCCAACGAATTGGGAATGAGTGTGGACAAAGTGCTGCAATACAACCCAGACCATCTAGCTGAAATAATGCAGGATGCTCTAAGTACCTCTCCTGAAGCTCTTATTTGCATACCGGGCAAGCCCGAAGACGTAAAAAAGATGCTTGGGCAATATGATAAGAACAGTTCCACACGTCTGCTCTTTTCTGATAATGCTTTTCAGGCTTCTGTCATCGAAGCTTGCGGTGATTTAGCCGAAGAAATAGAGGGTGTAGGCGTATGCGCCGATCCGGAAACAGGCTTTGACATTGCCTACAAAGTCCGGTTTGGTGAAGAGCCTACTTGGGAAGCCTATTTATATGATGCTACTTTCCTGACACTGATGGCCGCCTTTGACCTTCAAGTCAATGGAGGAACCGACATGAATACCTCCATGAGAAAAATGACTGTATTCAACGAAGACTCTTACAAGCAACAAGGAGCATGGATGCCGGGATTATTATGGATAAATATACTAGGCATTAAAACTCAAAACTACACTTGCCTGAATGGAGCAAGCGGCTTGTTATCCTTCGATAAGAATGTATACACCAATGTATTGCATAGCACTTACTGCCATTGGTTGATTTATCGGAAGAACTTCCTGATTCTGGACTACCATACAACCGACGGTTCACACCGTACTAACGCCAATCTGGCAGGTTGGAACTGGAAGAAAGAAAAGGAACAAGAATTTGATTCCGGTTTGAAGGAACCTGAGTATCCGCCTTTACAAGACAAATGGGCGGTTATCATCGCCGCCTCACACGGATGGAGCAATTACCGGCACCAAGCTGACGCACTGTCTTTCTACCAACTACTGAAACAGCAAGGGTATGATGACGACCACATTGTCTTGATTGAAGAAGATGACATAGCCAGCCATCCTTCCAACTTCGATCCCGGCAAGATATACATCAGCCCTGACGGCACTGATGTATATGAAGGTGCCGTGATTGACTATAAACTCTCTGAGCTGATTCCCGCCGACCTTACGGATATCTTTTGCGGAAACTCAAGCGACCGTCTGCCCCATATCATCTCACCCGATGAACATGACAATGTGCTCGTCTTCTGGAGCGGACACGGTATGCAGGGGAATATGCTATGGGGAGACACAGACAGTTTCAGCTATCAACAGGCTGTGGAGTTATTCGATAAACTTCACCAGCAACGGAAATACCGGAAAATGCTGTGGTTTGTGGAAACCTGTTATGCAGGCAGTGTTGCCAAAGCATGCGAAGGTATACCGGGAATTATGTGTATGACAGCCGCCGGCGAATGGGAAACCTCCAAACCGGATATTCCTTATAAGAGTGTCTGGCTAAGTAACCGGTTTACACATTCGCTGCTGTCAGAACTATATAAACAACCGGACATCTCGCTACGCGAATTGTATTACAGCCTATTCCGCTCCACGGTGGGATCGCATGTACAGGTGTATAATGAAAAAGAATACGGATCGGTTTACAAGAATAATATGAAAGAGCACCTATGAAAAAGATTTCTTTATACCTATGCATCAGTATCCTCTTTGCAGCGTGTAACAACGAAGAAGAGATTGAGCCGAATCTGTACCTACATTTGGAAGAATCGGAAGTGATCGTTGTGCATGCCACCGGAGGCGAGTACAAAATACCTGTCTCCTCCAACTCCGACTGGCAAGTTGAAACAACCGCCCAATGGCTGAAGGTGAACACGCAAGAAGGCCATGGCAACGACACCTTATATCTCTTCATTCAACAAAATCCGACAACAGACATTCGGAAAGCCCAACTTAACATAAAACTGAAAGCCAATCAGCAACAAGCCGGAGTAACCATTCAGCAACAAGTTAATACAGACTTAATCGGCATACCCGGTATAGAGAAAGGTGCCGGGTTCAGCTATGATGTACTGTCCGAATACTGCCAGGGAATGCGTTATCAAATATTCAACCTGACACGTATGGACTATCTACAGCAAATATATGGAAAGACTTATGTCATGGATGATTATTCCACACAAATGGAAGAAGAATACCAGGAGGGGAAAACCGAAAAAGAGATATCCCAAAAGTTCAGCGCAAACGCCTCCATAGGATTGGATTTATTGGTCTTCAACGCTGACATCAGTGCCGGATTCAGTTACTCACAATTCTCTGCCGAGAAAACAGTTTTTGGAATGAAGCGGAGTAAGCGAATCGTCTATTCACGCGACATACAATATCAGAACATACTGGCAAGTGTTCTATCAGAAGAAAAGGATTCCACCCTATTCTCCCCCGGATTCCTGAAAGACTGGAAGAAACTCCAAAGTATAAATGCCATTCCGGGTGAAGTGCCCAAAATATCCATATACAATTTTATCGACAAATGGGGTATCTGCTTTGTGGCGCGTTCAGTCCTGGGAGGTACGATAGATTACGAAATGGAAATAGACGAGACGGTAATTGGCAAGGAATTAGGGATAGGAGGTGCGGTAGAGGCCTCTTTATGTTCTATTATCAATGCAGACGCATCCGTCAAATATGCGGAAACAATGAAAAAGATAAAAGGGCGCTATCGTTACTGTATCCGGGTTAGAGGAGGGTCTCCCGGATACGTATCCATATTGAATACAGGAGGAACTCTTGACACCAAGGACTATACCCGATGGCTGAACAGTCTCAATCTCATTAAACAAGGTAATACGTTTGTAGCTCCCGAAAAAGTAGCACTGATAGACGTCAAACTGGTCTCAATAGCCGAACTCTTTACAGGTAAAGTGAAGACTGCCTTAACAGAATACATCAATCAGATCAACAATTAATTTTTCAATAATATATTTTCAAAATTATCTAAAAGTATGAAGTACAAAATTTTAATGGCAGGCCTTTTTATGGCAAGCTTGTGCATCAGCACATCGTGTAGTGATGAAGTTCTTCAGGAGACGACTCCCGAAGTAGATGGGACGATTGACGGAAATGCAACGTTAAGCATTGTCGACCAAGCAGGAAACCCGGTTCAAAACGTATCGAACAAGTATGGTACCTACTACGTGAAGGTAGACGCTGAAGGAGAATGGGAGTTAAATACTGAAAGCGCTTTCCTGGTACCCGCAGAGAAAAAAGGATACGGTCCGGCCTTGGTTCCACTGGCAATAGGCAACAACTGGGGTGAAGCACGCCAAGGTGGCATCACGCTTATTACCCAGAGTACAGGTGTAAGTACACGTGCAGAAGCAAATACACGCACAGACGTTAATCAAGATGCAAACTCAGATATCAAAGGAACAATGGCGTTGCTGTCTTCCAATAAAGGAACAGGCTACTCTTACTTGCCTAACACTAACTATTGCCTGGGAACTCATATTCAGATATTCAATATGAGTAATCTGGACAGCCTTCAAAAAGCTAATAAGATAGATTATATCAAAGATGAATTGTTTCCGCAGGTAGAAGAGCAAGTAATCACCGCTTCTTCCCAAGAGGCACTATCGCAAAAACTGGCTGTATCAGCATCCGTTAATCTGAATTTCAATGCTTTTTCTATCGATGTAAACGGTGCCTATGGCAGCAGTATAGAGAAGCGTGACAGCATGCAGTATGCAGTGAAACGTATGAAGAGTTATCAATATACGCGTGAAATAAACTATTATAATATTCTGAAACAGGCAGAAGATGATAAAGAATTAGAGGCCAAATTGTTTGCACCGGGTTTTCTTAGAATGAAACAAAGATTTGAAGCCAACTTTACCGGTGAAACACCTGTTACAGATGCCGCTAAAATTAAATCATTGTGCAAAGATTTCTGCGATGAAGTGGGTCCGTGTTTTATCAGCAAATCCGTAATGGGATGCGTTTTGGATTATTATATGTCCTGTTCAGCCAGCATACTGAACGATACACTGTCCGTATCGGGTGCACTGGACTTGAAGATTTCGGCAGTTGTAGTACATGGAGACGGAAAATTCTCTAATGCAGAAAACAAGGCTATTTCTTCAATGGATGCCAAAGTAATCATCAAAGGTGGAGATGTCAACAAAATATCCATCCTGACCACAGGAGGTACTTTGAAAGACAATCTTGTCACGGAGTGGCAACAATCCATAGAGCCTGCTAAAGCCGTAATGATTGACATGAAATTAGTACCTATCTACGAATTGATTTCCAATGCGAAAGCATATGACACCTTGAAAGCTTACATTGAAGAATATGCAGCCGTCAAGCCTGAAAACACCGATAAATAAACCGTTTTTCTGATTATTAAGTTTATAAATAAAAAATGAGACATAACCGTTTCCGCTATTTTTCTCTTTGTTGCCTGCTTGTTATACTGGCAGGTTTACCGGCATGTCAGGACGATGACGAACCATGGGAAGAGCCTTCTCTCCCAAGTGACATACAAGTGGATGTGGTTTCCAATCCATGGAAGATTCCACGGATTGGGAATATATACACGTTCCACGTCACATACGACAGACCATGGGAAGTTACCTGCAATGCAGACTGGGTTACCTTTACCTACAAAGGAGAAGAGGGAGACGGTTATGTTCAATTTAGCGTTCCGGACAATGACGAAGATTTCTCACGCGAAACACTTCTGAACATTACCGATGCGGACGATCCCAACTTCAAAACACAGATACGCCTCCGCCAGTTAGGAAACAATGACGACGACAACGCCACACAAACCGGAGATTTGCAACGAAAACACCGTTTAGGCTACGGATACAATATTCTGGGAGATTATGCCAACGATAACAGTTTCTCCATATCACCCATCCTGGATTACGACAAAATGGTTGAAACTGAAAACAAAGAAGAAATATCATTAGTAACTGAAGATCGCAGGCATTATCAGCGGCTGGAGGTATTTTCCGGGAATACAGTAACGGAACTTGCTGGTAAGCTTACGAAATCGCAAAGCGATGAAGAAATGTTCTTGGGATGTGGCAGACAATTCACAAGCGAAACGTCAGACAAAAATGTTGGAACTGATAAAAAAACATGATATTGAGACACAGGAAGAGTTATCCGATTATCTCCAGAAAGAAGGATATCAGGTGACACAGGCAACGGTTTCCAGAGATATCCGGGAATTAAAACTTACGAAAGTTGCTATGAGTAATGGTCGACAGAAGTACGCTGCCCTGACAGAGGCGAATGAAGACCTTTCCGAAAAATATACCCGTGTTTTTCGGGATGCTTTTGTGTCTATGGATATGGCGCAGAATATTCTGGTGATCAAAACGGTTTCCGGAATGGCAATGGCAGTTGCGGCAGCGATAGATGCCATGCATCTGCATGAGATCGTCGGCTGTATTGCCGGTGATGATACCATAATGTGTGCAGTGCGAAGCGTAGATGACACGATTGCAGTGATGAGTCGTCTGCGTAAGCTTGTAGAAGATTAGAACATATACTTTTGGGGAGAGTAGAAGGAGACTATATGTTACAGAATCTACATGTGAAAAATCTGGCGTTGATTGACGAGACAGAGGTTGATTTCAGGAATGGGTTAAACATTTTATCTGGTGAGACCGGTGCGGGAAAATCAATTATCATTGGTTCTATCAATCTGGCATTAGGGGAAAAAGTACAGAAGGAGATGCTTCGTGAAAATGCGGATTATGCGTTGGTGGAGCTTATTTTTTCTGTGACGGATGAAAAACAGAAAGAACTCTTACGAGAGCTGGACGTGTTCCCAGAGAATGACGAAGTCATCTTAAGCAGGAAGATCGTCAACGGCAGAGGTGTTGCAAAAGTGAATGCAGAGAGTGTTCCGGCATCCAAAATGCGTGAGATCGCCTCAATTTTGATCGACATTCATGGACAGCATGAACATCAGTCGCTTTTGTCGAAAAAGAAACATCTTGAAATCTTAGATGATTATGCAAAAGAAGAAATTTTTGCTCCAAAGGAAAAGTTAAGGGAAGCCTACAAAAATTACCGTGCTCTGCTGGAAGAATTGAAGGAGGCAGATGTGGACGAGGAAGAACGGCTCCGGGAGATTTCGTTTCTGGAATACGAGATCAAAGAGATCGAGGAGGCAGACCTAAAAGAGGGCGAGGATGAGGTGCTGGAGGCTGACTACCGGAAATTCTCCAACGGAAAGAAGATCATGGAGGCAGTGAATGCCGCCTATCAGTATACCGGAAATCAGAGTGACAACGTATCTGAACTTACCGGAAGGGCATTGCGGGAATTGAATGCGGCGTCTGCATATGATGAAAAAGTAAAAGGGCTGGAAGAGCAGCTTTTGGAGATTGATAATCTAGTAAATGATTTTAATCGTGAGTTGGCAGATTATATCGATGAGACGGAGTTTGACGATGAAACGTTTTACCAGATGGAAAAACGTCTGGATGAGCTGAATCATTTAAAATCAAAGTACGGAAGCACGATCGCAGATATATTGTCTGAATTGGAGAAAAAACAAAGCCGATTGCAACAATTGCAGGATTTTGACCAGTATATTGGAAATTTGAAGCAAAAACTTGCAGATGCGGAGCAGGAGTTAACAAAATACTGTGATAAAGTATCGAAAATCCGTAAAAAATATGCAAAAAAACTGACAGGTGCTGTGACAGAGGCATTGAAAGACTTAAACTTTTTAGATGTGAAATTCGAGATGGAGTTTGGACAGACCGCAGACTATACGGCAAACGGAACTGATGATCCGGAGTTCTTGATTTCCACCAATCCTGGAGAACCTGTAAAACCGTTGGGTAAAGTCGCATCCGGCGGTGAACTTTCGAGAATTATGCTTGCAATAAAAACGGTATTGGCAGATCAGGATGCAATCGAGACACTCATTTTCGATGAGATTGACAGTGGAATCAGCGGACGCACCGCACAGATGGTTTCGGAAAAAATGAATGTGCTTGCAAAAAATCATCAGATTATCTGTATTACGCATTTACCGCAGATTGCTGCAATGGCAGACGCACATTATCTGATCGAAAAATCTGTGGAAAACAAGACCACGGTATCGAAGATCAAGTGTCTTTCCGGGGAAGAGAGTATTGACGAACTGGCAAGAATGCTCGGCGGTGTGGAGATCACAGAGAAAGTCCGGGAGAGTGCAAGAGAGATGAAAGAACTTGCATATCAGAAAAAATGCCATTAATTGACACGAAAAAGACAGTTTGAAAAAAAGAAATAGACACATAATAAAAGGGTACATAGCGTATATGTACTCTTTTTGTTATGGCGACAAGGAAAATAGCCCGATATTCATTGGGGTGCAGGAGATAAAAAATGGACAGATACAAAAGTTTTTTTCGTGGAATTGCATATGCAGGTTATGGTATCGTATTTTTATTTGCGGTCTATACATTTGAAAAATCAATACCGGATCAGATATATGTGAAAGCAGGGGAAGCAATCGATTACCAGTTTCAGGTACCTGTGACAATGGAAATACAGGAGGATAGCTCGCCTGTAGCAAAAAGCACAAATAATGCCAATGTGAGGCAGTCCTACATTGTCACCTGCCGCCTGTTTGGTATTTTTCCGGTGAAAGATATAGAAGTTGTACTTGTGGACGGAGATGCGGTCTATGCAGGCGGGATGCCGATCGGCATCTATGTGAAGACAAGAGGTGTCCTCGTGATCGGTACCAGTGAAGTGGAACGGCCGGATGGAAGTGAAGCTGCACCTGCGGAGAACATTTTGAAAGCCGGAGATTATATATTAAGTGTGAATGGGGAGAAGGTTGCAGAGAAGGAGGATCTGCAGCGCCTGGTACAGCAGAACGGTGCAGAAAAAGAAATTCTTAAAATTAACCGCAAGGGAGAAGAGGTTGAGGTTGGTGTGACACCCGTACAAAATAAAAATGGAACGTATATGCTAGGAGCATGGGTGCGTGATGATCTTGCCGGAATAGGAACTTTGACGTATTACAAAGAAGATGGAACCTATGGTGCTTTAGGGCATGCCGTCAGCGATGGAGATGTCGGCGAGCGCATCCAGATGCGTGAAGGTTATGTATACAATGCACAGATCATCGGAGTGAAAAAAGGACAAAAAGGAAATCCGGGCGAATTGTCTGGGATGATCCGTTACCAGAGTGCTGACTGCCTTGGAACAATCGAGGAAAATACAGACATTGGTATTTATGGAAAACTGGATGGGAATATTGCAGCACTGCCGCGTGGAGATTACTATAACATCTGTTACAAGCAGGATATTAAACAGGGACCGGCGACGATCATCTGTGGTTTTACTGGAGAGAAGAAAGAGTATGCGATTGAGATAGAGAGTCTTGATTACAGTGGAAGAGAGGCGAATAAAGGAATTCTATTCCGGGTGACGGATGAGCAGCTTTTAGACATGACAGGCGGTATTGTGCAGGGAATGAGTGGCAGTCCCATCCTTCAGGATGGAAAAATAATCGGCGCCGTGACACATGTCTTTGTCTCAGATTCGTCCATGGGCTATGGGATTTTTATTGAGAATATGGTAGAATGAAAAAAGAAATTGTAAAATAAAGTCCTTTGGTACACTTGCCGACGAAGTTCGACAAAATTTACGAGAGGAAAATGAGTATGCTGATAACACATGTAAAGATTTGCCAGGAAAAGGGAAGACGTGGCTTTTACATATGTTTGAAATAAGTCAGCAGGAGGACCAGCATGGAGAAACTGAATGTAGCAATCGCAGATGATAATGAGAGAATGTTGCGGTTATTGGGGGCTATCATCGAGAGTGATGAGGAACTCAATGTCGTTGGAACTGCTAAAGATGGGGAAGAGGCTTACAATGTGATCAAGACAAAGGAACCGGATGTTGTCTTGCTTGATATTGTAATGCCAAAATTAGATGGACTTGGAGTATTAGACCGTGTGAATCATGATAAGACAATCAAAAAACATCCGACGTTTATTATGATCAGTGCAATCGGTCAGGAAAAAATTACGGAAGATGCATTTGAATTAGGTGCAGATTACTATATTATGAAGCCGTTTGACAATGACATGGTGATCAACCGGATCAAGAAGGCAAAGACAGCAAAAACAGGAAAGAGCACGGAGCCGCGCAAGGTGAATGCCTACGAGAAGGCAGAGGATGTCAGCGAGAAGAATCTTGAGGCAGATGTGACTGAGATCATTCATGAGATCGGTGTTCCGGCACATATCAAGGGGTATCAGTATTTGCGTGATGCCATTGTCATGTCGGTCAATGATATGGATATGTTAAATTCCATCACAAAAATTTTATATCCGACCATTGCAAAAAAATACCAGACAACCTCAAGCCGCGTGGAGCGTGCCATCCGTCATGCAATTGAGGTGGCATGGAGCAGAGGTAAGATGGATACGATTGATGAGATGTTTGGCTATACCATTCACAATGGCAAAGGAAAGCCGACAAACTCTGAATTTATCGCGTTGATCACAGACCGTATCCGGCTGGAATATAAAATGTATTAATACCTTTTCAGAGCGAAAAAAATGAGTTATAATATTCTTAAGATTTCGAAGTATTTCGGGGTTTGGAGGGGTTATAACATGAAGAAAATACTATTTGCTGCTTCAGAAGCTGTTCCTTTTATCAAAACAGGAGGCCTTGCAGATGTAACCGGTTCCCTGCCAAAGTATTTTGACAGGAAAAAGTATGATGTGCGTATCATATTACCGAAGTATCTGTGCATGGACGAACGTTTTAAGGGACAGCTTCATTTTAAATGTCATTTTTATGTGAATTTGAGCTGGCGGAAACAATATGCCGGCATTTTTGAAGCAAAACAGGATGGTATCACCTATTATTTTGTAGATAATGAATTTTATTTTGCCGGAGATAAGCCGTACAATGAACTGTATCAGGATATTGAGAAGTTTGCATATTTTTCAAAAGCAGTCTTAGAGGCATTGCCGTTTCTTGATTTCTGTCCGGATATTATCCATTGCCATGACTGGCAGACAGGTCTGATCCCGGTATTCTTGAAAACTCTTTATGGGGATGAAAATTATTACAGGGGGATCAGGACTGTATTTTCCATCCATAATCTGAAGTTTCAGGGACGCTGGAGTCTTCCGGCAGTTATGGATATCACAGGTCTGCCGGAACAGATTTTCACGGCGGACAAACTGGAATCTTACGGGGAGGCCAATTATTTAAAGGGTGGCATTGTCTATGCGGATGCAGTGACGACTGTCAGTGAGACTTATGCCCGTGAGATCACAACAGAACAGGGTGGAGAGGGCTTAGACGGACTGCTGCGTGCCAGAAAAAATGATCTGTATGGCATTTTAAATGGATTGGATTACGAAGAATATGATCCACAGAAAGATGGATATATTTATAATCACTTTAATGAGCAGAATTTTCAGGAAGGCAAGAAGCTGAATAAAGCCAGACTGCAGAAAGAGCTCGGGCTTCCGGTGAAAGAGAATACCATGCTGATCGGTATTGTATCGAGAATGACAAGCCAGAAGGGATTTGATCTGGTAGCTTATATTATGGATGAACTGCTGGCAACCGAGGATGTGCAGCTTGCTGTGCTTGGAACAGGCGAGGAACAGTATCAGGATATGTTCCGCTATTTTACACAAAAGTATCCTGATAAAATCCAGGCTTCCATCGGTTATTCCGAGGAGCGCGCACACCGTATCTACGCATCCTGCGATGCCTTTCTGATGCCGTCCTTATTTGAGCCATGCGGATTGTCACAGTTGATGAGCCTGAGGTATGGAACTGTGCCGATCGTAAGGGAAACCGGCGGTCTGAAAGACACCGTGGAAGCGTATAATGAATATGAACATACGGGAACCGGTTTTTCTTTTGCAAATTATAATGCACATGAGATGCTTGGAACGATTCGTTATGCGCTCTCTGTTTTCCGTGACAGGAAACAGGACTGGAATGGATTGATCCAGAGAGGAATGAAACAGGATTTTTCCTGGAATCGTTCTGCAGGTAAATATGAAGCATTATATGAAAAACTTACCGATTTTGAATAATTCTGTACAGAAGTGATCACATTGAGATCTGACCAGTCTCACGGGAAAAAAAGTAGACATGATCGGATAAGATCTCTTCTTTGGATAACTGGGTAGAATTGACTTCTTTCACCATAGAGGTAAGTTCGTCGTAAGAATCATGGTCGTATGCGGGGATCAGGATCACCAG
>ENA-UESU01001522-UESU01001522.1-human-gut-metagenome-genome-assembly--contig:-NODE-1522-length-16305-cov-19.784447_pt1 | contig 16305 bp, 9 predicted proteins | sample MGYA00243007_ERZ508008 | MGnify/ENA primary metagenome ERZ508008 (study PRJEB26167, sample SAMN06115399) | human gut metagenome | host: Homo sapiens | place: China:Henan | collected 2016-06-23...
ACGAGGGGAGGCTTTGGCATTTCGTAAAGCTTTATCTCTTCGCCAGAGGCTCCCCTCGGTAGGGGAGCTGTCGAGCGGAGCGAGACTGAGAGGTTGAGGTTTCGTAAAACTTACCCAAGGAGGACATCTTCATGTCTCAGCATGACCGTTATATCAGCCCCTTTTCCACCCGTTATGCCTCCGATGAGATGCAGTACATCTTCTCGGACGACAACAAGTTCCGCACCTGGCGCCGCCTGTGGGTGGCGCTGGCCCGGGCCGAGATGAAGCAGGGCCTGACCAATATCACCCCCGAGATGGTGGCCGAGCTGGAAGCTCATGTGGACGACATCAACTATGAAGTCGCCATCGAGCGGGAAAAGCTGGTGCGCCACGACGTCATGAGCCATGTCTACGCCTACGGCCAGCAGTGTCCCAAGGCGGCAGGCATCATCCATCTGGGTGCCACCAGCTGCTATGTCGGCGACAACACCGACATCATCGTGATGCGTCAGGGCCTCGAGCTGGTGCGCAAGAAGCTCATCGGCGTGCTGGCAAAGCTGGCAAAGTTCGCCGAGGAGTATAAGGATATGCCCTGCATGGCCTACACCCACTGCCAGCCCGCCCAGCCCACCACCGTGGGCAAGCGCGCTACCCTGTGGGCCAACGAGCTGGTGATGGACCTCAACGAGATCGACCACCGTCTGGCTACCCTGCAGCTGCGCGGCGTCAAGGGTACCACAGGCACCCAGGCTTCCTTTATGGAGCTGTTCAAGGGCGACGCCGACAAGATCCGCGCCGTGGATGCTTCCATCGCCGAGGAGATGGGCTTCGACAGCGAGGCCGTCATCCCGGTGTCCGGCCAGACCTACAGCCGCAAGGTGGACGCCTTCATCCTCAACGCACTGGCCGGCATCGGCCAGAGCTGCATGAAGTTCGCCACCGACCTGCGCCTGCTGGCCAACTTCAAGGAGATGGAAGAGCCGTTTGAGAAGAACCAGATCGGTTCCTCCGCTATGCCCTACAAGCGAAACCCCATGCGCTGCGAGCGCATCTGCGCTTTGAGCCGCTACCTGATGGTGGATGTGCTCAACCCCAGCTTCACTACCGGTACGCAGTGGTTCGAGCGCACGTTGGACGACAGCGCCAACAAGCGCGTTGCCATGGCTGAGGGCTTCCTCGCCACCGACGCCATCCTGAACATTATGCTCAACGTCACCGACGGCCTCGTGGTCTACCCGAAGGTCGTGCGCAGCCGCCTGATGGCCGAGCTGCCCTTCATGGCCAGCGAGAACATCATGATGCAGGCCGTGGAGAAGGGCGGCAACCGTCAGGAGCTCCACGAGCGTCTGCGCCAGCACGCCATCGCCGCCGGCAAGCAGGTCAAGGAAGAGGGTCTGCCCAACGACATGGTGGACCGCATCGCCGCCGACCCGGCCTTTGGTCTGACCAAGGAAGAGATCGCGGCGGGCCTTGTGCCGGAGAACTTTGTGGGCCGCGCTCCCCAGCAGGTGGAGGAATTCATCGCTCACATCCTCAAGCCCATCTTTGACGCCAACCCGGATGCTGTGGAACAGCACGCAAACCTGAGCGTCTAAACGTGATTTTACAGGAAAAGAGGCTGTTGCCGCAGGCAACGGCCTCTTTTCTGCACACAGAAGGAGTTTTTATGAGACTCGATAAATATTTAGCCGAGACGGCCCAATGCACTCGGAGCGAGGCGAAGGCACTGCTGGCGAAAGGCCGCGTCACGGTCAACGGCGCGGTCTGCAAGAAAGGGGATACCCAGCTGAAAGAGGCTGACGCCGTGGCGGTGGACGGCAAGGCGCTGGCCTACCGGCAGTTCGTCTACCTTATGCTCAACAAGCCCGAGGGCGTCGTCAGCGCCTCCACCGACAAGCGGGACACGACAGTCGTGGATCTGGTGGGGGATGCCTATCCCCGGCGGGAGCTGTTCCCGGCCGGGCGGCTGGACAAGACCAGCACCGGTTTCGTCCTGCTGACGGACAACGGCGGCTTTGCCCACGACATCCTCGCGCCCAGGCGCCATGTCTCCAAGACCTACACCGTCGTCATCGACACCCCGCTGACAGAAGAGATGAAGGCCGGCTTTGCCGCAGGCGTTACCCTTGCCGACGGCACGGCCCTTTCGCCGGCGGAAGTGTCTGCCCTCACTCCCGACGGGCTGACGGTCCGCGTCCTGCTCAGGCAGGGCGTGTATCATCAAATCAAGCGGATGTTCGGCGTCTACGGTGCGGGCGTCAACGCCCTGCACCGGGACGCCATCGGCGGGCTTGCGCTGGACGAGAGCCTTGCCCCGGGCCAGTGGCGGGAGCTGACAGCTGACGAGGTGGCGAAAATTACCACGGGGTAAAGGACTGCTTTTCACCCGGTTTTCAAAAAAGTATCACATTTTACCGGTAAAATAGCCCTCAGAACCACGCAGAAAGGCCCTTTTTGGCCCGAAAATGACCCCGAAAGATAATTTCAACAAGAAAGAAGAATTTTTTTTGGTGAAATATGTTGCAAAAGTAAATTCTTTTGTGTAAAATATAAAATGTAATGCGGCGAAATTGTTAAAAATCACAATCCCGCCCACCTGCGGTTTGCACAAGAGAGGAAAAGGGGTATCCATTTATGGCCAATAGAGTATTTCAGAGCGTGATCTACCAGATGAAGGACGCGATCGACCGCGTGGTCGGCGTTGTGGATGAGACCGGCGCTGTCATCTCCTGCTCGGAGCTGAATCTGATCGGCGAGGTGCGCGAGGGCTTTATGGCAGAGCGTCTGACGGCTGGTGACCGCTTCGTGCGGGATGGCTACACCTACCAGCAGTTCTCCAGCGCAAAGCATAACGATTATGCCGTTTTTGTGGAAGGTGCGGACGAGACTGCGGGCCAGTTTGCCGCTGTGCTGTCCATCAGCCTGCAGAGCATCAAGCAGTATCACGACGAGAAGTTCGACAAAGCCAACTTTATCAAGAACGTGGTGCTGGACAACATCCTGCCCGGCGACATCTACGCCAAGGCCCGTGAGCTCCACTTTGCCACCGACGTCTCCCGCGTGGTGTTCATCGTCCGCGTCACCAGCGGCGGCGACATTTCCGCTTACGACGTGGTGAGCAGCCTGTTCCCCGACAAGCAGAAGGACTTCGTCTTCAACATCAGCGAGACGGACACCGTCCTGGTCAAGGAGATCCGCAAGGGCATCGACCGCACCGATATGGAGAAGCTGGCCGCCAGCATCGTGGACACCCTGTCCGGCGAGCATTACATCAAGGCTGTCGTGGGCATCGGCACCCCCATCGCCAACGTGAAGGACCTGGCTACTTCCTTTAAGGAAGCACAGATCGCCATGGAGGTCAGCAAGGTGTTCGACACCGAAAAGCAGATCATCCGCTACGACAATCTGGGCATCGCACGTCTTATCTACCAGCTGCCCACCACGGTCTGCGAGATGTTCCTGCGCGAAGTGTTCAAGCAGGGCAGCATCGAGAGCCTGGACCAGGAGACCCTGTTCACCATCCAGCGCTTCTTCGAGAACAACCTGAACGTCTCCGAGACCAGCCGCGGCCTGTTCGTCCACCGCAACACGCTGGTGTATCGTCTGGAAAAGATCAAAAAGCTGACCGGTCTGGATCTGCGTGAGTTCGACGACGCTATCGTGTTCAAGGTAGCGCTCATGGTCAAGAAGTACCTGTCCAACAACCCGGCCAAATATTGATATTTCGTCTCAGCCGCTCCGGCTGCGGACGCCGAAACCGGCCGCTCGACCCCGATGCTGGCCGGTTTCTTTTGTAATGGCTCGTAGGAATAATAACCTCTCCGTCACGGCGTCAGCCGTGACGGAGAGGTTTGGTCTGGAACTTCTGTGCCAAATAAACTTTTCAGGAGCAAGATACTCATGATAGATTTTGAACATGTCACCAAGATATACAAACGGAGTGATACTCCCGCTCTGGAGGACATCGACTTCCACGTAGACGACGGTGAGTTCGTCTTTCTGGTGGGCCACTCCGGCGCCGGCAAATCCACTCTGCTCAAGCTCATCCTCCGCGAAGAGCTGCCCACCGAGGGCCGCGTCATGGTGGACGGCAAGGACGTCGCCCGGCTGCGCCGGGGCAAAGTGCCTTTCCTTCGCCGCCAGATGGGCATCATCTTCCAGGATTTCCGCCTCATCCCCACCATGACGGTCTACGAGAATGTGGCGTTTGCCATGCATGTCACCAACATCGGCAAAAAAGACATCAAAGAGCGCGTCAACTACATGCTGGAGCTGGTGCATCTGGAAGATAAGGCAAAGGTCTACCCCGAGTTCCTCTCCGGCGGTGAGCAGCAGCGCGTGGCCGTGGCCCGCGCTCTGGCCCACAGCCCCCGCCTCGTCATTGCGGACGAGCCCACCGGCAACATCGACCCCGAGATGAGCCTTGAGATGATGGAACTGCTGGAACGCGTCAGCGAGATGGGCATCACGGTGCTTGTCGTCACCCACGAGCATGAACTGGTGCGCCGCTTCAACCGCCGCACCATCACCCTGAAGCATGGCCGCATCATCTCCGATGTTCCGGCCAGTTTCGGCGAGGAGGTACACGTATGAAAATCTCTACGTTTGGGTTCCTCACCCGGCGCGGCGTGCGCAACCTCGGCAAGCACTGGGCCATGACCATCGCCTGCATCGCTTCCCTCAGCGTCTGCATGACCCTGAACATCTTCGCCAGCCTCATTGAAGTCAATGTGGACAGCATGGTGAGTTATCTGGGCAGCCAGAACGAGATGGTGGTCTACGTGGACCCCGAGGCTGATGACGCCACCATCCAGTCTGTGGGCAATGCCCTCAGCGGCACCGCAGGTGTGAGCCGGGTGCAGTATATGTCCAAAGAAGACGTCCTCAACCAGTACAAGGGGTATATGTCCGACTATGCCGCTCTGCTGAACGAGTTCGAGAACGACAACCCTTTCAAGGCCAATTACCGCGTCTCCCTGTCTGATCTGAACCAGATGGAGACCATAAGCAAGCAGTTCGAGAACATCAGCGGCGTCTACAGCGTCACGGCTCCCATCGAGATGACCAAGACCTTTGTGGAGGTCCAGCAGGCTGTCACCAAGGTCGGGCGCGGTCTGGTGCTGGTGCTGATGGCTGTCAGCATCATCACGGTGGGTACCACCATCCGGCTGAGCGTCTTTGCCCGCCGCCGTGAAATCGAGATCATGAAGTATGTCGGCGCTACCAACGCCCTCGTCACCCTGCCTTTCGTCATCGAGGGCCTGACTATGGGCCTGCTCTCCGGCATCCTGACGGCAGCTGCCACCATCGGCGGCTATGCCTACATTGTTCAGCTGTCGCCCACGCTGGGCGGCCTGTGGCAGATGCTTATGGGTACGGCTCTGGTGCCGCTGGAAAATGTCTGGCCCACCATCCTGACCTACAGCCTCGCGGGCGGCGCTCTGGTGGGCGGTCTGGGCAGTATGTTCTCCATCCGCAAGCACCTGAACGTGTAAGGAGGGCCTACTGTGTACCACGACAAGCATTCTGCAGGCTTTGTCCTGCATCATCCGCCCCGCCACGCAAAGCCGTCGGGCCATTCGGCCATGATGCGTGCCGCCTGCGCCTTTCTGGCCGCCGCCTGCCTCGTGCTGAGCGTGACGGTCTATCCGGCCAGTGCGGCCACCAGCATGAGCTCGCTGCAGAACAAGCTGGACAAGATCTCTGCGTCCATCAAGCAGCATAAGACGGAGCTGAACGACGCCAAAAAGAAGGAAGCTGCTGCCAAGGCCCTCGAGTCTGAGCTGAAGGAAAAAGTCTCGGTGCTCCAGAGCCAGATCAGCGTTCTCAAGAGCCAGATCTCCGAGGTGCAGAACAACATCGGCGTCAAAGAGCAGGAGATCACCGCCAAGCAGAATGAGATCGCCCGGAAAGAGCAGGAGATCGCCGACCAGTGGGACGATTTCAAGAGCCATATGGCCGCGATGCAGGAGCTGCGGGACGGCGGCAGCGTCGCCATGCTCCGGTCTGTGAACGATCTGTACGAGCTTCTGACCTTCAATGAGGTCATGCAGGACATTTCGGTGAAGGATACCGAGATACTCGACAACATGAAGGCTGCGAAGGAAGCCCTCGTGGCCGACCGCACCCAGCTCGTGGAGGAGCGCACCCAGCTGCAAAACAAAAAGGCTGAGCTGGACGCCCAGAACAAGCAGATGCAGTCCAAGCAGAACGAGCTCAACAACAGCGTCAAGGAGGCCCGTCTGAGCGCCGCTGAGGCCCAGCAGGCCCAGAAGAACGCCCAGGCGGCCATCGAGTCGGACGAGATGAACTACGAGGCCGTCAAGAAGGAGATCCAGAAGCTCATCGCAGCGGCAGCGGCCAGCAAGCCCCAGCTGAGCTTCAGCGGCTTTATCTGCCCGCTCAGGAGCTATACCCGCATCTCCAGCGAGTACGGCTGGCGCAAGAACCCGGTCTCCGGCGTCAACAAGCTCCACGCCGGCATCGACTTTGCCGCCCCCGCAGGCACGCCCATCTACGCAGCCGCCAGCGGCTATGTGCAGGTGGCCGGCTGGTCCAGCGGCGGCTACGGCAACTATGTCATCATCTATCACGGCAAAATGACAGACGGCAACGCCTACTCCACCCTCTACGGCCATATGCGCTCGGTGGCAACGTCGGCGGGCAAGTATGTCAACCAGGGCGACCTCATTGGCTATGTGGGCTCCACCGGCAACTCTACCGGCAACCACCTCCATCTCGAGGTGTGGAAGGGCGGCTCCAAGGCCAATGCGGTCAATCCCCGCGGTTATATTCCGATAAGATAATACAACTGTAATTGAAGTCGAGGGGTCAAAGGAGGCCACAAGGCGAAATGAACGAGCAAAAACGCAAGCGTATCCTTCGGGTGGGCTGTCTGATTCTGGCAGGAGTGTTCCTGCTGTCGGTACTGGGCAGTGTCATCCTGATGTTTTTGGTCTGAACTGGGGAGGACACTGAATGAACCGCAAAATTTCCGTAGGGATGACCGTGACCATCGTCATTCTGGCAATGACGGTCACTTTTTCCATCACGATGCTGATGGCGATGCGGCTGTTTGACCACACCGTCACCAGCGTGAAGGAAAAGGAGAGCATGTACAACAAGGTGGCCGAGGTAGACCGCTATGTGCGCGCCAACGACTACTACGACATCGACGAGACCGTGCTGTACGACCGTCTGACTGCCGGTTATCTGCTGGGTACCGGCGACAAGTACGCCCGCTACTACACCGCCTCGGCCTACACCGACCTGCTCAACGCCCAGAGCGGCAAGCTGATGGGCATCGGCGTGGAGCTGGCCATCGACCAGTCCGGCTACGCCAAGGTCATCAAAGTGTATGACGAGTCTCCTGCCAAGGAGGCCGGCCTCCAGCGGGGCGATTACATCACCACCATCGACGGCGCAGACATCAAAAGTCTGGGCAGCGTGGAGGCTGTCCAGAACAAACTCCGGGGCGAGAGCGGCACGAGCGTCAATGTAGGCTGGCTGGACAGCGAGAACGCCCAGCACACCGCCGATCTGACCCACTCCGGCTTTACGGCCAACAGCGTCGATTCCGCGCTGGTGCAGGACAATGTGGGCTACATCAAGATCTGGCAGTTCGACAACTCCACCCCCAGTGAGCTGGACTTTGCACTCCGCAGCCTGACCGCCAGCGGCGCCCAGAGCTTCATCTTCGACCTGCGCGACAACGGCGGCGGCATCCTTGATGACGCCATCAGCTGCATCGAACTCGTCGCGCCGGAAGGCGTGCTGGCCTACGCTGAGGATAAGGCAGGCAACCGCACCCTGCTGGGCAGCAGCACCGGCGACTCGGTCATCAGTCAGCCCACCGTCTGCCTCGTGAACGAGAACACCGCCAGTGCGGCAGAACTCTTTGCGTCCAGCCTGCGCACCCTGTGCGGCACCCGCCTCGTGGGCAGCACCACGATGGGCAAAGGCACCATCCAGAGCAGCCCCCAGCGCCTTTCGGACGGCAGCGCTGTCGTGGTCACGGTGGCAAAGCTCATTTGCGGCGACGGCTCCTGCTTCGACGGCACCGGCCTGACCGTGGACGTGGAGCGCCCGCTGACTGCCGACGAGCAGGCCAGCTACTATGACTACACCCTCGACACGGACCCGCAGATACAGCGCGCCGTCAGCACCGCACAGCAGCTCACCGGTGTCACCACCGTGGGCGGCGTGAACGACGCTGACATCGCCGCCGACTCCGCCGCAGCCTCTTCGGAGGCCGCAGCCGAGAGCACCGCTTCCAGCGAGGCCGCAGGGGAGGCAGAGGCTTCCTCCGAGGCCGGTGCAGAAGGGGAGCAGGACGCTGCAAGTGCGCAGTAAACACTTCTTGAAAATAACTTTAGTCGTGTAAATAGCTCAACCTCTCAGTCTGCTTCGCAGACAGCTCCCCTACCGAGGGGAGCCTCTGGCGAAGAGAGTAAGCTTTGCGGAATGCCAAGGCCTCCCCTCGATAGGGAAGGTGGCACGCTGCAGGCGTGACGGAGAGGTTTTGCTGTTTTAGCAAGAAACAGAAAGGAAAACCACTATGCCGGAGCTGACCGACCTCTCCGTTATCCGTACCCTGTGCGAAAAATACGATTTCGCGCTCTCCAAGGGCTTTGGACAGAACTTCATCATCAATCCCGGCCTGCCGCCCAAGATCGTGGATGCCAGCGGCGTCGATAAGAGCTGGGGCGTGCTGGAGATCGGCCCCGGCATCGGCGTGCTGACCAAAGAGCTGGCCCAGCGCGCCGCCAAGGTGGTGTCCATCGAGGTGGACGAGCGCCTGCCGCCCCTGCTGGCCGAGACCATGGCGGGCGTGGATAACTTCAAGCTGGTATTGCAGGATGTTCTGAAAGTAGACCTCCGCGCCCTCATCGAGGAGGAGTTCCCCGGGATGCCGGTGGCTGTCTGCGCCAACCTGCCCTACTACATCACCAGCCCCATCGTCATGAAGCTGCTGGGCGACCGCCTGCCCATCCAGAACCTCACCGTCATGGTGCAGAAGGAGGCCGCCGACCGTCTGGCCGCTGCCCCCGGCACCCGGGCGTCCAGCGCCATCAGCTGCGCCGTGAGCTACTACGCCACCTCAAAGCTGATGTTCACCGCCGCGCCGGGCAGCTTCTACCCGGCCCCGAAGGTCACCAGCGCCGTTGTGCGGATGGACATCCGCCTCACTCCCGCCGTACAGGTGGAGGACGAGGACGGCTACTTTGCCCTCATCCGTGCCGCTTTCGGCCAGCGCCGTAAGACCGCCGCCAACGCCATCGCCAGCGGCCTCGGCCTGCCGAAAGATAAGGTCATCGCGGCCATCGAGGCGGCGGGCTTCGACGCCCGCATCCGCCCCGAGGCCCTGACCCTCGAGGACTTCGCTGCCGTACAGCGGGAGCTGAAGTAAAATTTTATCATAATAAAACGCCAAGGCCCCCGCAGTTTGGAACAGAACTGCGGGGGCCTTGGTCGTTATGTGGAAGGAATAGAGAATGGCAATGTGCTTACCTCAGCAGTGCGGTGTGGTCTGCGCCGCCCACGATGAAGCTGGCGGTGGAGCCGCTGTGGCTGAGGGTGAAAGGTGTGCTGCCCGCACCGAGGGCTGCAACATCGGAGAGGGAGAGGGTGGAAGTGCAGCGTTCGGTGGAGAAGACAACGGTCTCGATGCGCTCAGAGCGGAGGCCGGTCAAATCGGAAAGGACGCCCTGCAGGGACGCCGTCTCATGGGTGACATCAATGTAGAGAACATCGCTGATCTGGTTCAGCCGGACCAGCTGGACGTTCTGGAGGATGTCGGCCTGAGCCGGGTCAAGGACACGCAGGCCGGTGTAGATGGTGCTGTTGTCGCTGCTGTGGGAGACATCGCGGTACTCCACCGCATTGCAGACCTCGCAGATGCGGTACTCGCGGCTGCCGCCTTCGACAGGCGTCCAGCCACCCCACTGATGGCGGCCGAGGGCGGGCAGCTCCTCCGTCTCAGTGACGACACAGCCGCTGATGGTGCAGCTGCGCTGGCGCTCGCCCTTCTCGGTGCAGGTAGGCTCTTTGGTGATGACCCACTCGCTGAAGGTGTGGGTCTTGCTGACGGGGATGGCCTCGGTCTGGGTATCGTCGCCACGGATGCAGTCACGGTGCTTGGAGCCTTGCTCGACACAGGTAGCGTCCCTGTCGATGACCCACTCGCCGTACTCGTGGCCGAGGGCCTCAATGGCCTCAGTCCGGGTATCGCCGCAGGCAGAACAGGTGAAGGTGCGCACGCCGTCGGCAGTGCAGGTGGCCTCCTTCGTGACGACGCCCTCGTTCCAGGTGTGCTGGCCGGCGGCGGGGAGAGTGTGGCAGAACGTGGTGCCGCAGTGGTCCACCATGCAGGTGTATTCGATGTAGCCGGCATTGCCGCAGTCCGGATCCTTACGGTCGCTGACGGTCCAGTTGTGGACGGAAGAGATGTCGCCGTACTTGGCCTTTTCTGCCTCACTCATCTCGGCCGTTACGCGGTCGGGGGAGTGGAATGGCTGTCCGCGTAGACACCGTTGTGGAAGAGCCGCGAGATGCTGGTGGTGCCGCTTTTTACGAGCTTCACGAGGCCCGACCTGCCGTTTTCCATGAGGCTGATGACCTTGTCCAGCGTCTTGCCGTCGCTGCTTTGGATGGCATTGTCGGCATCGGGGGCGGTTGCGGTGATGTCCAGCGGGGCGTCGGCATTGCTGATGGAGACGCTGCCGTTGCCAATGGCAGGGGCTTTGTCGTTGCCGGTGGCGGTGATGGTGCCGCCGGTTATCGTGATACTGCTGGAGTTGTTGTTGTCGCTGCCGCCGATGCCGGCGCCGGTGTCATAGCCGGTGGCTGTGATGTTGCCGCCGCTGATGGTGACATCGGCGTAGCTGCCGCCGCTGATGGTGACATCGGCGTAGCTGCCGCCGATGCCCGAAGAACCGAAGTTGTTGCTATGCTGGTTGCCTTTGGCGTTGACTGTGCCGCTCTTGATGGTCACGCTGCTGCGGCTATTAAGGCCCGAGCCGATGCCGGCAGCGGAATCGCCGCCCGTTGCGTTGATGGTGCCGCCGTCGATCACGACGTCCACCTTGTCGGAGTCATAGCCTGAGCCGATGCCGGCAGCGAGATTGCCACCCTTGACGTCTTTGAGTTCGGCGTTACCGGAGATGTTGACCGTGGAAGAGCGACCGTAATAGCCCGAACCGATGCCGGCGCCGCCGTTCTGGCCCTCGGCCTTTTCAATGATGCCGTCGGTGATGTTGATGGTGACAGCGCCCTTCTTGCTGTCGTCTTTGGTGTCACTGCTGCCGCTGCCGATGCCTGCGCCGCCGTATTTGCCGCCCGTGGCCTTGGTGATGGTGCCACCCTTGATATTGATCTCGGTCTCGCCGGAGACGTTGGAGCCGGAGCCGATGCCTGCGCCGCTGAGCCGCTCGTCGGAGTGATTGCGAGAGTCAAGGCTGACGCCGCCCGTGGCCGTGATTTCGCCGCCCTCAATGTTGATGGTGGTCTTATTAAGGGTGTTGCCGCCGGAGCCGATGCCGGCACCGGAAGCCCAGCAGGATCCGTTCTCATTGCTGCCGCCCTTGGCCTCAATGATGGGGATGACGTTGCCGCTGTTGCGGATGGTGATGGTGGTGCTGCCCACAGAGGGATCGTTGATGTCACCGACATAGTGGCCGGAGCCGATGCCCGCAGCGGTGGAGCCGCCGGTAGCGGTAACTTTTGTTGCACCCTCGATGAGGATGGTGGTGTTGCCATTGGCGTCGCTGCCGCTGCCGATGCCTGCGCCGCCACCGCCGCCAAGGCTGGAATCACCGCCGCCGATAGCCTCAACGGTCACGCCGTCGCGGAGAGTGATGTCGGTGTCGCCGGTGGAGTGGCTGCCTGAACCGATGCCCGCGCTGCCCTTGTAGCCGTCGCCGCTGCCCATGGCCTTAACAGTGCCGCCGGAAATATCAATGGTAGTCTTTCCGGAAGAATTGATACCGGAACCGATGCCTGTGCCGTGGCTTACATACCTGACGTCGATAAAGCCCTTGGCTGTGACATCGCTGTTGGTGATGTGGATGTCGGTGTCGCCCTTGGCGCTATCGCCGCTGCCGATGCCGGAACCATCATAACTCGAAGCCTCGATTTTGCCACCGTTGATCTTGATGTCCGTGGCGTTGGTAGAATAGCTGCCGCTGCCGATGGCTGCACTGGAGTAGCTGGAGGCTGTGACGTTGCTGTCAGTGATACGGATAATGGTCTTGAGGTCGTTCGGCGTACCTGTAGGAAGACTGTAGATGTCTCCTTCACTACCGCTGCCGATGGCTGCGCCGTTGCCGCCGACGGCCTTTACCGTGCTGCTTTCTATCGTGATGTCGGTGTTGCCCTTGGCGCCTTTGCCGCTGCCGATGCCTGCGCCCGGGTTATTAGTGGAATCATCGGAGGAATCCAGAGAGCTCACAGACGCGTTGCGGATGGTGATGTGAGTTTGGCCGGAGGCGTAATGACCGCTGCCGATGCCTGCACCGTCGTAGGCAAAAGCACGTTTGACACCCTTTTCGGCAGTTGTATCGTGGATGTTGATGGTCGTCTCGCCGGTGGAGGATTCGCCCGAACCGATGGCTGCGCCGCCGCTGCCATACGCGTACACGAGCGCATCCCCGGTGATGTCGATTTTGGTCTCGCCGGTAGAGCCGCTGCCGCTGCCGCTGCCGATGCCTGCACCGCCGCCGTATTTGCCACCCGTGGCCTTTTCAATGGTGCCGCCGGAGATGTTGACCTTGGTCTCGCCGGAAGAGTTTTTGCCGCCGCCGATGCCTGCGCCGCCCGTACCCTCGGCATTTTTAATGGTACCGCCGGAGATGGTGACGGTGACATCGCCCTTCGCGGTGTCGGCTGTGCTGTCACTGTAGCTGCCGCCGCCGATGCCTGCGCCGCCGTTCTGGCCAATGGCATACTTAATAGTGCCGTCGGAGATGTTGATTTGGGTTTTGCCGTGGGATTCCGCGCCCGCGCCGATGCCCGCGCCGCCGTTGCCGGTGGCCTGTTTGATCACGCCGCTGGAGATGGTGACGGTGGTGTCGCCGTTGCTGCCGCTGCCGCTGCCGATGCCGCTGCCGATGCCTGCGCCGCCGTCCTGGCCCGCAGCCTTTATGGATGTGGTGTTGCCGGAGATGGTGACGGTGGCACTGCCGCCGCTGCCGCCGCCGATGCCTGCGCCGCCGCCCGTACCCTCGGCATTTTCAATGGTGCCGCCGGTGATCTCGACGTTGCCGTTCTGGTTTTTGCGGCCGCCGATGCCTGCGCCGCCATTGCCGCCGGTGGCATTCCAGATGGTGCCGCCCGAAATATTCACGACTTGATTGCCGCCGATGCCTGCGCCGCCGGTGGCCTGATGTATATCGCCGCCGGAGATGGCGAGGCTTTCGCCGCCGTGGATGCCGCTGCCGCCAGCGCCGCTTTCGGCGCTGCCGCCGGTGGCCTGCTCTATCCTGCCGCCGGAGATGTTCAGGGTGCTGTCGCTGCGGATGCCGTCGCCCGCCTTGCCGCTTTTGGCTGTGCCGCCGGTGGCCTGCTGTATCCAGCCGGAGATGGCGAGGCTGTCGCTGGCGGAAATGCCTGCGCCGCCGGTGTCCTTCTCGCCGGTGCCGGTGGAGTTGCCGCCGATGGCTTTTTCGATGATGGTACCGGCAAGGATCTCCATGGTCTTGCCAAAGATGCCTTTGCCGCCGGAAATTGTGCCGTTGCCGCCCTGCGCGGTTCCGATGGTGTAGAGCTGCGCGGTTCCGGTGGTGCTGCCGGAGATGGTGAACTTACTATCGTCACTGCGGATGCCGTCGCCGCCGGTGCCAGCGGTAGAATCGCCGCCCTTCGCGGTTCCGATGGTGCCGCCGGAGATGGTGAGGGCGTCGCCGCAGTAGATGCCGCTGCCGCCGCTCTTGTAGTCGGCAGTTGCATTGCCGCCCTTGGCGTTTCTGATGTTGCCGCTCGTGATGCTGATTTTGCCGTCGCTGTGGATGCCATTGCCGCCTTTTGCTTCTGCGGTAGAGGTTCCACCGAGAGCACCTGTGGTGGTATCGGGAGTTTTACCATCAGTGCCCAAGCTGCCGATGGTACCGCTCTCGATGGAGAGGTCGTCTTTGCTGTAGATGCCTGCGCCGCCGCTCTTGCCGGTGCCGCCCTGCGTGGTTCCGATGGTGCCGCCGGAGATGGTGAGCTTGCCGTCGCTGTGGATGCCGTCGCCGGCGTAGCCATCGGTAGAAGCGCCGCCGGTAGCGTTCGTGATGGTGGCGTTGTCGGAGATGTTGAGGTCGCCTTTGCTGTAGATGCCGTGGCCGGCGGTAGTTTTGCCTTTGCCGCCCTGCGCAGTCCCGATGTCGCCCTTGATGGTGAGCTTGCCGCCGCTGTAGATGCCGTGGCCGGCGTTACTGCTGCTGTTTCTGCTGTCGCCGTTGCCGCCGATGGCGCTGACAATGGTGGCTTTGTCAGGAATGGTGAGCTCGCCGTCGCTGTGGATGCCGTCGCCGGCGTCGTGGGAACCATAGCCGTCGCCGCCCTTCGCTTTTTCGATGGTGCCGCCCTCGATCTTGACGGTAATATTCTTGCTATCGCAACCTCCGCCGATGCCGTCGCCGGTGTTGCCACCGGTGGCGTTCTTGATGGTGCCGCTCTTGATGGTGACTGTGGTCTGGCCGGTGCTTCCGTCACCGCTGCCGATGCCGGCACCACCCTGATCGGTCCGCGCATTGATTTTGGCAGTGCCGCTGATGGTGATATTGGTTTCGCCGGTAGCCCATGTACCGCTGCCAATGCCGGCACCATCGGAGGCACCGATGGCGGTGATGTCGCCGCCTGTTATCTCAATGGTGCCGGCACCACTGTTGCTTACTTTGCCGGTGTTCCAGACGCTGCCGATGCCAGCAGAGGCACCGCTGCCTGTGGCGGTCAGGCTGCCGGTGTTGCGGCCATTTTCATTTCCGGATGTGATGGTCAGTTTGCCGGTGTCTTCTCTGCCATAATAGTCCTTTTCGTTGTGCTCGAGGCCGGCATGTTGGCCGTCGCTGGTGAGGGTATTGTCGCCCTTAAGCGTGATCGTCGTGTTGCCCGCGCCCTCGACGCTGAGGGCGGCGTCATTTTTGGCCTTAATGTTGACATTGTCCAGCGTCACGTTGAGGGTGTTGTCATTGCCTTTGGCCTTGTTGATGATGCGGATGACATAGTTGGTGACGTTTTCGGCTGTGCTCCTGAAGTTTTCCGCCGCGCGTTCCAAGACCGTAGTCGATTCGTTCCGGGTCTCTTCGTCGTCATTGGCGTCGGCGACCTTGAGGGATGCACCGGTGTACGTGAACTGGCTTTTGGGTGTAGAGAGGCTGCTCTCCGTGCTTTCCGTGCCTTCCGTGCCTTCGGCAGGGGTCTCGCTGCCGGTGGTGGGAGTGCCGCCCGCCGAGCCGGAGGTGCCGCTCTCAGAGCCTCTGCTCTCAGGGTCAGAGCTTCCCGCGCCGGTGTTCTTGCCGCCGGTCTGGTCCTTTTTCGTGGGATCAGTCTCGTTTTCCTCGCCGCCGGTAGTGTCGTCAGGCTGGTTCTTGCTTTCTTCGCCGCCGGTAGTGTCGTCAGGCTGGTTCTTGTTTTCCTCGCCGCCGGTGGTGTCGCCGGTCTGGTTTTCGTTTTCCTCGTTGCCGTCGTCAGAAGACACGTTGCCCTTGGGGGCGCCGAGGTAGACCATATCTTCGTTTTCGCTGTCGCTGTCTTCTGATGGGGGCGTGGCCAACTTGGGTTGGGCGGGAGAGGCTGCGGAGGTGCCGCCTTCAGAAGAGCTGCCGCCGGAGGCGGTGGTATCCTCTGAGCGCTTGCCGCCCTTGATGATGATATTGCCGTCCGTGTCTGTTTTTGTGTTGTTGCCTTGCTTGACCTGGGTGCCGGTTTCGTCTTTGGTGATGGTGATGTCACCATCGCCTATGTAATAGGTATCCGCATACGCCGGTGCGGCCATGCCGGCCACCATTGCGGCTGTCAGCGCCAGCGCCGTCACCCGGTGGGACGCGGGCCGGGGGGACGGCACCCGCAGCGGATGCCCCAGAACGCGCATTGCAAGCTTGCGATAAGAGATCATAGAAACCTCCTCTGAAAAAATGTGAGTTTTGCACAGAAGTTCCAAACGAAGCGGCAGAAACTTATGAAAGAAGCATAAATGTTGAGCTTGTTTTATTCTATCACATTCCGGCCATAATGTGGCCGGATCTGCGTGAATCGTCGTGTTTTGTGCGTGAATCGCCTCGCGGATGTCTCGAAACGCCCTGAAACAGCGCTGCATGGGCCGACAGCGGGCCGGACAAAGAT
>ENA-UESU01001538-UESU01001538.1-human-gut-metagenome-genome-assembly--contig:-NODE-1538-length-16228-cov-25.228778_pt1 | contig 16228 bp, 16 predicted proteins | sample MGYA00243007_ERZ508008 | MGnify/ENA primary metagenome ERZ508008 (study PRJEB26167, sample SAMN06115399) | human gut metagenome | host: Homo sapiens | place: China:Henan | collected 2016-06-23...
TCAGGAAATACGAGGGGGAGCGCTTACGGAAAAGTTATGTAAAGAACTGAGGACACATCTTGACTTGGCCCTTGATAATATTACAAATGAATTGTCGGAACTTCGTATTTCGATCCATGAAACGGAAAAAGACATCAAAGAAAAACAAGATGCTGTCGAAGATCTCCAAAACGACAGAAAACCGTATCCGTTGGAATTGAAAAAGGCGAGACAGGAACTGCAGCGTGCGTTGAGCGACAGGTACGGAAGGAAAATCGAAGTTCATATTTTCGCGGATTTGTTTGATATTACGGATGAAAAATGGAAAAATGCGATCGAAGGACGGCTTGGCAGGATTAAAAAAAGTATGATTACAGAACCGGCATACGCTCTTGATGCAGCGAAAATATTTCGCAGGATGCAGCAGTTTGAAGAAGTTGATCTGATCAATAGTGAGGCGGTTCAAAAGGATTCTCCGGAAGCGGACGAAAACTCGCTATATGAAGCGGTACACGCAGAAAGCGGATATGTTGACCGGTGCTTGAAACGTTATCTTGGAAGAATACAAAAATGTGAGACGGTGGAAGAGTTAAGTACGGTAAAAGACGGAGTCACACCGGATTGTTATTCGTACAGCGGATATATGTTCCGCCATCTGCGCAGGAAGGATTATACGAAAAATGCATGTATCGGTACAAAAGTATCGAAGGCAAAGCTAAGAGAGCTGCAGGAGGAAATTATAGATCTTCAAAGTTCGCTGATCGCAGATCGTCAGACGGAAGAGTCGTTGAAAGAAGCCCGGCAATTTGAACGGTTCGGTCAGGAACCGGAACATTTGATGCGTCTTGCGGGTGCGGCAGACGAACTGGCCGATCATTACCGCCGCCAAGACCGGCTCAAAGAAGAAATCAAAGAACTGAAAAACGGAACTTTGGCAGCAGAACTGCAGGCTAAAACGAAAGAACTTACAAGCCGGATTGAAGAAAAAGAACAGGCGGCAGGAAGATTAAGAGAAAAAGAAATCGAAACAGGGAAGAAAAAGGGCAAACTGGAAGAGAAAATTAAAGCGCTGAAAGAAAGACTCGATTTTTTGATGAAGGGATATGTTCCGAATGATGAGATATTTGCCGAAGTGAGGTCGGCTTTGGAAACAAAGAGCGAAGCGGCTTATAAAAAAGAGATGACAGTGATGGCGGAGAGGCTTTTTGAGAAAGAAACAAAACTTCAGGATGAGCGGATAAAATCAAGAAATGCATTTAACAATACATATCCCGCATATGGATTTTCAGGTGTAGAACATGACAATGAAGTTTACGACAAAGTTTTGGAGCGATGCAGAAAAGATTTTGAGCCGAAATATAAAGAAGAATTTGAAAAACAATACGAGCTCGTGTACCATTCTCTGCGCGATAACGTGATCGCAACGATACACGGGGAAATCAAGTCGGCATACAGACATCGGCGTCAGATCAATAAAATGCTGTCGCAGATCCGTTTTTCGGACAGCATTTATCAGATTGATATCTCTCCGGCAAAAAATGAAAACGGACAGTTTTATGAGATGCTTATGGCAGAAGAACTGGACAGCAAAGTAATAGATCATAGTGGGTTTGACGGTCAGATGAGTTTGATGGAAGATGAATTTTTCAGAAAATATGAAAGGAAGATCGGACTTCTTACCGAGAAATTCATGCCGTCCAGAGAGGAAGACGGGGCAGGGCGTGAAAAGCACAAAAATGAAATGGAACGCTTTGCTGACTACAGAAACTATTTGGACTTTAATATGTATGAACAATCTATCGATGAAAACGGGATCGAGAAGAAAAATTATGTGGACGACATGGCGGGCGTCGATTCCGGAGGAGAGGGACAGAACCCGAAATATGTGGCGCTTCTTGCAGGATTCGCAATGCTCTATATGCAGCAGAGTAATCGGGATTCAAAGATTCGCCTTGTTCTTCTTGATGAGGCATTTTCAAAAATGGATAAGGAGCGAAGCGAAGTCTGCTTAAAATACGCAAGAGAATTGGAACTTCAGTTGATTGTCTGCGTGCCGGATGAAAGACTTCAGTCTCTGATCCGAAATGTGGACAGCGTATACGGCTTCCGCAGGTTTAGAAATCAGGTTACGATGATGCATATTGACAAAGGAAATTATCTCGATATGATCGCAGGGGAAAGCAGATCGGAAGAGGTGTAGAAATGTTTTTGGATGATGGAGCAATAGTTAAAAGTTGATAAAAAGGAAGGAAAATGTTGAATCGCATATGAGCGGCAATTTGTTGGCAAAGTGGATTATTGGGAAAGCGGAAAAAAGTGAAGCTTATCGGGCGGGAACGCTGACAGTACGGCTTTGGGAACAAATTATACCGTTACTTTTGAAGACGGCGCTTTCAAGGTTAATTCTGCCAATGGTGAAGAAGCCAAAATTTCCTTTGAAGTCGGCGGAGCTAAAATGGATGCCACAGCCGGTAATGCCAACCGTGTTAAGGCTATTTCTCAGTTTAACGACATTCTCGACCAGATTGACCAATTGGCGAAAGATTCCGGTTATAAAGGTGTCAACCTGCTGGGCGGCACCGACCAGTCTTTAACGGTTATTTTCAACGAAGACCGCTCATCGAACCTGACCATTCAGGGCGTTGATGCCAGCACCAAAGGTCTGGATATCTCCCGCGTAACCAATTGGGGCAGCAATACCAATATTGACGCATCAATCGAAGAAGTTGAAGACGCCATTAACGAGCTGCGGAATATGGCTTCCGAATTCGGTAATAACTACTCAATCGTTCAAAACCGCGAAGACTTTACCGAGAACCTGATTAACGTTCTGGAGGAAGGCTCCGACAAACTGGTTCTGGCAGATATGAATGAGGAATCAGCCAATATGCTGGCCTTGCAAACGCGTCAGCAGTTGGGCGTCAACTCTTTGAGCCTGGCTTCTCAGGCGGCTCAGGCAGTTTTGAAATTGTTCTAGTCTTTATAAATCTCCTGCAAAAGAGCGGTTTCGGCCGCTCTTTTTTTTGTAACCATATTCAATATGCTCGTTTTTGTCTATAAGACTGTTAGCAAATGTATTTTTTTACTTGTAAAAAGTGAGAAAACTTATTAACTGTATAATAAGTTTAGTACAGCAAAGCAAATACCATTATATCTCCGCAAGATTTGGTGTCTGTTCATTATTAAGAAGGGATTTAACATGGCTGATATTTCATTAACCGCAAGTATGCGCTCAAACTTATTGTCATTACAAAATACGCAAAGCCTGATGGATGTAACGCAGGAGCGTCTGTCCACCGGCAAAAAGGTAAACTCGGCTTTGGATAATCCCTCCTCATTTTATACGGCTCAGTCTTTGACCAACCGGGCTAACGACTTGAGCGGTCTGCTGGATTCGATGGGGCAGGGCGTTCAAACCATTAAAGCCGCTAATGAAGGCATTGAAGCAATTACGACTTTTGTACAGCAGGCGAAGTCAGTCGCCAATCAGGCCCGTAACGAGGCCAATAAGGTTGCCGGTTCTGTCGGAGACTATGATGCGGAAAAAATCGCTGCCAATACGAAGTTTAATATTACGGTAACCTATAACGGGGAAACGAAAAGCGAACAAGTCACTTTAACCGATGAAAAAACTTCCGGAACTGATGCCGCTGCCAAAATTCAAACGGCCTTACAGGCAATGGAGTTTGGTGCTGACAGTACCGCCCTGGGAGCGAATTACACCGTTGCGTTTGAAGACGGGGCTTTTAAAGTCAGTTCTGCGAACGGCGAAGAAATTAAAATTTCCTTTGAAGTCGGCGGTACAAAAATGAGTGCAACGGCCGGCAATGCCAATCGTCTCAAGTCGGTGTCTCAGTTTAATGATGTGTTGGATCAGATTGACCAGCTGGCGAAAGATTCCGGGTACAAGGGTATTAACCTGCTGGGCGGCACCGACCAGTCTTTGACTGTTATTTTTAACGAAGACCGTTCCTCTTCTCTGACCATTCAGGGAGTTGATGGCAGTACAAAGGGATTAAATATTTCTCGCGTAACGGATTGGGGAAGCAATAATGCGGTAGATATTTCAATCAGTGAGGTTGAAAGTGCCGTTAACGAACTGCGGAATATGGCTTCCGAATTCGGCAACAACTACTCGATTGTCCAAAACCGCGAAGACTTTACCGAAAACCTGATTAATGTTTTGGAAGAAGGTTCCGATAAGTTGACTTTAGCGGACATGAATGAAGAATCGGCCAATATGCTGGCCTTGCAGACTCGTCAGCAACTGGGAATTAACTCTTTGAGTTTGGCCTCTCAGGCTGCTCAGGCCGTGTTAAAATTGTTCTGATTTTAACAAATCTCCTGCAAAAGAGCGGTTTTGGCCGCTCTTTTTTTATGTTTGCTTGTATTTTTGCGGAAAATAGAATATATTGGAAGAAGAATTTAACCGATAAACAAGCGCTCGGGAATACGCATGGAAGAAAATTATCCGGAAATAAACAACGAAGAAATCTCCCGCATCAATGAAGGCCCTCGTGAAACAGACCTCTTTGACGGCGGTGTAACCGCTCCGCTGGCTGGGGACGATGCCGACAGCAAAGCGGCTTTTTACTCTTTAAGCGACAGCGACATCCGCGTTTTGCAAAAGTCGGTTGACCGCAAAGCAATTGACTATATTGACCGGGCGGAGCACGACGGCAGAATTACGCCGGAAGCCGCAGACTATCTTCGCTCGTATTATGCCGATTCAATGGAAATTTACGCACAGTTTTATTATAAAATGATAAGCGTTCTCGGCGAACCGCAGACCTGCCGCCGAAACGACCTGGAACCGGGCGAAGTCGATGATAAAAACTATTCGCTTACTTATGTGACGCCGAATAACTCAATGATTCTGACTTATCCGAACATTTCCGACGATATTGATTTGGCTGAAAGCAAAATGTATTTTACCATGCCGGGAATGAAGAACGTTGCCCGTGCGGTTGCCAAAATTCAGAAAGGCGGCAAATATGACGAGGCTTACCGGGAGGAGCTGGCGGCGCTGGCTCGGCAACATCCCCGGGGAGGCAAGACTTATCAGCGCTCCGTCGCCGCACTCACGCCGGTGCATGAGCGGCTGAAAGATGTTCTGCGCGCCACCATCAGCGTGCCGACTTATGACTCGATTGAAAAGATTATTTCCAAAATCACCCGGGCCAGCGGCTTTAAAGTGGCGGAAACCAAAGACAAGTTCCGGGCCAACCGTTCCGCTTCCGATAATTCTTTTTATGAAAATAAAAAAAATTATCGGGACAAGAAAATCTGTTTTAAAAAGGACGGGCTGTATTTTGAAATTCAGTTTAAGGTTCAGCTTTTGGAAAAGGCGGACAGCCTCAGCCACCCGCTGTATGAAAAGCTGCGGGAAAAAATTGATGAATTTAACCGCACCGATCAAAGCGATTTTGACGCCCGCAACCGTCTGGAGCGGGAAAAGACCTGGCTGGAATGGGAAATTCGCAAAATCAACCGCAAAGGAATAGACGATTATAATCTGTTTATTCTCGATAAAGCCTTAAAAAAAGACACCCGCCTGAAAAAAGAAAAAATCCGCCGCCTGCGGCTTGAATATGCCCAGACTTCGGATGCTGAAGAACGCCGGCGGCTGCAAAAAGAAATTTATCAGACCGGGCAATCGCTGAATGCGGCGCCGGTAACTCCCGAGGCCGAAAACTTTATCCGCAATAACTTTATTGTCCGTCCTTATAAGGCAATAGACCAGCAGCGTGAATTTACGGATGCTCCGCCGGAACTGCAAAGTTTTGCAATGTTGAACTATTTTCTTGTAAGTCCCCGTTATCGTGCTACTATACCGGGGAGGCTGTCAGATGATTATAATGATAAATATAACCAGGCCGACAGCGCGCGCCGCCGGAACGAGCAGGACGTTTTTGAACAGGAATGCCGATTGTATGAGCAGACCCGGGGCAAAAGCGGAATTCTGTTCAATCGAAAAAATTATCATCGAGGGTAAGAATTAAATGAAAAAGTTTTTGTTTCTTTGTACGGCTCTGGCTCTTGTCAGTCCTTCGGCTTATGCCCAGTTTGAACTGAACGATGAAGAAATCAGCGGGGGCAAGGGGGTATTGTCGCTGACGGACGGCATTGTTCTTGACAAAGAGAAAAAGCCGGAAGAGCCCAAAGCCGAAGAAACCCCCAAAGCCGAAGACAATGAAGACAAAGGCATTTTTTCGTTTATGGATTTTTCCTTTCTGAAAAAAGACAAGCCGAAACTGACCGCTTTGCCGAACGAGCGCAAAGAAACTTTTGTTCAGCGCATTACCCGCCAGGCCGAAGAGGGCGATGTCGATGCGCAGTTGAGTCTTGGCTATATGTACCTCTACGGGGAAGACGGTGTTCCGGTCGATTATAAAAAAGCTTTTACCTACTATAATATGGCGGCGGCGCAAAACGACCCCATTGCGGTTAATAATCTGGGCAGTTTGTATTTCAGCGGCATCGGTACGGAAAAGAATTTTACCAAAGCGGCGCAGCTTTTTGACAAAGCGTCCAAACTCGGCAATACGGAAGCCGCGGTTAATCTGGCCTTTATCTATCTGACCAAAAATTCATCGCTGAATAATCCGCGGGAGGCCATACAGCTTTTGAAAACCGCAGCCGAAGCCGGAAACCCGACCGCCAAGTTTATGCTCGGCTATGCTTATTTCAAAGGTTTGGTCGTTGAACAAAATTATAAAAAAGCCGTTGTTCTGTTGCGTGAAGCCGCCAACGTCAAATATGCCGACGCCGAATATCTGCTTGCCTATATGTATCTGAACGGTCTGGGCATTACCAAAAACTACGGCAACGCCGTTAAATATTTTACTTATGCCGCCAATCAGGGAAATGTTGACGCCATGATTGAGCTGGGCAATATTCTGGCAGCGGGAACCATGTACACCAAAGATTTGTACCGGGCGCATATCTTGTTTAACATTGCCTCGGTGCACGGTGTTGCCTCTGCGGCGGAAAAACGCGACTACCTGGAAAAGAAACTGAAAATCGAAGAACTTTTGCAGGCTCAGGCTGAGGCTGAAAAGTTTAAAGAAAAACCTTCGGAACTGACATCTTACATCAAGCAGACCTTCGGAGACAACATCCGCCATTATATTGATGAGAATATGTCATATAATGCTACCCAGATAAAATAATTTGCCGGGGTGTAATTAGTCAAATCCCTTTGCATTAAAAATAAAAAACCTTATAATTATCGCGAACAGCAGTATTTTTGCTGTGCGATTAAACGCGGAGCCCTGAGAAGCTCTTTTATCTATAGCGGCGCCGGCCGCCGACGGCTGACTTGAAAGCCGGGACCGGGATTATTACTTGTTATCGGTCGGGGAGACTTTAGTGTATGTTCAGAGCTTAGGCTTAAAGACTAAAGTGTCATTTCTATAGATATGATTTCTCAGCTCTCCGGCCGCCTTAACGCGGTGTTGGTTAGGAATAAAACAAGTGATAGTGAGCGAGACTGATAAATCTTTGGGCAAAAAACTTCGTCAGCTCCGTGAAGGCAGGGGCTTAAGCCAGGAAAAACTGGCCCGCGAAATCGGCGTTGTTTTCCAGCAAATTCAAAAATATGAAGCCGGCATAAACCGGATATCCTGTTCCCGCCTCTTAAAAATTCTTGATGTTCTTGATATCTCCATAATTGATTTCTTTGCAGGCATAAAGGTTTCCGACCACCTGATTATCAGCGAAGAAGAATGTCAGCTGTTTAATGCCTATCGCCAGAAAAATCCCCAAACCCGCCGGGCGATTCTGACTTTGCTCGGCAATCCGAACTAAGTATGACAACACAATAAACCGTCATTATCCGGCTTGATTCCCTCACGGTTATTACCTGACATTCTCCTCTCTCTGTCATTGCACTATTTATGTCATCACCAGCACCCCTCAACATCATTTCCCGACACTCTCCCCTTTCAGTCATTGCCCGACTTGATCGGGCAATCCACCACTTTATGTCTTGTTTTTCAGATGCCCCGGTCGAGCCTGAGTATGACAACAACAAAGGCCATTACTTTCTTGTTTGTGTCATTTTCTGACATTTTCCCCTTTCTGTCATTGCCCGGCTTGACCGGATAATCCATTATTTTCTATCTCGTTTTTTGGGATACTCCGGTTATGCGTTCGGAATATTTAACTTGCAAAATAAAAATTATCTTTTAAGATAATCCTCGCAGCCGGGAGACCGGTTGTGGTGTCTGAAAAACATCTTAACTGTAATATCCTCCGTTGAGGAGGAGTGGTCGAACTAAGCCGCTTGCGGACGAATAAGACTGACCGTGCAGTTACGGTTTTTCAGCTCCTCCACCTTTTGCTAAAAAGGTGGTTTTGTTTTACTACTAACAAAACAGGAGCTATAAATGTTTGAATCAATAACCATCTCCTTTGAAGGAGACGATAACATGTCCGTGAACATTATGCGGATTTTGAGCTTGTATCTGGCATCGCTGCGCTGTCAGAAGAAACTCAAGCCGAGCGAAATTTGCGAAAAGACCGGCATTCATATCAAAAATCTGAACAACATAGAAACCGGCAAAACGACCCTGGCAAACCACGATATAGGCAAACTGCTGAATTATTACGGGCTTGACGTGCGGCTGACGATAAATTCTCCGGACAATTAAGAAAAAGCCAGTTGGAAAAAGCTGTCCCGACTTCAGGAAAGATCTAAAACCTCTTATCCTGTTTCGCGGCAGCGGCGGTTAGGCCAATGATGATATCTTTGAGCAATAAGATGACGGTTTGGTCTTCCGCTTTAAGAAACCCCGCCGTTTTCATCCGGCGGGGTTTTGTTCATCAGTTTATTTAAGTTTGCTCAGCAGGGCGATTGAATTATCTATCAGTTTTGATTGTGCTGCGTTGTCCAAATGTTTGGCAACGGCTTTTTTTACTGCTTTGATGGTCAACTCGCTGGTCAGGGAAGCAATTTCCTGCGAGGCTTTTTCTTTGGCGCTGGTCAGGCGGTCTTCCGCGTCTTTTTCCTTTTGGCGCATATCCTGTTCCAGTTTGCTTAAGCTTTCGGTTTTGAAATAGTCAACTTCTTTTTCGGCTTTTTTTAAAATGGCGGCCGCCTCACTTTCGGCATTGAGGAATTTCTTTTCATAGTCGGCCAGCAGTTTTTGGGCATCTTCCTGCAAGGCGGACGCTTCTCTGATGCGTGCAATGATGCGGGCGATGCGTTTTTTGAGCAGGGCGACGACGGTTCTTCCAATCGGCCGGGCCAATGCGGCAACAACAAGAACAAATGCCATGGCGACCCAGAATTCCGCACTCTGGTAAAAGACTTCGTGGTGTCCGTCCAGTTCGGCCGCGGTGTTGTCAATGATGTTGGCAACATTTTCCGCCGCTTCGATTACGGCATTTTGAGTGGCGTCAATAATTTCTTTGCCCGGGGTTGCTGCTTCTACTGCCATGTTTGCACCTTAGTTTTCCAAATCTTTAATTGCGGCCTTAATGTCGGAAGCCTTAATGCCTGAAATTCCGATTTTTTTGATGACGTCAAGTGCCAGGTCTTCGGAAACGGCTTTAATTTGTTTCAGGGCTTCTTCTTTGCCGGCATTAATTTCTTTTTCGCCTTCTTTGATTTTTTTCTGAAGGCGGGCTTCGAGTTCGCTTTGTTTGTCGGAAATCAGACGGTTCATTTCGTCTTTGGTGTCGGCCAACGACTTGTCGGCTTTTTCAGTGGCGGCGGCCAAAGCGTTCTGATATTTCCGCAAAGCGGCTTCGGCTTGTTCCTTAAGGTCGGCCGCCTTGTTGAGATAACCGTCGATTTTACGCTGCCGCTGTTCCATAATATCCGCAATTTTGGGAATAATGAATTTGGACATGATGAACATCATGCTGAAAAAGCAGACGACCAGCCAAAACAACTGCGAGGTAAAAGTTGAGGTATCTAATTGAGGCATTGCCCTAACTCCTTATTAAACAAGCAAACCTCAGGCAACGGAAAACCGCTGCCTGAGAGGTTTAACTATTTGCCGGTCAGCATAACCAGAGCGATAACCAGCGCATACAGAGCGATAGCTTCAACGGCGGCAAAACCGGCCCAGCCGTAAATATCGACATCTTTTTTAACCTGCGGGTTGCGTCCGACAATAGAAATAATTGTCGTCCAGACCTGAGATACGCCCCAGGCGGCGGCCATCATTGACAAGGCGCACATGCCGGCGCCGATATAAGCCATAGGTTCCATTTCTTTCTCCTTTTTTGAGGTCATATAATGGCTGCTTCGTACGGAATCAGCGGGTTTGTCAGATGCTCACGTATCTTTATTGCACGTTTCGCTTTAACGTCCCTTAATTCTTACCAGCGGTCTCACTTTTTGACCCCTTTTGTCATTTTTAATTTTTACAAACGATTAACATAATTATATTTTTTAGTGACTATGCAATGCGTCGCCTAAATAGATACAGCTTAAGACTGTATAGATAAACGCTTGCAGCAGGGCGATGAAAATTTCAAAGACGATGATGCAGGCGTCAAAGGCCAGGGGTACAATCCCCAAAAAGCCTAAAGTTACGACAAAACCGGCGATGATTTTAAGCATGATATGGCCGACGGTCATATTGGCAACCAAACGGACGGTTAAGCTGAAAGGTTTTGATAAAAACGAAATCATTTCAATCGGAATAATCAGCGGTGCCAGAGCAAAGGGGATTCCCTTGGGCATAAAAGTGCGCAGCCAGCCGAGTTTTTTCTTTTTGATGCCGATGCCGATGTTAAACAACAGGGCAATGACGGACAAGCCGCCGACGGCTGCCAGGTGCGACGTAAAGGTAAAAGCATAGGGAAACAGGCCGAGAACGTTGCCGAAAGCGACAAACAGGAAAATGGTAAAAATCAGGTAAAAATATTTCAGTCCTTCCGGTCCGATGTTTTCTTTAATCAGACTGGCGATAAAACCGTATATGCTTTCGGGAATTGACTGTGAAACGCTGGGTATAATGCTGCGCCGGCGCAGGCAGAACGCAAAAATCAGTGTGGAAAGGACGACCGCCAGAACCATAAACAGGGAAGAGTTGGTGAAAGAGATGTCAATGTCGCCGACTTTAATCGGGATAATCGGCTTGACGACAAACTGTTCCATAGGGTTCGACATGTGTTACTCCTGCTCTTTTTCCTCTGTGCGTTTGCCTAAAATAATAATTTCTCTGTTCAAAGCATCATTATCTTCCTGCAAAGCCTGCATCACATGCTCCAAAGCATTCTCGCACAAAGTGCCCATTACGATCAGTTCTGTGTTCAAAAGCTCCATCTGAGCCGCAAATCTGCTCCTTACCATCAGCCAAACCTCCCTGTAATATAATCTTCAGTCTTTTTCTCCTGCGGGTTCGAGAACAAACTATCAGTATCGTTGAACTCTACCACTTCACCCAAAAGAAAAAAGGCTGTTTTATCAGAAATACGCACCGCCTGCTGCATATTATGCGTTACAATCACGATAGTATAATTTTGCTTCAATTCCAATGCCAAATCTTCTATTTTCAGGGTCGAAATCGGGTCCAGTGCCGAAGTAGGCTCGTCCATTAACAAAACCTCCGGCTGTACCGCCAGCGCGCGGGCAATGCAGAGCCGCTGCTGCTGACCACCCGAAAAACTCAAAGCGCTTTTATCAAGCCTGTCCTTGACTTCATCCCAGATTGCCGCCTTACGCAAAGCCTCCTCCACCATATCATCCAGCTTAGCTTTGCCTTTGACGCCATGTGTTCGCGGTCCGAAAGCAATATTATCATACACACTCATCGGAAAAGGATTCGGCTTTTGAAAAACCATGCCCACACGTTTACGCAGCAAATTAACATCGTCATTGGCATAAATGTCATCATTGTCCAGCAAAACCCTGCCTGTAATACGGCAGCCTTCGATAAGATCGTTCATTCTATTCAAAGATTTCAGCAGTGTTGATTTGCCACAGCCAGAAGGACCTATAAATGCAGTAATCTCTTTTTCCGGTATCCGCATATTGATATTTTTTAGCGCATGGAATTCACTGTAATATAAATCCAAAGTTTCAATAGCTATTTTCGTATCCATATTATTTTCCCTTCATCAATTGTTTTGCCAGTCTGCTCGACAGAGCGTTGATAGCAATAACGATCAAAACTAAAATTACAGCCGTCGCATAAGCCTGTTTCATGTACAAGCCCTCGCTGGCCAGCACATACATATGTACTGCCAGAGTTCGTCCTGACGACAGCACCCCGTCAGGAAGTGCCGCCACCGTACCGGCTGTATAAATAAGCGCTGCCGTTTCGCCTACGATCCTGCCAATGGAAAGAATAACGCCCGCCAGAATACCGGGAACCGCTGAAGGCAGAACTACGGCAAAAACGGTCCGCAGCTTGCCTGCCCCTAAGCCATAACTGCCTTCACGGTAGCTGTCAGGGATCGCTTTTAATGCTTCTTCTGTCGTGCGCATGATAAGAGGTAAAATCATGATCGCAACAGTACAGGCGCCGGCAAGTAAGGAATAGCCCCATTTCAAATAGGTAACGAAGAACAGCATACCAAACAAACCATCTACAATCGAAGGGATACCGGCAAGAGTATCAGCAGTTACACGCACCAAGCTTACCAGCCTGTTGCCGCGGCTGGCATATTCGACCAGATAGACCGCCGCAAATATACCAAGCGGAGTTGCAATAGCCAGCGCCATTACTACCATCAGCACTGTATCAACCAAAGCAGGAAACAAAGAAACATTTTCTGAATTATACTGCAAAGCAAACAAACCTGTTTCTATATTTGGCAGCCCCTGCCACAAAATATACCCCAGTAAAAAACTCAACACCATGAAAGTAATCAGCGCTGCAGCAATCACACAGCCCAGTAAAAACAACGACAGCGGATCGCGTCCGCATTCATGCAGCTTACGGTTAAGCTGCGCTTTTAAACCCGTCATTGCTGCACCACCTTACCTTTCAGGTACGAAAAAGTCAAATTAATAATCAGGATAAATACAAACAGAACAACAGCCGTTGCAATCAACGCATCACGGTGCAGATCCGCAGCATATCCCATTTCAATGACAATATTTGTTGTCATCGTGCGCACGCCCTCTAAAATACCTATAGGCATTCTGGCCTGATTGCCTGCGACCATAATTACAGCCATCGTCTCTCCGACGGCCCGTCCCATTCCCAGAATGATCGCCGCCATAATCCCCGACTTGGCAGCCGGCACGACTGTAAAAAATACACTGCGGACATGCCCTGCTCCTAAAGCCAGAGCCCCTTCATAATAACTGTCAGGCACCGCACGCAGCGCGGCTTCAGCGACGCTGATCAGTGTCGGCAAAATCATCATGCCTAAAAGCAGTGAAGCCGTAAGCATACTGCTGCCGGTACCGCCGATATGTTCACGGATAAACGGGACCATCACTACCAGTCCGAAAAAACCATAGACAACTGAAGGAATACCAGCCAGCAATTCTACAGAAGGCTTCAGCACATTGTATATTTTCTCAGGACAGAAACGCGCCATAAAGACAGCCGTCAAAATCCCGACCGGAACTCCAACGACGATCGCTCCCAGCGTAACGTACAAGCTGCCCAGGATCATCGGCAGAATGCCGTAGACATCGTTGGCAGGACGCCATCTTTCTCCTAAGAAAAAATCTGCAGCGCCGATCTTACTGATAGTTGGCAGCCCGTTGGCAAACAAAAACAGACAAATCATAGCTACTGTAGCGATAGAGGCACACGCCGCCAGCAGAAAAACAAACTTCATTATTTCTTCTTTACGCTTCTCCATACTCCCTCACATTATACAGGCGGCTGCCCCTAGAGGCAGCCGTTAGTTTACAGTGTTCAGTTTTATCTGCTTACAGTTTATTCCATTCAGTAATCTTGCCGGTAAAGATCGCTTCGACCTGTTCTTTTTTCAGATCGCCGACTTTGTTATCTTTATTTACGATTACCGCAATACCGTCAGTAGCGATAACAGTTGCTTTTAAGCCCTGTTCCAGCTCGCTCTTCTTCAAGTCGCGTGAAGCCATACCAATGTCACATATACCGCTGACAGCAGATTTAACGCCGGTAGTGGAATCACTGCTCTGGATCTCGATATTAGCAGCCGGATTGATTTTCATATACGCTTCTTTCAGTTTCTCCATTGCCGGAGTTATGGAAGACGAACCTGCTACAACTACTTTACCTGCCGGTTTGGTTCCTTTATAAGGCGCAGCTTTGTCATCGCCGATGCAGCCGGCCTTAGCTACTACCTCCTGGCCTTCTTTTGACATAATGAAAGCAATGAAATCCTGGGCAACTTCGCTCAAACCATCTTTCGTACAGATATTGAACGGACGGGCGATTTTATAAGAACCGCTTTTTACATTGGCTGCACTTGCTTCTGCACCATCGATTTTCAGCGCTTTTACTGTATCATTTAAAGAGCCCAGTGAAATGTAGCCGATAGCGTCTTTATTACCGGCGACAGTAGTCATCATGACCGAAGTATTATTGGTAATGGCAGCATTATCAGTAGTATGGTCGATTTTTTTGCCGTCAGCATCCTTCTTCTCAATACCGAACAATTCTATAAAGGCACCGCGTGTACCGCTTCCATCCTCACGGGAGATAACAACGATCTTACTGCCTGCTGCCGCATTATCAGCCTTCTTTTCCGATTCACTGCTGCCGCAGCCGGTAAAAATCATCGTACTCATTGCTGCTAATAAAATACCTGCTGCTTTTTTGTTCATTTTCATCACTATAGCCTCCAAAATTTTTATGATTTATTTTTAGTTTTCTGACTATGGCTATAGCATATCCCAGCAAAGTAAAATCCGTTAGCGCAGTTTTGTAAAATCAATGTAAAGTTTGTAAAACGAACTGTTTTACAAAAAACAGCCTCCAACAAGTAATAAAACTTGTTGGAGGCTGTTAAAGATTATTTTTAAAGCGGAAGCTTGACTGAAATCGCTTCGCCAGCTCTGAACAGTATGGCATCTAACGCCTTCTGTGCAACTGATCCGCTGCCGATAAAGAAATAGTCAGTAGAATCTTCAGCTTTTATCAAATATTTTTTATTATAAAGTTCTTTATCATTCTTTAAATCCACGATCCGCAAAACCAGCCCGGTTTCCACATTTTTATCAAAATATATAAAATTAAAATATGTTTCTTTTGTAATGGGCTGCAGCTCGGTATAAACAAAATAATCTGCCCGCAGCCATCAACCTGCGCTGTCAATTCTGCAAATGAAGCTTTTTCAAATGACTTTTCTTTGAAGTTTTCACCATAAGGTTCAGCATCGATTTCAAGATAAATTCCTTCGATTTTCTTCTGCAGCTTTTCCAATGCTATTTGGGTAAGCTTTTCATCATAACGTGTTCCGGCGATATTGTTAAACACCAAAAGCACGCTGCTTTTCTGTCGCAAGCTTTTAGCCGCTTTAGCTTCGCAGGCCGCAGTAAAAAATACAAATATCATTAAAAAGACCCCAATAAGCCTTTTATCAAAATATTTTTTCATTATAGAACCTATTTTTTATCAGCAGCTACCGCAACAGGTTTTTCTTCCGGCAATCTGACAGTTAAAACAGAAGTGATCTGTTCGTTGATCTTATTCAGGGCTTTCATGGCAACCGATTTATTACCTATGCCGCCGATCATTGTGCTGTCGGAAGCTTTCTCAGTAAACTTGCCATTATATAAATATTTACCATTTACCAAATCAATGATTTTCAATGGTACAGTAGTCGTTATATCTTTACCAACTGTAAAGAACGTCACTTTGTCTCTTGCTATAAACGGCTGCACTTCAATAAAAACGACATAATCAACATCTTCACCTTCAAAAGCATCAACTATATCGGCTCTTTCAGCCGTAGTAATATCAACAATACCTACTTTGTTTAACTTTTCGATATATGGTTCACCATTGATATAAATATATTTATCATCATTGATGCATTTTTCCAAATTGCCTAAAACCACTCCATCTACTTCGTCATTATAAGTAGTTTCGGCATTATTTACATAAAGCACAGCTACTTTAGGCATATTTTCCATTCTTTTGGCTTTTTCTGCCTGATATACCGGGTCGCTCTCCACCCTGATTTTTTCCATTCTTTCACGCATAGACACAGGAGCGTCAGCAGGTTCTGCAGCAAGTGCCGTAGCTGTGCTGAGTGCAAAGATCATAGTTAATAAATACAAAATTACTTTCTTCACCATTATCCCACCATTCTTATTTTTATGGACTTCCATAAATTC
>ENA-UESU01001541-UESU01001541.1-human-gut-metagenome-genome-assembly--contig:-NODE-1541-length-16191-cov-4.061748_pt1 | contig 16191 bp, 9 predicted proteins | sample MGYA00243007_ERZ508008 | MGnify/ENA primary metagenome ERZ508008 (study PRJEB26167, sample SAMN06115399) | human gut metagenome | host: Homo sapiens | place: China:Henan | collected 2016-06-23 | study...
GGAGAAGCCTTTGGATTGTCCAGAATGTTCGGATGGACATCGAGAAGGACATCCTCAGCATTAACGGACACCAGGAACTGATGTTCTTTAGACTCATGGAAGGGGAACTCATGGAGCGGCCCCTTAAGAACGGCTTGGCCCCCGGTGGCTTTGCCCTCTAAAAGGCCGTACCGCAGCCAGGTGATTGTGTCGTTGCCGACAACAAGCGGCATGTATTTCCAAACGGCAGGGACGTTTCCGCGTAAAACATCGGCTTTAAGGTCTGCAGTTCCGAGGGGAGTGTTGTCGGCGTTAGTGTACGACCCATTGACCTTAACCGCAGCATCGGCGTTCTCAATCAGAACGTCCTTGAACTCGAGTGAAATGCCGTTAACGGTATTCCAAACCACGGTTCCTCCGATGCTGTCGAAATGGAAAGCGGCTGCTGGGAATAATCCCGGAAGAGCTACCGACGCGTCTTTTGTTGTGAGTACGGTGGTACCCACACCGTCTTTAAGGGTAATGTCGGCGCTGAGATTGATAAATCCCGGGAGCCACTGGGTATTGTCTTTGCCGGAGGCCCCGAAAGAGCTGAAATTACGCAGAGAAAGTTTACCGTTGTAATGTTTGGGTTCGCTTGGCAGTCCCTGCCAATCTAAGTCCACATTAACGAGCGATCCGGAGAGCTTCCGCTCGGCAACAAAATCCTTGAAAGATTTTGGCAGCGGCAAAGAAGGGAGGACGGCTGTTAAACCTTGAAAGTCGAGAGCGTTGGCTTTAAAAGAGCCGCCGGTAAAGTTATCATCGCTTCGGTCTAACTTCAGACTCATATCCAGTGGCGGAAGTGTCTCCCCGGCTTCCAACTCAAAAGAGAAATTGTCTGTAGAAAGGGCGTAAGCCTCGCCCGACATGTTTCCTGAGATCTTGCCTTTAACGAATTTCAGGCGCAGCGGCGCCAATTCCGGAAGCTGAAGATCTACATGGGAAAGAGCGCCGATAAAGCTAGCGGAAGAAGGAGACCATTTCACAAAGTTAGCCCAGAGAGAACCAGACCCGGTGCCTTTGTACTTTACGGAGAAGTCAGGCAGCCACTTGGCGAGTTCACCGAAGTTAATGAAGTCGGTCTGAGCGTAAAGTTCTGCATCCCAGTCGGCCAGTTTCGAGGGATTAAGGGCCGGCGTCTTAAAGAGCGCGCGAACGGTAATCGGAGAAGCAATTTCAGGCGGAAGCGTCAGAGTAAAGGCGAGCTGTTTGTCTCTTGAAGAGCCGTTGTAGCCGACGTTAACGTTAGTAACTTCAAGCGTTTTGGCGCTTTTCTGATCATGAACCAAAATCGTGCCGTCCTTAATTTCTACAGACTTCTGCTTGAGGAGAACCATTACATCGGAAGGCAGTTTGGTTGTGAGCGCCTGAGTCTCCGTCTCACCGGACATGAGCTTTTTGAGGTTGACCTTCCTGCCCAAGACGGAAAAGGACATCGGTGCCAGGCGCCGAACTTCGACTTTGGGGTTGTTTAACGTGACAGATTCAAAGATCGGAGTAAGGTTTGTTAAAGAACTGAGCGAAAGTTTTGCGGTAAGAGATTCAGCCGTAATCGGGTCCTTGCCCGGCTCTCCGAGTTCGATGTTTTTAAGTGTGATTTCCGGAGAAAGTCCCTGCCAGTCGGTATCCAAAGAGCCGAACTGAACGGGGATCTCCAGGACCTGAGATATCTTATTCTCGATCTTGGATTTATGGTCGTTCAGGTAAGGTGCAAGGCAGTAGCGCGCTCCGAGCCATGCGGCGCCGAGTGCAAAGTAAAGGATGATTAAGAACCAAAGAACGGTCCTCCAGGCATAGCCGAAAAAGCCTTTTTTAGGTTTTGTTGGTGTGGTTGACGTCTGTTGTTCGGAATTGTCCGTCATTTCGCGGATCCTTAAACTTTTTTCTGATCTTCTAAGTATCGCTCAATTTCCCATAAATAAACTCTAATATTGGAAGATAGACTCATTTTTAGCTTCCAAAAACAATATGTCTGCAGCACTCCAATCCTCCGATCTCTTTCCTAAAGTTCCCAGAGTTTCTCTCTCGGAAGTCCCAGAAGTCTCAGCTTATTTCAAAAACACGCTCCGAGCCATGTTCGGAGAAGATGAAGATAAAGTTCGGTCTTATGTTCAGGAAATTACTCAGATGTCCTGGACGCCCGAGAAAATGCGTGAGCGCTTGGCCGGAATCGAAGACGGAGAGCAGCTCAAAAGCGCAATGCGTCGTCTGCGCCGTGACGTGATGATGAGCCTTGTCGCACGCGACATTTCCGGATTGGCGAATTTAGAAGAAGTTGTCACAAGCATGTCCGATTTAGCGGAGATCACGATCGACCGCACAGTCTCCGTGTATGCCAAAGAGCTGGCGAAGCGATTCGGAGTTCCGCGCTCAGAAACCGGCGTCCCCCAGGATCTGATTGTGATCGGCATGGGCAAGTTGGGAGGTCGTGAACTGAATGTCTCGAGCGATATCGACCTTATTTTCTTCTACGATTGCGACGGAGAGTGCGGCCCTACGGCGGAATACCCGAATGTCCGCAAAATCATCAGCAACCAGGAGTTCTACGAGCGGCTGGCAAAGAAAGTTATACCGGCCCTTTCAGAGATTACTTGGGAAGGATTTGTGTTCCGTGTGGATATGCGCCTGCGTCCCAACGGAGATTCCGGACCGATCGTGGGCTCCAGCGACATGCTTGAAGAATATCTAATGACGCAGGGACGCGACTGGGAGCGCTTTGCATGGCTCAAGGGTCGTGTCGTCAACGGCCCGGTGTTTGCTTCGGAAGAGGATTTCAACATCCAAAAGAAGAACATCAACGATATCGTTCGTCCGTTTGTTTACCGTAAATATCTCGACTTCGGCGCCATTAGTTCGCTTACCGATCTTCACGCCAAGATTCGTTTATCTACGCAGAAACGCGCCTTAGAGAGCCTGAAAGAAGGTCAGAACATCAAACTCGGACGCGGCGGCATTCGCGAAATCGAGTTCATTGCTCAGACATTCCAGGTGATCCGCGGCGGCCGCAACCCGTTCTTAAGAGAGCGCTCCACGCTGAAAGCACTTCAGGCGCTCGCTTCCGAGAACATCCTGGCAAAGGACAAAGCCGAGATGCTCTCCAAGATTTATGTGTTCCTGCGCAACATGGAGCACGCCCTCCAGTACGAAAACGATCAGCAGACTCAGCTTTTTGCGGCCGATCCGGAGCATCGGACAAGAATCGCGAAGATGCTGGGCTTTACCGTCGAAGACCTGCAGAAGCAGTTAGAGCTCTCGACGGAGTACGTAGCTGCGCGCTTTGATGAGATTTTCCAGACCAAAGAAGAGGTAAGCGAAGAGGATTGGCCGCTCGGTTGGGAGAACGGTGCTCCGGGGGCGCTTCCCGGCTTGGCGAAAGTGCTGGAACGAAACGGGTTTAAAGAAACCGAAGAGCTGGGTCAGCTCATTCTTAATCTCATGTCGCTGCGCGCTTTAAAGCTCATTAACGCCGGGGCTCGTCAGCGAATGATCACGCTGGTTAAAAATACGGTTGAGGGTAAGAACAAGCCTGAACACTTAAAACTGATTTCTCGGGAAGAACTCTTACGCCGCTACATCAAGTTCTACGAAGTCATTGCCGGTCGTCCGACTTATGTTTCCCTGCTTTTGCAGTACCCGCTTGCAGCGAAGCGTTTGGGCGACGTATTGGGCAGCGGTAAGTGGGCAGCCGAATATCTGAACCGCCACCCGCTGCTCTTAGATGAACTTTGGGATGAGCGGCTGAGTCAGATCGACGATTACACGCCGGTGGATTTCTCTTTCTATATCGAGCGTACGCGTGCGCGACTTGCGGATATTCCGGAAGACGATCAGGAAACCCGTATGAACCTCATTCGCGAAGTTCATCATGCCCGTTTGTTCCGCCTGTTCTTAGCGGATATGGCCGGACGCCTGACGGTGGAACGATTGGCCGACCAGCTCTCGGCTCTGGCGGATGCTACGCTTGAAATCGTCATGGAAGAAGTGTGGAAGACGGTTCCCGGACGTCACATTGAGCGTCCGAAGTTTGCCATCGTGGCTTACGGCAAATTGGGCGGCAAGGAGCTCGCCTACGCGAGCGACCTGGATTTGGTCTTCTTGTTTGAAGATGACGCTCAGGATGCAGAAAAGATCTACATGCGTTTCGCGCGTCGACTGATCAATTGGCTGACAGCGACAACCGGCTCCGGCGTCCTGTTCGACGTCGATATGCGTCTGCGCCCGAACGGGGAATCCGGCATGCTGGTCTCTTCCGTCGACAGCTTTGAGAAATATCAGAAAAACGAAGACGGCACGGGCGCCTGGCTTTGGGAGCATCAGGCGCTAACGCGAGCCCGCTATGCGGCCGGCGACCGAGATATCGGTGACAAATTCGAAAAAATTCGCATCGAAATACTCCGTCGCGAGAGAAACGCCGGGGAAACGAAGGCCGAGGTGCTCAAAATGCGCCAGCGTATGCACGACGGTCACCCCAACAAAACGGAGCTTTTTGATGTGAAGCATGACGAGGGCGGCATGGTGGATGTGGAGTTCATTGTTCAGTATCTCGTGCTTCAGTACTCCTCTAAATTCCCGCAGCTCGTCAATAACTTCGGCAACATCAAGATGCTGGAGATGGCCTCTGACGCCGACTTGATCCCGAAAGACCTGGCGTTCGAGGTCTCCGCGATTTATCGCAAATATCGCCGTATTCAGCACGAGTTCCGCCTGAACTCTCCGAGCGTCCCGGTCCGCGTTCCCAAAGAAGAGTTTGCGGAAGAGGCACAAAAGGTTCGCGCGCTCTGGTCGCTCGTTTTTGGTCCGTCCGAAGGTCAGGGGGCCTAAAAGCGACCTAAGCTAAAAAGCAGTTTGAATCTGCTATGCCTATGAGTCTCGCTGCTTCCGAATACCGTGCTCCTTGGTGGCTGCCCGGCGGCCACCTGCAAACCATTGTGCCTGCCGAACTGTTTCCGAAGGCCAAGGTGATCTATCGCCGTGAAATTTGGAATACGCCGGATGACGACATCATTGCCGTGGACTGGTCAACGCCCGAACCCATTGATCCGAAGGCGCCGATTATGGTGCACATCCACGGATTGGAAGGCTCATCAAACAGTCACTATGCCCGTGCGCTGATGGCGCGCTGCGGCCAAGGGGGTGTGCGCGGCGTGGTGATTCACTACCGCGGCTGCGGCGGTGTCACCAATAAAAAACTTCGAGCCTATAACGCCGCAGATGCGGCTGAGCTAGACTGGGAGTTTGCCCGGCTGCGTGAGCTCTACCCTGAAGCTCCGATCTATGCGATGGGCGTCTCGTTGGGCGCCAACAATCTGCTCTTCTGGGCCGGTACCCGAGGCGAGGACGCTGCAAAACTGGTTTCCGGCATCGTTGCAGTCTGCGCGCCCCTCGATTTGGTGGGTTCAAGCCACGTTATCCGCAAAGGATTCAGCCGGATTTACGACCTGAATTTCATCTCGACGATGAAGAAAAAAGCACTCGCAAAAGCCAAACGTTTCCCGGGCGTGTTAGATGTCGAGAAAATCAAAAAGATTCGCTGGCTCTGGCAGTTTGACGATCTTTTTACGGCACCGATTTTCGGCTACAAGGACTACATGGACTACTGGACGAAATGCTCGAGCAAGCCCCATTTAGGCGGCATCCGATTGCCGACACTGGTGCTTAATGCCAAGAACGATCCGATCGTGGGAAACGAAGTTTTACCGATGATTCAAGAAGTTTCCAAGTTTGTGACGTTAGAATATCCCGCTGAGGGCGGCCATTGCGGGTTCCCTCGCAAACCGAACGAAGGAAGCCTCGGATTTCTGCCGACACGCACCTTCGATTTCTGTTTCCGCGGCCGCTGATGTCTCTAATTTTCCCCCGGTATGTGCAGCCGGAAACGGAGTTGAAATGCCTTTAAGAAGTACCAAAGACTATTCAGTCGGAATCATCTACTTTATCCTCTTTATTCTGACCATCCCGGCGATGAACTGGGTGGTGATGAATGTCGGCACGGTTTGTACTGCTGACGGTCCCTGTCTGATTCCTGTCTGGCCCGGTATCATGGCCCCGAGCGGCGTGCTTATGGCCGGCGTAGCTCTGGTGCTTCGTGACGGACTGCAGGCCAAACTCGGTGTCCGCTGGTCGCTGTATGCCATCATCATCGGCGCAGCGCTTTCCGCACTTTTCTCCGAACCGTCTCTGGTCCTGGCTTCCGTGATGGCCTTCTTCTTCTCCGAACTGGCCGACTTGGTTGTCTACACACCGATGCGTAAGAAATGGCCGGCTTGGGCCATTATGGCAAGCGGCTTGGTCGGCTCCATGGTCGACAGCGCCATCTTCCTTTCTCTGGCATTCGGCTCTATTGAATTCATCTTCGGACAGGTTCTGGGTAAGTTCTGGATGTCTCTTGCCGTAGCGCTTCTTATCGGGTATCTTCATAGCCGCCGCGCCAAAGCGGTCCAAGACGAAATTCTTTCCCGATAAGTAGATATGACAGAAAAGAGCCCGAAGACTGCGGTACTCCTCATTAACCTCGGTTCCCCTGACGAACCGACCGCTTCGGCGCTCAAACCCTACCTGCGGGAGTTTCTTTCCGATCGACGGGTGGTCGATTTAAATCCGATTTTTTGGCAGACGCTGCTGAATTTGGTCATCCTGCCTCGCCGCAGTCCTAAGTCCGCAGCGCGCTACGTTCAGGTGTGGATGAAAGAGGGCGCTCCTCTTAAGGTCTACACCGACCGCATTGCCGATAAGCTGCGGCAGCGTTTTCAGCAAAAAGCCGTCGACGCAGACGTGTTTGTCGGCATGCGTTACGGCAATCCTTCACAGGTCGAAGTCTTTAAAACCATCCACAATGAGCACGGTTTTGACCGTGTCTTAGTGCTTCCGCTCTATCCGCAGTATTCGTCTTCCACGACGGCTTCCGTTTTCGATGCCGTCTCAAAGGCAATGCAGCAAATGAAAAGCCACCCAAAAGTGCGCTTCATTCGCGACTATCACACGCATCCGCTGTACATCAAGGCATTGGCCGATCAAATTCGCGATCAATGGGCAAAGGTCGGCCCGCTTGGCAAGAAGGGCCGATTGATGCTCTCCTTCCACGGCATGCCGGTTCGCTACTGCGAAGAAGGCGATCCTTACCCGAAACAAGTTCGCGAGACAACCGATCTGCTGATTCAAGAGCTCGGCGTAGATCCTTCTAAAGTCGTGCTTTCCTACCAATCCCGTTTTGGCAAGGAAGAATGGCTCAAACCTTATTCCGATGAGACGGCCCGTCATTTAGCTCGAGAAGGCGTGGAGCGGCTAGATGTTATCTGTCCGGGGTTTCATACCGACTGTTTGGAAACGATTGAAGAGATCGGCCTGGAACTCAAAGAGACTTGGCTTAAAGCCGGAGGCAAAGTCTTCCATTACATCCCTTGTTTGAATGATTCAGAGGCGTCGGTTTCCCTAGTTGAGAAGATTGTCGAAGAAGAACTGCTTCATTGGCCGGAATAAATTTGTTACCTTTTTCGTTAAGTTTGGCGAATAAGGGAAAACCCTTTATATTTCAACCAATAGGCGGGTATTTTCCCGCTAGGTCATTTAATTTGCTACATAACTTCACTTCCTAATTTGCTTAATTCGGGTGGCGTTACTTCTTGAAGCTGAGAGGTGTTCTCATAATGATGTTCATCGAAGGTTGAAAAAGGATCGGGCGACCCCATATCAACCATTAAAGGGCTCCGTTAGATCGGATCCTGATTTCTGAAAAAAAACTTGAGGACAGTTAATGCAAGATAACGAATTAAAGAACGGACAGACCGTCCCACCTCAGGACGAAGCAGCCCAACAGGCTCCGGCAGATGCTCCGGAACTCCCGGACTTAGATTTATCTGCCGAATTAGCGAAGGCCCAGGCTAAGGCCGCGGAAAACTACGACCTTTATGTCAGAGCAGTCGCCGAAACAGACAACACCCGCCGCCGCGCTTCTGAAGATGTTGCTAAAGCTCGTAAATTCGGCATTGAAAAATTTGCAGAATCCATGCTGCCGGTCGTAGACAGTATGGAAAAGGCGCTTGAGGCGTCTGCAAATGAAAAGGGGCCCCTCAAAGAAGGCCTTGAGATTACCTACCGTCAACTGCTGAGCGCACTGGAGCATAACGGGATGAAGTGTGAAAACCCTGTGGGTCTCAAATTTGATCCCAACACAATGCAGGCGATAACCATGGTGAAAGATCCTGCAGTCCAGCCGGGCTGCGTCGCAACAGTGTTTCAGCGCGGATGGAAAATTGCCGATCGAGTTCTTCGTCCGGCGATGGTGGCAGTCGCTCAATAAGACTTGTTTTTTCAGGAAACGACTCAATATAGAAACTTAACAGCAGGCAGCCCTTCTGCCGGCAAGTGAGGAAATTCAAAAATGGCAAAAATTATTGGTATTGACCTTGGTACAACAAACTCCGCAGTCGCGGTCGTTGAAGGTGACAAGGTTCGCGTGATCGAAAACAGCGAAGGTGCTCGCACCACACCTTCCGTCGTTGCATATCTTGAAAAAGAAGTGCTTGTCGGCGCTCCTGCAAAACGTCAGGCTGTTACGAATCCTGCCAACACGCTTTTCGCGATCAAGCGTTTGATCGGCCGTCGCTATGACGACAAGGAAGTTCAGAAAGACATCAAACTGATGCCTTACAAGATTATCAAGGCTGCCAACGGCGACGCCTGGGTTCAGGTTCTCGGCGACAAGGATCTGGCTCCGCAGCAGGTTTCTGCTGAAATTCTTCGTAAGATGAAGAAGACCGCCGAAGACTACCTCGGTGAAGAAGTTAAGGAAGCCGTTATTACTGTTCCGGCTTACTTCAATGACTCTCCGCGTCAGGCTACTAAGGACGCCGGTAAGATCGCCGGTTTGGATGTCCGCCGTATCATTAACGAACCGACAGCCGCTGCTTTGGCTTTCGGTCTTGATAAAGGCGGTAAGGGAGACCGTAAAATCGCTGTCTATGACTTGGGCGGCGGCACATTCGATATCTCCATTATCGACTTAGCCGATGTTGACGGTGAAAAACAGTTTGAAGTTCTGTCTACCAACGGTGACACATTCCTTGGCGGCGAAGACTTCGACCAGAGAATCGTTGACTACGTCATCAAAGAATTCAAGAAGGACACAGGCATTGACCTGAGTCAGGACGTTCTGGCTCTGCAGCGTTTGAAAGACGCCGCTGAAAAGGCCAAGATCGAGTTGTCCAGCCGTCAGGAAACAGAAATCAACCTGCCTTACATCACTGCTGATGCAACAGGTCCGAAACATCTGAACATCACACTGACACGTTCTAAGCTCGAAAGCCTCTGCGAAGATCTGATCGAAAGGACGATCGAACCTTGCCGCAAGGCCCTGAAGGACGCCAACGCTACTGTTGAAGATATCTCCGACGTCATCCTCGTCGGCGGTCAGACACGTATGCCGGCTGTTCAGGAAGCTGTTAAGGACTTCTTCAAGAAGGATCCGCGTAAGGACGTGAACCCGGATGAAGCAGTTGCTATGGGTGCTGCTATTCAGGGTGCTGTTCTGTCCGGTGACCGCAGCGACGTTCTTCTTCTCGACGTTACACCGCTTACCCTCGGTATCGAAACCCTGGGCGGCGTGATGACTCCGATGATCAAGCGCAACACCACGATCCCGACAAAGCACTCTCAGGTGTTCTCTACTGCCGAAGACAATCAGCCTGCCGTAACCATTAAGGTTTACCAGGGCGAACGTGAAATGGCAGCTGACAACAAACTGCTTGGCGAATTCAACCTTGAAGGCATCGCTCCGGCTCCGAGAGGACTGCCGCAGATCGAAGTGACATTCGATATCGACGCCAACGGTATTCTCCATGTTTCTGCTAAGGACAAGGCAACAGGCAAGGAAAACCAGATCACGATTAAGGCTAACTCCGGTTTGAGCGACGCCGACGTCGAAAGAATGGTTGCCGATGCTGAAGCCAACAAGGAAGAAGACCGCCGCCGTGCCGAACTGGCTCAGGCTCGCAACACAGCCGAATCCAGCATCCATCAGGTTCGTAAGACCCTGAAGGACCTCGGTGAAAAGGTTGACGGCGCTGACCGCGCTGCCTGCGAAACAGCGATTAACGACCTTGAAGAAGCCGTTAAGGGCGAAGACAAGGATCTGATCACAAAACGTACTGACGCCTTGATGGCTGCTGCTCAGAAGATCGGCGAGAAGCTGAATCAGCAGCAGGCACAGCCGGGTGCTCAGCAGGAAGCTCCGAAGTCTCAGAAGAAAGATGACGATGTCGTCGATGCCGACTTCAAAGAAGTCTAATTCTGAAACTTGTTAGACTGTAACTAACGACAATGAGGCCGTTTCCGTAAGGTTGCGGCCTCATGGCGTAGATAAAGAGACGAAAATAAGGGTTTTTACCCTATAACCGAATTCCGTAAAGAATGGCTGACGAAGTAGATTTTGATTATTACGAGGTACTGGGAGTCTCCCGTACTGCTACTCAGGAAGAGATCAAGAAAGGTTATCGCCGTATGGCGATGAAGTATCACCCTGACCGCAATAAAGGGGACAAGCATGCCGAAGAAAAATTCAAACAAGTAGGCGAAGCCTATGAAGTGCTGAAGGATGAGCAGAAGCGCGCGGCTTATGACCGTTACGGCCGTTCTGCGTTCAACGGCGGAGCCGGAGGCCCCGGTGCCGGCGGATTCGGGGGGTTCGGAGGTTTTGATGCTTCTCAGTTCGGCGACATGGGCGATATTTTCTCCGAGATTTTCGGCGGAGGACACGCCCGCAGCTCCGGACAGAATAAGCAGATGTTCCGCGGTGAAGATCTGATTTATGATCTCGATATCACGCTTGAACAAGCCGCAGAAGGCTACAAGACAAAGATTAAGGTTCCTTCCTGGAGCAAGTGCACAGCCTGCGGCGGATCCGGTGCAGAAAAGGGCACGAAGGTAGAAACCTGCCCGACCTGTCACGGTAGCGGTTATGTCCGCGCCGGTGCCGGCTTCTTCCAGATTCAGCAGACCTGTCCGCGCTGCCACGGAACCGGCAAGTACATTCCTCATCCCTGCCACAAGTGCCACGGCACCGGTATGCAGGAAGAGAAGAAAGAACTCGAGATTACGATTCCCGCCGGTGTGGATGACGGCAACCGTATGCGTATTCCCGACCGCGGATCGCCCGGACAAAACGGCGGCCCCGCAGGCGATCTTTACATTCGCATTCGCATCAAGCCCCATGACATCTTTGAACGTGACGGGCAGGATCTGCACATGGAGATGCCCATGAGTTTTGTGACGGCGGCGCTCGGAGGTGAACTCGAAGTCCCGACGTTAACGGGCAAAGCCACATTGCGCATTCCCGAGGGGACTCAGTCCGGAAAGACCTTCCGCTTGAGAGGCCACGGCATCCGTAGTGTTCGCAATGCTGAGAAGGGCGACCTGTACGTTCATACCACTGTGGAGATTCCGGTAAATATGACGACTGAACAGAAGGACATCCTGAGACAGTTCGATGCGTCGATCAATCACAGCAAGAAAGATCATCACGCGCCGGAAAGAAAAAGTTTCTTCGAAAAGCTCGGCAAGCTCTTCAAGTAATTCGCCTCTGAATTAATAATTCAATCCCGATTTTGACTTACCCGTTGAAGTCGGGATTTTTTCATCATCAAAAAATTTTTGTGAAAAAGATTTGCAGACTAAATTCGATTCAGAACACCGAAATCATGGGTGAAATCAGGCGTTAGGTGTCTAAAACCTCCGTTGATCGATTTCCGTCCCAAGAGGGATATTAGGGCAACTATCCCTCTTTTGTAGACTATAGGACAAATACTGTGGAGCATGAGTTTACTTATGCGAAGGCCTTCGTTTGAGGTATTCTCACATTTGTCGACGAAAAAAATACATAACACATCATGCTGAAACGAACAACTCTCAGCCTTATATGTATCTTAGGCCTCATATCCTGTTTAACCGCATGTAATGACAAAGAAGCAGTCAAGCAGAAAGTTCAAGCCATCCAAGTAACAACGCTTAAAGCCGAACCTACCACTCAGCCGTATGTGGCCGAAGTGTTCGGGCAGACGGAAGGTTCTAAAGCCGTGATTGTTTATCCTCAAGTGACTGGTCCCGTGCTGCAGCGGCACTATGCTGAAGGACAGAGCGTCAAACAAGGCGATGTGCTCTTTACGATTGATCCGGCACCTTTCGATGCCGCTAATCAGAGTGCAGAAGCGTCGGTTATTCAAGCGCAGGTGGAACTGAAACAGGCGGAGAGAGAAGCCAAGCGATTTGCAGCTTTGCGCAAAGTTAATGCTGTAAGCGAAAAAGAATATTCAGACCGCATCAGCGCCTTGGAGTCCTGTAAGGCAAATCTAGCGGCAGCAAAGGCTAAAGCGCTGCAAACCAAAATTCAACTTGATTACACGTCGGTTAAAGCGCCTGTGAGCGGAATTGCCGGCAGGTCTTTAATCAATCCCGGAACACTGGTAACCGCCAACAATTCGGCCTTAACCGATATTACACAGGATGATCAACTTAAGGCTCGCTTTTCTTTAAGCGATAATGATCTGCACGGATTCACGATCACCGAAGACTCTCCAGTGAGTGTGGTGCATGAGAAAACAGGCGTGGAAGTTCCTGCGCGCATTAATTTTGCCGCTACTCAAATCGATCCTCAGACGGGTACCCGTTCGCTAAGCGCGGAGATTGAACGTTCTGTTGAGCTGCTTCCGGGACAATACGTGACGATCCGTTTGACGCTCGGCACACAGAAGGGCGTTTATCTGATTCCTCAATCGGCGGTGCGCCAGCTGCCCGACGGAACTTATAGCGTCTATTTATACAAAGACGGTGTCGCGAGGGCTCAGTCTGTGACGGTGGGTCGCTGGTCAGGCAAAGATTGGATTATCACCTCCGGCCTCAAATCCGGAGATCTTGTGATCATTGATCAGATCCAGAAACTCAGAGACAAGGCCAAGGTGGCCTTAAACCAAGACAAGAAAACCGCTTCAAAGCCGACTGAAAAATAACTTGCGATAGGTGAACCGAAATGCTTTCTCAATTCTGTATTCGGCGGCCGATTTTCGCATCTGTCATGTCGATTTTGATCGTGATTGCGGGTCTGCTCGCAGGACGTGTCCTGCCGATGGGCCAATATCCTGACATCACGCCGCCGGTTGTTTTTATTTCAACTTCTTATGAAGGGGCAGACGCACAGACATTGGCTAAGACAGTTGCTGCGCCAATCGAGGATCAGCTCTCCGGTGTTGAAGGCCTGCTTTATTACGAAACTTCCATCCGTTCGAACGGAAATGTTCGTATTACCTGCACGTTCGAAGTCGGTACAAATCCGAACGACGCGATGCTGGAGATCAATAACCGCGTGCGATCTGCAGAAAGACGGTTGCCGGAAAGCGTTCGACAGAACGGCGTGAACGTCCGTAAGCGCAGCGAAGAAACGCTGATGATCGTGCCGTTTTATTCTCCGAATGGCACTCTAAAACCGATTCAGCTCGCTGACTACGTGAATCTGAACGTAGTGGATGCAATCAAACGCGTCCCCGGCGTCGGTGACGCAGACGTTTTCGGTAACGCACAAAGCGCGATGCGTATTTGGCTGAATCCGAAGAAAATGGCTCAGCTCGGCATTACGGCCATCGATGTGCGCAAAGCGATCGAAGAGCAGAACAATCAGTACGCTGCCGGTAAAGTCGGTACGTCTCCGACGACTGATGATCAGCAGCTGGTTTATACGATTCGCACAAAAGGTCAGTTGCTGACACCGGAAGAGTTCGGCAATATCACTGTCCGTTCGCGCGGTGCTGACGGTATTGTCCGCATTCACGACATTGCCCGGGTCGAAGTCGGAAACCGCAGTTATGAGGCATACAACCAATTAAACGATGTTCCGAGCGTTACGTTTGCTGTTTACCTGCAGACAGGCGCTAACGCTATGCAGACGGCTGTGGATGTCAAAAAGCGACTTCAGGAGCTCTCCAAGAACTTCCCGGATGATATCGCTTATGTGATTACGGACGATAACTCAAGATTCGTCGAGGCTGCCCTTAATGAGGTGGTTCAAACCTTACTGGAAGCCGGTCTTCTCGTGCTTTTGGTTGTGTATCTCTTCCTGCAAAATTGGCGCGCGACCCTTATCCCGATGCTTGCTGTGCCGGTTTCCTTGATCGGTACCCTTGCAGGTCTATGGGCTCTGAATTTCTCTCTTAATACTTTGACGTTATTTGCGATGACGCTGGCCATCGGTATTGTGGTGGACGATGCGATCGTGGTGCTGGAAAACGTTGAACGTATTATGGAGACGGAAAAACTCAATGCATTTCAGGCGTCTCAGAAGGCTATGAAGGAGGTGGCAGGTGCTCTAGTTGCCATTGTGCTGGTGTTGAGTACAGTGTTTACACCGGTGGCTTTCTTAGGCGGTATTGCAGGAGAGCTCTATCGCCAGTTTGCTGTGACCATTGGTGTTTCTGTGGTGTTGTCCGGTTTTGTAGCCTTAACGCTGACTCCGGCTTTGTGCGCAATTTTGCTCAAGCACAAGAGCAAGCCATTTAAGATTTTTCAACTTTTTAACTACGGCTTTGAGCGCTTCAAGCTGAACTACATCAAGGGTGTGTCCTTTAATCTTCGCCATCGCTGGTTTACGGCCGCGATTCTTGTCGCTGTCACCGTCGGATGCTGGGAGTTCCTGCGGATCGTTCCGACTTCTTTCGTTCCTCGCGAAGACCAAGGCATTTTGCGCGTGGCGATTCAGCTGCCGGAAGGCGCGACTCTGAACCGTACCGGTGTGGTGGTCACAGACTTGAGTCGAGAAATCCGCAAGATCCCCGAAGTTGAGAACGTTACTGCATTGGTGGCAAACGATACGATCGCAAACGATACGAAATCCAATGCCGCTTCCCTGATTGTTCAGTTAAAACCCTGGGATCAGAGAACGCGCAGTGCAGAAACGATTCGCCGTCAGCTTCAAACGCTGGTGAACGCACGCACGGATGCCGTGGGTCAGGCTGTGAATCCGGCGCCGATCCGCGGCCTGGGTCGTGCCGGCGGTTTGGACTTCTATATTCAATCCCGAGAATCGGACAATCCGCTTGAACTGCAGCAAGTGGCCGAAGATTTCCGACAGCGTTTGGTTGCAAAACCTGAAATCAGTTCGGCCCGCTCGATGATTCAGGCAGACGCCCCTCAGCTTTACCTCACAGTCGACGAGGCGAAAGCACTGGCTATGGGCGTCGCGATTTCGGACGTTTATGACACCCTCGGATATTTCATGGGCGGCAAGTACGTCAATGACTTTACGCGTATCGGAAAAATCTTCCGCGTGATCATCCAGGCTGATGCGCCATACCGCATGACACCGGAATCCTTAGGTGAGTTTTATGTCCGTTCTGATACCGGAAAGATGGTTCCTCTTTCGACGTTGGCTCATGTGGAACGCACTTCAGGCCCGGAATCGTTGAAACGAGAAAACGGTTTCTTGGCTGCGTCTATGAACGTTAATGCCGCGCAGGGCTATTCCACCGGAGACGTCATTCGAACCGTGGACGCCGAAAGCCAATATTTGCCGAGCGGCTATTATGTGGATTGGACGGGTCAGGCTTTCCACGAAAAACGTATCGGAAGTTCTTCTGCCGCTGCGTTTGCTTTCGGCTTGATCATCGTGTTCCTGATTCTGGCCGCGCAGTTCGAACGCTGGTCGCTGCCGATTGCCGTCGTAATGGCAGTGCCTTACTCAGTCTTAGGAGCACTTGTAGCGACGTATTTCCGCGGCTTCTCGAACGATATTTACTTCCAGATCGGGTTGCTTGTGCTGATTGGTTTGACAGCTAAGAACGCCATTTTGATTGTGGAGTTCGCAGCTCAGAAGATGGAGGAGGGCCTCGAAGCCAGACAAGCTGCGCTCGAAGCTGCGAAGCTTCGTCTGCGTCCGATCGTGATGACCTCTATGGCTTTCATCTTGGGTGTCATTCCTCTGGCTACGGCAACCGGTGCCGGTGCTGCAGCTCGTCAGTCCATGGGTACGGGCGTTTTGGGCGGCATGCTGGCAGCCACGTTTATCACGACGTTCTTTATTCCTGTCTTCTTTACGTGGTTTGTGTCTAAGAAGATAAAGACTCGTCGGTGAGTTAGGTGATTCGGTCGTCCAGTTCGATGCGGACGACCTTTTGATGCCGAACTAACTAATAGTGC
>ENA-UESU01001594-UESU01001594.1-human-gut-metagenome-genome-assembly--contig:-NODE-1594-length-15765-cov-5.933962_pt1 | contig 15765 bp, 8 predicted proteins | sample MGYA00243007_ERZ508008 | MGnify/ENA primary metagenome ERZ508008 (study PRJEB26167, sample SAMN06115399) | human gut metagenome | host: Homo sapiens | place: China:Henan | collected 2016-06-23 | study...
GCTTTTTTGTGGATGGGGCGGAGGCGGCGGGATCAGAACTGGTAGCCTATTTTGGCAAAAATCTCGGCGCCGGAGAAGTGCTTTATGAGCACATAGTCGGCAGCGATGCCTATGCGGAGGTTGCCGGAAAGGCGCAGGTTGGCGCCGGCACCGATGTTGACTCCGAAGCGCGATTTGCGTGTGGTCACGTCGTCGGTTTCCGAGGCGTTGTGGTGGAAATTCCAGCTGGAATAGTTGAGCCCGGCGTAGGGATAGATTTCAAGCAGCTGCGACGCGTCGAAGGGGACATGGGCGTTGAGGTTGAGCGTAAGGGCGTCTTTCCCTTTGTGACGGAAGATGTAGTTGGCGCTCGGCGCCAGACGGAAGTGCCGGGAAAAACGGTAGGTGAACTCGAGGCCGGCAAGAGCCGAGGTGTTGTATCCGGCAAATCCGGCGGCGAGGCTGATGGTTTTCTCACCCTTCACTGGAGTTGTGGCTGCTGTGCACGGGGCTGCCGACCATAGGGCTGCAGCCATGCCGGACACGGCAATCAGGAGCTTTGCTTTGTGCATGTGTACTGTAGGACAATGTTAGAAACAAAGTTAACCATTCCGCTTCATTTAACAAATAAAATAGAAAAAATTTAGCTAACTTCGCAATATGAAAACGCCCTACCGGGTAGTCCGGTTTATTGCGGTCATAGTGCTCTGCGTGGCAGTGCTTGTGCCCGCCGTTGCCTACGTGGCCCTTTCGGTCACGCCGGTGCAGCGCCGTATTGCCCGTGAGGCCGAGGTGCGGCTGTCGCGGCTGCTCGACGCCGATGTGCGGATAGGCTCTGTGGGGATAGCGCCTTTCAACCGCGTGGTGCTCCGGAATGTGACGGTGACCACCGCCCCCGGCGACACCGCTCTGGTGGCGCGCCGGCTCGGCGCCGGAGTGCGGCTGATGAGCCTTGTGACACCGGGGCCCCTGACGGTGTCGTATGTGGAGCTTATCGGTCTTGATGTGAGACTTCACCGGTCCACGGCCGACGCTTCGCTCAACATCCGGCCCATTCTTGCCGCTCTGGCTCCCAAGGATAGGAATAAGCCTCCGTCGGAGTTCGATTTCAGGGTTAACACCGTGCTTGTGCGTTCAAGCGCGGTGAGCTACGATGTTGATTCGGCCGCCCATACTCCCGGGGTGTTTAATCCCGCGCATATGTCGCTGCGTAATCTGCGTGCCGACATCAGCCTGCCCCGGCTGCGCAACAACGATTTCATTGTCGATATAAAACGTATGGCCTTTGACCTCCGGCCCGGCGTCAGGCTGGAGTCGCTGTCGGCGCGCACGCATGTGGGGCGCGATGAGCTGCGGGTGGAATCGCTCGCACTGGCGTTGCCGCGGTCGGAGCTGCATATTGCTGATGTATGCCTCCCTCTGGGAGAGGCCGTCGGAGTGGGGCAGGCGTTGAGGTCGGGGCAGACCCGCGTGGAGATTCTGCCTGACAGCCGCGTTACGCCCGCAGACCTGGCCGGATTTCTCCCTGCTCTTGAGTCGTTCGATGTGCCTGTGCATTTCAACCGCTTCACGGTGGAGGGGAATCTCGAACGCTTCAATGCCGATCTGTTCCTGGCCGACGAGGCCGGTTCGTCGCTGCAGGTTGCTGCCGAGGCAGCCAATATGGATCGGCGCGATATGATGGAGATTTCTCCGGCCGATGTGTCGCTTGTGCTGTCGTCGTCAGGTCTGGAACGGCTCGCTTCGGCTTTCCCGTCGATGTCGCCAAAGGCAAGGGGAGTGCTGTCGGCGCTTGGGGCGTTGCGCCTGAATGCGCGCGGCAGCATGTATGGAGATGATTTTGAAACTCGCCTGACTGTGTCGGCCGTGCCGGGAAGCGTTGCGCTTGATGCCTCCGGGACGTTCACCGATGCGCAGCATTGTGCATTGCAGGCGCAGCTGTCAACACCTGAACCTGTGGATGTGGGCGCAATGCTGGCCGACAGGCGGCTGGGACGTTTCGAAGGCACGCTGGATGCTACATTCGGTGTGGACGGAAAGAAACAGAGCGGCACGGCCGGGCTTGTGGTGGACCGTTTCGGTTTCAACGGATACGAATATACCGGCCTGACGGCCGAGGCGACACTCGACGGCGACATGCTCGGAGCTTCGGTCAGCGTGGACAATCAGCCCGTGTCGGCCGACCTGGAAGGGCGGTTCTCGCTGGCACGCAACCATAAGGTGGTGTTTCTCAAAGGGGATGTGGCGCGTTTTGTGCCGTCGCTGCTCAATCTGGGTGGCGGCGAGGGGAATGAATTCGCGGGGAAGGTGGATGTGGATATGGCCGGTGAGCGTTTTGAAAATATGCTGGGGCATATCAGCGTGTCCGACGTCAGTTTCCGCCGCCCCGACGGATCGGAGCTTGTGGTGAACAATGTATCGCTGAACGCCGACACGGCCATGCTCACACTCGCCAGCGATTATGTGGACGGCTCGATGCAGGGGAACTTCAATTTCCCGCGCCTGCCGCAGGCTGCACGCCGCATTCTTGCGCGGGTCTATCCGGCACTCGCGGGCCTTCCTGCCGACCTCCCCGCCGGGCGCTCCCTGAGGCGCGGTTACGTGCCCCCGGTGGCCAACGATTTTACGTTCCGCTTCACCGTAAAAGAGACCGAACGGCTTGCGGACTTTTTCCGTCTGCCCGTGAGCGTGATTTATCCGGTGCAGATTTCAGGCATGTTCAGCGATGCCGAGGGGGATATGGCTCTGGCGGTGGATGCTCCCTATCTGAGGCAGGGCAACAAGCTGATAGAGGACACGCGCCTGTCGGCGTTCATCGACGGTGGCGAGGGTTCCTCGGGACTTGATTTCACGCTGACGGCACCCACGCAGAACGGCCCGCTGCACATGATGCTTGACGCCTCGGGCGAGAACGACCGCCTGCGCACCAATCTGCGCTGGGACATCGACCGCGAGCGTGCATACAACGGAAACATCGGCGCACTGGCCACATTCAGCCGCACGGAATCGTCGACGCTGGTGAGCGAGATAAATCTACTGCCTGGACAGCTGACGTTCAACGATTCGGTGTGGACGGTGAACCCGGCGCGGCTGTCGGCCTACGGTCCGCGTCATTTCGAGGTGAGCGGCATGAATGTGCACCGTTCCAACCAGTTCGTGAAAATCAACGGCTCGGTGTCCGACGACCCCGGCGCCATGCTCACGCTCGACCTTCTGAACTTCAATCTTGATTATCTGTTCGAATCGCTCGGAATCGACAAGGTACAGCTCGGCGGTGATGCCACCGGCACGTTCCATGCCATGCGCCTGCTTTCGGACGAACCGGTGATAGAGACACCGGGGCTTCACGTAAGCGCCATCAGCTACAACAAGGTGGTGCTGGGCGATGCGCTTGTGCGCTCGCACTGGGAGAAGGAGCGGAAGGCCATAACGCTCGACGCCGTCATCGAGCAGCCGCACGGCCGGCGCTCGCTGGTGGACGGGGCGATTTTCCCCATGAACGATTCGCTCGACATCACGTTCCGCGTGGACCATGCCAACGTGGGCTTCATGCAGCCGTACATGGAGGCCTTCGCCAGCGACATATCGGGAACGGCCTCGGGACGCTGCCGCCTGTGGGGCAATTTCAAATACATCGACCTCGAGGGCGACGTGATGGCCCACGACCTGCGCCTGAAGGTGAATTTCACCAACACCTACTACACCGCCACCGACTCGGTGCATTTCCGTCCGGGACTGATTGACCTCAACGGCGTGACCATCCGCGATGCCGAAGGCCATGCGGCCGACCTCAACGGCTGGGTACGGCACAAGTTCTTCAAGGAGCCGCGCTTCCAGTTCTCCATAACCGGCGCACACAATTTCCTGAGCTACAACGAGACTCCGCGCGAGAATCCGGTGTGGTACGGCAAAATCTACGGCGACGGGTCGGCGTTCGTGAAAGGGGAGCCGGGCCGGATTGATATAAACGTGGATATGTCCACGGCGCCCAACTCCATTTTCACCTTCGTGCTATCAGACCAGGAGGTGGCCGACGAATATTCGTTCCTCACATTCCGCGACAAGAACAGGCTCGGGGCCGAGCTGACCGATACCGTCGAGTTGCGCGACACCTCGATGGACCTCGTCAACCGTCTGAAGGCCATGGTGAATGCCGGAGAGGAGGACGTGCCCAGCGATTACAACATCTCGCTGCAGATGCGGGTCACACCGCAGGCGCAGCTTGTGCTGGTGATGGACCCCGTGGGGGGCGACCGCATCCGCGCATGGGGCAGCGGACATCTGCGCATGGACTACGGGTCGGCCAACAACGACCTGAAGATGTACGGCACATATACCCTCGACCGTGGCTACTATAACTTCACCCTGCAGGATGTGATCATAAAGGACTTCACCATCAAGCCGGGAAGCGCCATCGTGTTCAACGGCGACCCTTACGGCGCGCAGCTCAACATACAGGCCATCTATGCGCTGAACGCCAACCTCAGCGATCTCGACGAATCGTTCCTGCAGGACAAGGACCTCAACCGCACGAATGTGCCTGTGCATGCGCTGATGAAGGTTACGGGCGACATACGCCAGCCCGAGATTGCCTTCGACCTGGAATTTCCCACGCTTACCACCGACATCTACCGCAAGGTGCGTTCAGTGATCTCCACCGACGACATGATGAACCGGCAGATAATCTATCTGCTTGCGCTCAACCGCTTCTATACGCCCGAATACATGTCGTCGACTACCAAAGGCAACGAACTCGTGTCGGTGGCATCGTCCACCATCTCCTCGCAGCTCAGCAATCTGCTCGGGCAGATTTCCGACAACTGGAACATCGCGCCGGCCTTCCGCAGCGACCGTGGCGATTTCAGCGACGTGGAGGTGGATGTGGCCCTGTCGTCGCGGCTGCTCAACAACCGGCTGCTGTTCAACGGCAATTTCGGCTACCGCGACAACGTCTTGAACAGCAGTCAGTTCATCGGCGACTTCGACCTTGAGTATCTGCTTGACCGCGAAGGACGCTGGCGCCTGAAAGCCTACAACCGCTACAACGACCAGAACTACTACCTGCGCACGGCCAAGACCACCCAAGGCGTCGGTGTGGTGCTCAAACGCGACTTCGACAGCTTCTTCTCCTTCCTCAACCGTTTCCGCAAAAAGAAGAAAACCACCGCACCCCAGCCGTCTGTCCCCAATTCGGCTTCCGCAGCCCCGCTGCCGTCTGGCGCCGCCTCAGACCCTGAGCAGGGAGCGCCCATCCCCGCGCCTTCCGACACCACGGAAGTCGCCCCGCGTCCCATGCTTCAGTTCAACTCAAAGCCTGCCCCCAAGCCCGTCCCCCGTCCCGGGAAGCAATGACGTGGCATTGTGGTTGAGCTGGTCACGACACCAATTCTCCACATTGCTATTAATATAATTCGTGATATTTTCGAAAGTCCGTTGATCGCGAATTATATGTTCGTAATACCGCGGTTGCCATATTCGCCCGTTTGCTGGTAGGGACGCGATTTTTCGCGTCCGCGCTTGGCGTGTAACACCAGCTTTGAAAGCGCCGACGATTGATGCCAGTCGGCTGTTATGGTGAAAATCCTGTGCTTCGGGAGCCTCATGCGAGCGTTGTCTGAGTGTCTTTCCCTGAAAAAAGTTGACTCATAAAAATTAATTTTATGAAATTAAAACCAACGAGAGAACATTTTGAATCTGTGGTGGCTTTGCGTAGACAGGGAGCCTCAATTCGAGAGATTGCAGAAAAAACCGGTGTTGCAAAGAGTGCGGTTCACCGATGGTTGAGTATCTTTGCTGGAGAAGATGTGCCTGTCATGAAGAAAAGCCAAACAAAACAAAAGAGCAGGATCTGCGGTGTTCGGCCGCCGGAACATAATGCAGTCACCACGACTGAAGTTGCGGAGGAAGGGAACAAGACATTGCAGGAGCGACTGTTGCGCCTGGAAAAAGAACTTAAAGAAGCACGAATGCGGGCGGACTTGTATGAGGAGATCATCAATGTCGCCGAAAAGAAATTCGACATCCAGATAAGAAAAAAAGCTGGCACCAAGCGGTGACAAACCTGCATGCACGGTCAGAGCGAGATTATCCAATCGCGCTGCTGTGCAGACTGCTTGGTGTCAGCAAGCAGGCCTATCACAAACAGAAAGGCGATGCGGCCGCCCGAAGGGCAGCCAAAGAATCATTCGCCTTGGAATATATCCATGAGATCAGGAAGATAGACCCCGGGATAGGAGGAACCAAACTATGGTACATGTACAGGCGAGAGTTCCCGGAGAAGGAGCATGTCGGGCGAGATTGGTTCGAAGATATCGTGTACCGGCATCATCTGAAGGTGCGCAACAAGGTGCGCAAGCCCAGGACAACAGACTCAACCCATGGTCTCCCACTGTATCCCAACCTGGTCTACGGCTTCATCCCTAAAGCCACCAATAAGCTATGGGTGAGTGATATAACGTACATTCCCATATGGCTTGGAGAAGACAGGTATGCGTTCTGTTACCTGACGATGATCACCGATGCCTACAGTCACGAGATAATAGGCTGGTCAATCGGTGACAGCCTTGAGACGTGCCATTCGGCGGAGGCGCTCCTGATGGCCCTCAAACGCCTTGAGGGCGTCGGCCAAGAGATTACGCGGCAACTTATCCACCACAGTGACAGAGGCGTCCAGTATGCGTCAAAGGAATATACCGACATTTTAAAGAGCAGACATATCAGAATCAGCATGACCGAGAACGGAGATCCAAAAGAAAACGCGTTGGCGGAAAGAATCAATTCGACGGTAAAGAACGAGCTTCTCAAGGGCCTTCGCTTCACCTGTCTGAAAGAAGTACGCGACGCGCTGGCTGTGGCCATAGACTTCTACAATACCCGCAGACCCCATATGAGCGTGGATATGATGACCCCTGAACAGGCCTCCAGGTGTAACGGTGAGATGCGCAAATGGTGGAAGAGCTATCGCGAAGAGGCCATAAAAAACAATCGGGCATGAGGATAATACCCAAAAAAAGTTTACCTTTGTGCCCTAAGAGGGGTATCCTTCCGGCCTACGGCCTCCAGTCAACCCCTCTTAGGGATAACTTCTGAACAGTCAACCCCCGAACGGGATAATATTAACCGAGTCAACTTTGGACAGGGATAGGATCTTCCGATAGTCAACCAAAATCAGGAGAATACACAGCAGTTCTGCAACGTCTCACTTCCTGGTAAACAAAACACCGTCTTTCAGTCGTTGCCTGCATGGCAACATTGACTGAAAGACGGTGCGTTTAACTTTATTTAACTACGGCTCGATTTATCCCGCCATAAAAGATGTAAATTTTATCAGTTCACCTGCCACTCGAACAAGCCGGTGGCGTTGTCGGCGGGGAGCCGAATCTCCAGCTTCAGGGCGTCGGTTGTGACGGGGTCGAACGAAGCCTTGCAGGGCGCGCCTTTCACCACGGGATAGGTTGTGGCGCCGGGATTGGCCATAAGCTCGTTGCGGAAAGTGACTGGCTGCCAGTCGCCCTTGTCGTCGCGGTAGTAGAGCTTCCACTCGCGCGGCACACGGCAACCGCCCCACGGGCCGTCATCGTACCAGTAGACGGTGGAGCTTTGCACGGTCTCGGCCTTGGGGAATTCATAGACGAGCCATTCGCTGGTGTCCTGCTTGGGCCAGTAGTGGAAATAAGGCACGGAGCGGTCGTTCTCATCCTTGGGCACGAGGCCGTCGTTGATGGCCGAGAGGGCCGCCATCTTGTGCGAGCTGCTCACCTTGGCCGCCGATGCCAGCGTGGCAGGCTGAGCCGGACGCGAAGCCGACAGATCCTGCGGCAGCCATACGGCCATCTTGCCCGGCCCGCGGTGGTTCCATGCATAGTAGGGAATCAGTGTGAGGCGCACATCCTTGGCCTCAAGCGCACCCTTGTCGTTGAACGAGAGCACCTGGCCGTCGGTCACCAGCTCGGTGATGCCGTGCAGCATGTCGGGGCGCACCTCCTCCTTGAATTCAGGTTTCTGGTTGACCAGCACGGAGAGCACATCGAAATCGTTGTCGGGCCATTCGGCGCAGTAAACTATGGGGCCACGCTCCACGGCCACACGTCCGCGGTCGGCCTCAACCTTGGCGTTGGCCTTGACAGTGCGCGGAAGCATGTCGAAGTGCACCGACACGCGGTCGCCCTTCTTCCAGCGGCGGGTGATGTCGAAATATCCCTTGTTGAGGGTGGCTTCAACCGGCTGGCCGTTCACCTTCACGGAGTAGGTGGGGCGCAGATTGTCGGAATAGCTGTAGAGGTCGGAGGGCACAGGCATGTTGCGCACCCATCCGGGCACACGCACTTTCATGGTGAACTCCCCTATCTTGTTCTTGTCGACTGTGATGTCGATATCGCCGTTCCACGGGTAGGATGTGGACTGCGACAGCTCGACGGCATCACGCTTGCCGTCCACGTCGAGCTTGGCGGTGTTGCTCATGAAGAGGTTGACGTAGAGGTCGCGGCCATTCACGGCATATACATAGCCGGGAAGCGAGGGGATGAAACGGCAGATGTTGGAGGGGCAGCAGGCGCAGCCGAACCAGGGCTGACGCTGATGCTGGCCCATCGACTCAAGCGGATTGGGATAGAAGAAGCCTCCGCCGTCGAGCGACACGCCAGAAATCAGACCGTTGTATAGCGTGCGTTCCAGCACGTCGTAGTATTTCGAATCGCCGTGCAGCAGGAACAGGCGGTGATTGACGTAGACATTCCCGATGGCGGCGCATGTCTCGCAGTACGCGCTCATGTTCGGCAGCTCGTAGTTCTTGCCGAATGCCTCGCCGTTGCTTGTGGCGCCGATGCCGCCGGTGATGTAGTATTTCTTGCCCACGATGTTGTCCCAGATGCGGTCGATGGCATGGATGTAGGCGCTGTCGCCCGTAAGGGCTGCCACATCGGCCATTCCGGCATACATGTAGGCGGCACGCACGGCGTGGCCCACGGCCTCGTCCTGCTCAACGACAGGTTTGTGGGCCTGGGAATACTCGTCGGTGCGCGAGGTGTGGCCGCGCTTGTCGAGGAAGAACTTGGCCTGGTCGAGGTATTTTTTATCGCCGGTGACAAGATAGAGCTTGGCAAGCGCCATCTCGGCTATCTGATGGCCCGGCACACGCACCACCTGACCGGGATTGTCGCCAATTTCGCGACACACACAGTCGGCATATTTGATGGCTATGTCAAGGAAATTGCGTTTGCCTGTGGCCTGATAATGGGCAATCGCGCCCTCGACCATGTGTCCGAGATTATAGAACTCGTGGCTAAGATCCTCCACAGCCTCCCAACGCTTGGACCCAGCCCATTCGTGAGGATGCTTGGGATTCATGGTGCGCGAAGTGTAGAGATAGCCGTCCGGCTCCTGCGCGGCGGCCACAATCACCAGCACGCTGTCGATGTAGGCGTCGAGTTTCGGGTCCGGATATGTCTGCATCAGGTAGGACGCGCCCTCGATGGTCTTGTACACATCGGTGTCGTCGAACGACAGACCGCCTACGGTGATAGTGTCGGACGGATGTGCGGCCTTGACGAAATTATCGTAACGCCCCGTCTCCTCGCATTTGCTGAAAGCCAGGGGGATGGTGACGTCGCGGCTCGCCTTGAGCCTCTGGCCCCAGAAATTGTCGGTCACTTTCACCGACGTGAAAGGCACCTGCCCTATCGGATAGCCTCCGTTGGCCTTGGCCGAAGCGAAGCACGGCAGGAGGATGGCTGCCGTCAACGCCGTAAAGAGTTTTTTCATGTAATGTGACATGTCGGTATATGATTGGTTGTTAACTAAGCGCTTATAACGCAGCAAAATATGTCTTGCAAGTCTAATTTTTCGGGATGTATTCGTCCCAGAGGGTGATGGAGCCGACAAGACCGGTGAAGGGCCAGTCGCCATCGGCATTACGGCCCAAAGTTACGAATTGCGACGGTTTTACCAGCAACTGAATGTCCTTTTCGCTCACGAGGCGGTCGTTGATGTACACCCGTTCCATCCTGCCGTCGAAGGCCACATAGACAGTGAGCCAGCGGTTTTCAAAATCGGCCTGGGCCGTCTTTGAGCCGGCATCCTCGTACCATCCGTAATGCTGCATCAGGCCGCAGCGCGGTTCGGTGCCGTTGACAAGCATGATTTTCTCCAGTTCGTCGTGCGATGAGGTGAAATCGGCCACACATTCGTTGAGTTCCATCGTCGGGTTGAAAATCTCGGCGCGGAGGGTGTACGGGGCGTTGTCGCGCAATGTGGCGGGGAGAGCGAACGACGAGCGGTAGCGCGTGCGGCCGTCGAAGCGTAGGGCCCTGCGGCCTTCCACCTCCTCGATCACACCTGCCGAGTCCACAGCGGCGAAATATCCGGCAATCCCCTCTCCGTTATCGAAATATGGCACAGTGTCGCCGGGATTGAAACGGGAGAAATCGATGTCAACCACCTTACCTGTCTGATTCATTTCGGCTGCGGGGAGACGCACAACGGGACTTTCCACGTCAAAGGCCACCTCGGCCGGGGTCTTTTCCCAGTTGGAATAGCGCAGCTGGGCTATCACGAGGGTATCGGCGCCCGACGCCACCTCTATCTCGCCGTCACGCAGCATTCCGTGGGTGTCGGCGGCCACCCAGCAGCCGCCGCGGAGCACTGTGGCTGTGAGTGTATGCGGTTTAGAGGGGGATATCATCGGATTGCGGAATGTGAGCGTGGTGTTGGGTTCGAGCATCACGGCGCGGCGTCCAGAGGTGCGCACGGCGCGTGCGCGGCCGGAGGTCAGTGCGAAGCCACCCCCGAGCTGCCCCTCGTTGTTGGCCCAGTGTAGCCCGTCGAAGTCGGCGCCCGTCACCCCTACCCACTGCTGGGGAGCGTAATCCTCAATTTCAGGGAACACCTTCACATTCCAGATGGCACCGGGGAATCCGGCTTTTTGCCCTCCGGTAAATGTGATGCGCACATAGCGTGCACGGGTGTCGCCGAAATCGCTCATGGGCGAGCCGGCCAGACGGTTGGCACGCTTGTCGGCAAACACCTCCCAGGTTTTCCCGTCGGCAGATGTCTCGATAAGATACTGGTAGAACTGAGTGCCGTACTCCCACTGCGTCAGCACAGTGCGGATGCGCTCGGGTTTGCCGAGGTCGATGGTGAGCCACTCCTGCCCCATTGTGGCCGGACGCCACAGTGTGCCGTTGTTGTTGTCGACGGCGTATTCCGGACGGAAATCGGCATCGTAGGCCGAGGATGCCTCCACCTTTTTGCCGAAAGCAAGGTCCTTGGATTTCAACACAGATGTGCGCACCGGGCGGCTGCCCGCATGTGTGGCGTTCACCTTGGCGATGGAGCCGTCGGGAAGGAACTCCAGGCGGTCCATGGCAAGCTGACGGTGAAAACCTCGGTTGCTGTGCGGATTGTCGTGACGGTGATAAAGTATGTAATAATCATCCCCGTCCTGAAGCACACTGTGATGGCCCGGCCCATGGATAGTGCCGTCGTCGTTGGTCTCGAGTATGCACCCTTTGTATTCATACGGACCGAGCGGGGCATCGGCCACGGCATACTGCACGCGGTAGGTGTGGTCCTCGCAATGTCCGGAGGAGTACATGAAGTAGTATTTTCCGTTCCGTTTCAGCACGAACGGCGCCTCGAAGAAGTCAGTGACCTCGGTGTTCGGAATCAGGCGCGTCTCGGTGAACGTTTTCATGTCGGGAGCCAGACGCCCGGCACCACATCCGAACCCCTTGTAGATGCCCCACGTGCCCCAGTACATGTAGATGGAACCGTCGTCGTCCACAAACGTCTGCCCGTCGAGGGTGATGGCGTTGGTGACAAAACGGTCGGGCACCAGCACAGCCTCGCTCTCGCCCAGGATGTTGGTCCACGGGCCGCGAGGAGTGGCGCTACTGCCCACATGTATCTGGCACGGCTGGCAGTATATGTAATAATACAGCGAATCGGCGGGATTATACATCACATCGGGCGCCCAAATCCAGTGGCTGTCGGGCCAGTTCATCGGGAGTAGCGTCCAGTTTGTGAGGTCTCGGCTCTGCCACAGCTGAGCCGGCCCGAATCCGGCGCCGGAGCCGTCGGTGGTGGCGTAGATGTAGTAAGTGTCGCCGAACTTCTTTATCGTCGGGTCGGCAAAATAGCCCGGGAGGATAGGATTACCCGCGCCGGGAGCGTTATAGGCCACATCGGCCGCGCTACTGCACACAGCGGCAGCAACGAAAACTGAAGTAGCAAAAAATCTTATTGACGGCATAGACTAAGGAATGCAAAATTAATACTGGAGAATCGAGAGAATCTCGAGATTCTCGAGGTTCTCGAGATTCTCGAGATTCTCGAAATTCACGAGAATAGAATGAAAAAATTCTAACGAACCAATCGTGCATCATGCATCATGCATCGTGCATCGTGCATCGTGCATCGTGCATCGTGCATCATGCATCGTGCATCAATTACAACGTCGGCCTCAGCTTCATGGCAAAACCGCCACCCGAGGCCATCGGCACATCCATACGCGAAGTGCTGTTCACCCTCGTTTTAGTGATTTTATGGTCGGAGGCGATGCGGTTGGCGTTGGGCCCGTCGGCAAACAGTTCCACCTCGAATGTCACACCAGCCGGCAGGAAGTCGAACGAGACAGGCACGGTGCGTTCATCCCAGTTGGTCAGGCCCCCGATATACCACCGGCTGCCTGCACGGCGTGCCGTGACAATCGACTCGCCCATAGTGCCGGAGAGGATGCGGGTCTCGTCGAACACAGTGGGGATGGAGGATATGAACTCAAGCGTGGGACGGTTGTCGCGATAGTTCGACGGCGAATCGGCAAGCATGGTGAACGGCGAATCGTGCACCACATAAAGCGCCACCTGATGCGCACGCGTACCCATGCTCATAGGTTCGGTATAGATGGCCTTCCATGCATTTTTGGCAGCATTGCGCATGGCTCCGGGGGTGAAATCCACCGGACCGGCCATCATGCGGAGATACGGGAAGGTAACATCATAGAGCGGCATGTTCTTTTCAAGATCGGTCCAGCGCACCTCCTCCATACCGAACACACCTTCGAAATTGAGGATGTTGGGATAAGTGCGGTTGATGCCGGTGGGCTTGAAATAGCCGTGATAGTCGAGAATCAGATGGTTGGCGGCAGCCTCACGTGCTATCCGGTAGGCCATCTCCACGGCCTGCTGGTCATCACGGTCAAGAAAATCGACCTTGAAACCGGCAATGCCCATGTCGGCATACCGGCGGCAGGCCTCGACAAGCTGTTCGTCAAGCACATTGAACACCGTCCACAACACCAGGCTCACTCCCTTTTCCTTCCCGTAGGCCACAAGCCCGGGGAGGTCAATCTCCGGAATCACGGTAAGCATGTCGCCGCTGCGCGGGTCATACCACCCTTCGTCAAGCACCACATATTCCAGCCCGTTCTCCGCAGCGAAATCTATGAAATGGCGGTAAGTCTCGGTGTTGATTCCGGCCTTGAAGTCCACCCCACGCAGACCCCAGTCGTTCCACCAGTCCCATGCCACTTTGCCGGGACGGATCCAGTCGGTCTGCCCTATGACGTTGGGGCGTGCAAGGGCGTAGACAAGGTTGTTGACCGGCAACTGACGGTCGTCGGTGGTGACGGCAAGTACGCGCCACGGCAGTGTGCGTGGCGCATCGGTGCGGGCTATGAAGTTTTCCCTTTCGGTGACACACAGCTGCTTACGCCAGGGATAGCGGTCGTATGCCTTAGGGTATGCGGCAAAAACAGCGCTCAACCGTCCTGCCACGGAATCGGCCTGCAGGAACATGCCCGGATAGGCCTCCAGATCACTCTCGGTAATGGTAAGCTTCAAACCGTCCGAATAGTCGACGCAGGCAGGGAGGAACGCTAACTGCGGAGAAGCGCTCCCGACAGGTGTGCAGGAATAGGTGTTCTGAAACGCCATCGCCATGGGTTCCTTGTCGTTGGTGGAGTGCGACAGATATAGGCGCACATCGGCGGGAAGATTGTAATCGGCTGTCTCATCGGTGATGCATGCAGCACGGTCGAGTGCGAACCTGTAGGCCATACCGTCGTTGAACACACGCAGTTCCACCGACTGGCCGTTTTTCAGGTTCACGTTCATGCGGTTGTATGTAACCGAGAAGCTGTTCTGCCGGTAGAATGGCGCCACCACTGTCTCACTTACGTTTTTCCGCACCGAAGTCTTTCCGATGCGCGGCGGTTTAGCGCCGTCAATCTCCAGACCTACTGGCGAGGGATTCAGCAGAACTTTATCGGCATAACTCAATGACAGCGCAAGCGAGCCACCGTCGTCGGAAAGTGTGGCACACAGTTTGCCGTCGGGCGAGGAGATTGTGCGCTCGGCGGCGTGCATCCCTGTGAAAAAGAGTGCAACAGCCGCCACAGCAACAATCAGATTGATTTTCATGGTTCCAAACATGTAGATTGGTTAAAAGGAGCTTATTGTTATTTCTTTAATTCAGACTTATCCGACATTCACCGCTTGTCGGAGCCGACGTCGGCAACCGCCTTCGGCGAACCGGTCCGGAAGGTGAGCGTATAGGGCCACTGGGCGTCGCCCGGATTTTCAGGACCGTCGACATTGCGCCAGTGCTCGGTGGGCGCACCCATCACCATTAGCCACAGATGCTGCAGGGGCGCACCTTCCGGAGCAGTGTAACTCAGGCGCCCTGAACGGCCGCTATGCATAGGGCCGTAGACGGTGTTGCCGTCGGCATCCACGGCTATGAAGCCGTAGCGCCATCCGGCTTTGGAGGGATTCACATTGTTGTACCCTTTCAGAGCCGTCTCCCCCTTGAAATCCACCGTCACACCGGTGCCGGGAGCAGGCGTTGTGAGTTCTATAAAATTGAATCCGTAGTTTTCCGGAGCCACGGCAGCCGGCACGCGATAGCGGTTACGTCCAACCGGTTCAAGCGGAGTAGACCACAGATTGGCATAGGGGCGCATGTTGGAGCGCGTGCGGTCGAAGTCCCAGTTGACAAACCGGCTCTGCTGGCGGAACATCTCGTCGTTGAACTGCTCCTGCCCCATGCTGCACATCCGCTTGTAGGTCATCACCGGATCCTCGTCCATGCGGCCCTGACGGAAAAGCTCTGCAATGAAGCCGGGACCGTGAAGCTCACCCCAGCATTCAAGCACATAGGGCGAATGATAGATGTTGTCGATATGCAGGAACGCCTTGTGAGTGAGATTGCGGAAAGCATCGAGGTGATATTTCTCATCGGTAGGCCAGTCTGGATTCACCTGCCACAGCATCCACTGCGAAGCCATCTCGAAAATGCCGTGGCCTCCCCAGGCCATCCCCTCGCCGTCGCATGTGATCTGCGACTGGAAGGAGTGCCCAAGTTCATGGGCTATGCAATTGAGATTGTCGTCCTGCACCCGGTTTGGCGTTATCCACAGGGCACCTATCTGGCCGTCGTAATCGCCACCGTAGGCGGTTCCCTCGAGCGAATAGTCAAGCATGGCCATCATTTTCAGCGAATCGGCCTTGCTGCCAGGCTTGACCCAGGCAAGGTCGTTATAGAAAAATCGGTAGAACTGTTCGAGACGGGCAAGGAGGTTGTTTATGTCCACCTTCATGTTGTGGCCGTCGAGGTCGGGTGCCTTGGCTGGATTGGCGCCGAACCCGTCGGCCCAGAAGAGCACCACATTTTCGGTCTGCGCCATGCGGGCAAAACTCCATTTTGATGCCTGACAGGTGAAATCGTTCGAGGCGAGATCGGCGGGAAGGTAAACGGATTTACCATTATATATGCGCGAGCCTTCAGAGATCG
>ENA-UESU01001597-UESU01001597.1-human-gut-metagenome-genome-assembly--contig:-NODE-1597-length-15742-cov-21.330482_pt1 | contig 15742 bp, 7 predicted proteins | sample MGYA00243007_ERZ508008 | MGnify/ENA primary metagenome ERZ508008 (study PRJEB26167, sample SAMN06115399) | human gut metagenome | host: Homo sapiens | place: China:Henan | collected 2016-06-23...
CAGAGGGCGACATCACGCCCGGTGCCATGAAGCGCGCCACCTACGCCGTGCTTGCCCTTGCATGTGTAATCGGGCTTTCACTTATATACTGGGGCGGCTGGTGGCTGCTCCCCGCCGGGATAGTGATAGCACTTGGTGCCATCGCTTACTCCGCCGGTCCATATCCGCTGTCGCGACACGGGCTTGGAGAGGTAGCCGTAATGTTCTTCTTCGGCATAATTCCTGTAAATCTCACATATTATATACAGGCAGATGCGTTCACTATGCCGGTGCTGCTGGGCTCGGTGGCAATCGGTCTGATGGGAGCCAATGTGCTGTTGGTTAATAATTATCGTGATGCGGATGATGATGCCTCCGTAGGCAAAAACACACTCGCCGTGCTGCTTGGCCGACGCACGGCACTTGCCCTCTACCTCCTTAACGGTATTCTCGCCGGAGTGCTGATGATGCGCCTTGTCGCCCCTGTCATTACAATATTATATATACTCGCCCATTGCTGCCTGTGGAATTTCATGCGCACTCACCGGGGGGCTGCTCTCAACCCTATTCTGGGTATGACGGCTATGCTCATGTTTGTTTATTCGGTAGCATTTGCCATTGCTGTGGCATGATTTTCCGGCTCGGTGAATATCGGTGCTTAAAGATTGATACTTCGGCGTTATGTTAGATTAACCGATTTTTACAAATCGGTCAGAAATTTGCTATTTATTAACACACATCATTACTATATGGGCGATATAATGACAGTTTTTCACTTAATTGCGACTGCTGCTTACTTATAAATCATAATTTACACCCCTTTTCCGATAAAAACTTCACATTATTTGTGTTAAAAAGCATCTAAACATATTGTTTATTCAGATATATGCAGTAATTTTGCCATCTGAATTGCTGATGACGCTTTGACAGCGTAGCGGTGATTTAGCTGTATTTTTGTAGGGAGTTCATGCAAAAATCGTTTTAAAGTGTATGATGCCGGGCGTGGTCAACAGGCAGCCAGCTCGCGCGGCATAGTTGTATAATAAGGCTGTCAGAATTGATTGAATTATCATTATTACATTGATTCTATGGAGAAAAGATTAATGCTGTTATTGGCGGCACTATGTATAAGCATAGGGCTGTTTGCTCAAAGCCGTGTAACAGGTGTCGTGATTTCCGGGGATGATGATGAACCGCTTATCGGAGCTACGGTTTCTGTCAAGGGAAAGCCCTCGATAGCCACTGCAACCGATCTTGACGGTAATTTTGTACTCAATGTGCCTTCTGCCAACTCAACCCTTGAGGTGAAATATGTCGGCATGAAGACTGTTGAAGTGAAAGCCAGCACATCTCCATTGAAAATCGTGATGGAATCCAACGCTCAGCAGTTGGGTGAAGTCGTTGTTACAGGTATGTCAAAAATGGATAAGCGTCTTTTTACCGGTGCGACCACCAAGATTGACGCTGAAGACGCGCGCCTTACCGGTGTCGCTGATATTTCCCGTTCACTCGAAGGACGTGCCGCCGGTGTGTCGGTTCAGAATGTGTCCGGTACATTCGGTACTGCACCGAAAATCCGTGTGCGCGGTGCCACTTCAATCTACGGTAACTCGACCCCTCTATGGGTGGTTGACGGCGTCGTGCTTGAAGACGCAGTGGAGGTATCTGCCGACGACCTTTCGTCAGGTGACGCCACCACTCTTATATCATCGGCTATCGCCGGACTTAACGCCGACGATATCGAGTCGTTCCAGATTCTTAAAGACGGTTCCGCTACATCTATCTACGGTGCGCGAGCCATGGCGGGTGTGATTGTCGTTACCACCAAGAAGGGTAAGGCAGGCACAACCACCCTTAACTATACCGGCGAGTTTACCCTCCGCCTCAAGCCCAACTACCGCAACTTCAACATCATGAACTCCCAGGAGCAGATGGGCGTATATAAGGAAATGGAGGCTAAGGGATGGCTCGAGCTTTCCGGTATTGCTAAAGCTACAGAGTCGGGTGTCTACGGTAAGATGTATCAGCTTATCAACACTTACGATCCTGCGACCGGTAATTTCGGTCTTCCCAATACTACCGCAGCAAAAAATGCTTACCTGCGTGAGGCGGAGTACCGCAATACCGACTGGTTTGACGAATTGTTTAAGACCAACATCATGATGAACCATGCCGTCAGCATCTCCGGCGGTACTGACAAGGGGCGTTTCTACTCATCTATATCGGTAATGCACGATCCGGGTTGGACTTACTCAAGCAATGTGACACGTTACACTTTCAACGGTAACGCCTCCTACGATATTTCTCCGACCTTGACCTTCAAGATTCTTACCAGTGACTCTCACCGTAAGCAGCGCGCTCCCGGTACATTGTCGCAGGAACTTGACCCCGTATCGGGCGACGTGAAACGTGGTTTCGATATCAACCCTTACAGCTACGCGCTCAACACCTCGCGTACACTTGACGCCAACGAGTTCTACACCCGTAACTACTCTACCTTCAACATCAAGCACGAGCTTGACAACAACTACATGGACCTCACGGTTACCGACCTTAAGTTCCAGGGCGAACTTAACTGGCGTCCCCTCGAAGGTCTTGACCTTACCGCTCTCGGTGCTTACCGCTACCAGAAGTCGACCAACGAACACTTCGTAAAGGACGACTCCAACCAGGCAAAGGCTTACCGCGCCGGTATCGACCCCGAGGATGCAACTATTCGCGATCTCAACAAGTATCTGTACACCGACCCCGAAGACGAGAACGCACTTCCTCAGACAGTGCTTCCCAAGGGTGGTATCTACTATAATAAGAACTATACCGTATCGCAGTATGATTTCCGCGCACTCGCCACATATAACAAGGCATTCAACCGTGTGCACATCATGAACCTCATGGTCGGAACCGAAATCAACGGCACCGAGCGTAACGCCATCGACTTCCAGGGATGGGGCTTCGTTTACGCCAACGGTAACATGCCTTTCCTTGACTACAATCTCTTCAAGCAGATGGGTGAGGAAAACGCCGTGTACTATTCTTACTCTCCTACCACACGCCGTTCGGCTGCATTCTTCGGCACAGCGACTTACTCGTTTGACGCCCGCTATACCGTGACCGGTACTTACCGTTACGAGGGTACCAACAAGCTCGGTAAGGCGCGTTCGTCACGCTGGCTCCCGACATGGAACATTTCAGGGTCATGGAACGCCCATGAAGAGTCATGGTTCCAGAATCCCGTGCTCTCAAGTGCTACCGCACGTATATCTTACTCTCTTACCGCCGACAGCGGCCCCGACTACATCTCCAACGCCACCGCGATTTTCAACCCCTATCGTCCCTGGCGTCCGCTGACAAGTGTAGGCGAACTTGGTATCACTCTCGAGGAAATCGCCAACAGCGAGCTTACCTACGAGAAGAAGCACGAGCTTAACGTAGGTGTTGACCTCGGATTCATCCACAACCGCATCAACCTTACATTTGACTGGTACAAGCGTAACAACTATGACCTTATCGGTGATATCTACACTCAGGGTGTAGGCGGTCAGAGCCACAAGCTCGCCAATGTGGCAAAGATGAAGAGCCACGGTGTCGAGTTCACTCTTTCTACAAAGAATATCGTGACACGCGATTTCTCTTGGAACACCGACTGGACATTCGCTTACGCAAAGAACACCATCACCGAGCTTGACGCCCGCGCCAATGTGATGACATTCATCTCGGGTAGCGGTTTTGCAAAGACCGGTTACCCCGTGCGCGCACTCTTCTCAATCCCCTTCCAGGGTCTTAACGAGGAAGGTCTTCCCACCTTCATCAATGAGAAGGGCGAAGTCACTGTCAGCGACATCAACCTTCAGGAGTTCAAGAATCTCGACCACCTTGTATATTCAGGTCCTACCGACCCGACTACCACCGGTGGTTTCGGTAACGTGTTCCGCTGGAAAAACTGGCATGCCAATGTGTTCATCACTTACTCATTCGGCAATGTAATCCGTCTTGACCCGGTATTTGATGCCGTTTATTCCGACCTCTCCGCAATGCCTAAGGAGTTCAAGAACCGCTGGGCAAAGCCGGGCGACGAGAAATATACCGACATCCCCGTCATCGCGTCGAAATGGCAATATGAGCAGGACAGCCAGCTTGCTACCGCTTACAACGCCTACAACTACTCGACCGCGCGTATCGCCAAGGGTGACTTCATCCGCATGAAGGATATCTCCATCACTTACGATGTGCCCAAGTCGTTTATTGAAAAGCTCCGTATGCGTTCAGCTTCCTTGAAACTTCAGGCGACCAACCTCTTCCTGATTTACTCCGACAAGAAGCTTAACGGTCAGGATCCCGAGTTCTTCAACTCAGGCGGTGTGGCAACTCCTTCGCCCAAGCAGTTCACATTCACTCTGCGTCTTGGTCTATAATTTATGGAAACTAATATATTCAGAACGACAATGAAACTCAAACAACTCTCATATATAGCCGCAGCAATCGCCCTCACCGGCTTTACCGCCTGCGACGACTTCCTTGATGCCGCGCCCGACGAGCGTGTCACCATCGATACCCCGGAGAAAGTGTCGCTCCTTCTTGTTGACGCTTATCCCGGCGGCAACCTTACATCGCTCTGCGAGTTTTCATCTGATAATGTGATTGACAACAACTCGCCCGATGAAAACGGTATGCGCTACAACCTCTCCTACTTTGACCGTCAGGATCTCGAGGCATTCGGTTGGGAAGATGTTGTCAGCAATATGCAGCAGGATTCTCCATCCTATCTTTGGGAAGCCTATTATCACTCGATTGCCGTGGCAAACGAGGCATTGAAGGCTATCGAGGAACTTGAGGCGCAGGGTCTCGGCGATGAGGTACAGGCTCAGAAAGGTGAGGCGCTTATGTGCCGCGCTTACAATCACTTCCTGCTTGCCAACCTTTTCTCTCTCCATTATGCCGGCGAGGAAGCCTCCAAAAATATCCCCTCTATCCCTTATATGGATAAAGTAGAGGATAAGGTGCTTGTGCATTACGACCGCGAGCCGCTTCAGAGCGTGTATGAAAAGATTGAAAAGGATATCCTCGCAGGCTACCCGCTTATCAACGACGGCGCCTACAGTGTGCCTAAATATCATTTCAACAAGAAAGCTGCTGCAGCGTTTGCCGCCCGCTATTATTTATACAAGCGTGATTATGTAAATGCAGAGAAATGGGCTACCGAGGCTCTCGGAGGCACATCGGCAAATCCTGCCGGCATGATGCGTACATTCTGGGGAAAGACTTTCACCACCTATGACGCACTTGTGGCTGCCTACACTTCGGCTCAGGAGCAGAGCAACCTCATGCTTATACCTACCTATTCGACTTTCTCGCGTCGTCGCGGCGAGCGTTTCGCTCTTAACCGTGATGCAAAAAGCGCCACTATCTACGGAGAGGGTCCTACCTGGTCTACTTCGATTACCAACTATTATTGTCATCCCTGTTATGCCGGTAAGATATTTGTACGTGGTTCTCAGGAATACGGACTTTTCTTCCCCAAGGCAGGTGAGCTTTTCGAGTACACCGACAAGGTAGCCGGTATCGGTTATATTCATATTGTACGCTGCGAGTTTACTGCCGAGGAAGCGCTTCTCACCCGCGCCGAGGCTCGTATCTGGCAAAACAATCTGACCGGTGCGCTTGAAGACCTTCGCACATGGGATGAAAGCCGTCAGAAACTGTCTATAGCTGTCAATTTCCCGCAGCTGACCGACGAGCGCATACGCGACTTCTATAAGGAAGATACCGGAGGATTCGGTATCGTGAAGCCGCTTAACATCGACCGCGTGAATCCGGTTGACGGTAAGACTGTAAATGCCAATATCGAGCCTTATCTACAGTGTGTGCTTCACTTCCGCCGTATCGAGACTATTGACGACGGTCTGCGCTGGTTTGACATCAAGCGCTACGGTATCGAGATTACCCACAAGATTGGTGCAACACGTGTCGAGACTCTCGTATGGGATGATCCGCGCCGTGCTTTCCAGATTCCCGCCGAGGTAATCGCTGCAGGATTCGCGCCCAACAACCGTCAGCCTCTTCTTACTACCGGTTCGGGTAATTTCTCCAAACTGCCTACATCGGCAATGGTAGCAAAATAAGTAATTGTACAAAATAGACGACAATTAATTATCAACAGCAATGAATAAGAAACTAATATATAGCGCCATTTTGACTGTGGCTTTGGGCGGTTCTTTCTCATCATGCTCAGATGATGATCTCAACGCTGAAAGCATCTTTGACACTACCGAAGATACACTCGACCCCAACAGTTATACATATAACTTTGACAAATGGCTTAAGGAGAATTATTCCGATATATATAATTTGGAATTCCGTTACAAGATGCAGCATATCGGTACCGACATGGACTACAATCTTGTCCCGGCGCGATATGACAAGGCGGTCGACCTTGCCCTGCTCACCAAATACCTCTGGTTTGATGTATATGGCGATCTTGTAGGTCCCGACTTCCTCAAGCAGTACGGTCCCAAGATTATACATCTTATTGGGTCGACTGCAATCAACCCGGCAAACGGTACTGAGATTCTCGGTCTTGCAGAGGGTGGATTGAAAGTGTCGCTTTTCAAGGTTAATGAGCTTGACGTGACAAATCCCGACTTGCTTAATGAGCACTACTTCAAGACCATGCACCATGAGTTCTCCCACATCCTTCACCAGACAAAGACCTACCCGAAGGAGTTTGACCTCATCAATGCAAGCCATTATGAGCCTAACAACTGGCAGGACCGTAACGGCGCGCTTGTAAATTCACTTGGTTTCACCACTACTTACGCATCTTCTCAGGCGCGTGAAGATTTTGCCGAGACTTGTGCCAACTATATCACCCGTACCGATGAACAATGGGATTTATGCTTATGGATGGCTGACCGTGGTTGGGCGACAACCGATAGTGAAGACACCTCGTATTGCTATTACTACTATGCGAGTGATGCCGACCGCGAGGCAGGTCACAAGACCTATGTAGGTGAATTTGTGGCACAAGAAGGTAATAACGGTCTTTTCGGGGTCTCAAACATTATGGCTCGCCCCTCTTCTGATGGCGCTTACTCACGCGTATCTCTTGGTACTACTACCGTGTACACCAATGTAGCTGATGTTGAGGCATTCTTTGCTACCGTGATTCCTCAATACGGTCTTGTCCCGGTTGAAGACACTGATAACATGGATGGTAAAGCCAATATCCTTCAGAAAGTGTCAATTGCCCGCAACTGGTTCAGCGATGCATGGGGGCTTGACCTTGATGCGCTGCGTGCCGAGGTGCAAAAAAGACAGACTACTATTGACATCGATGCGCTCCGCGCTGAAGTCTATGGCGAAAACGAGTGATAAACATTAGTAACCGATTTTTTCCAAAGAATTGATTATGAAAAAATATCTTATATATGCAATGTCTCTTCTGTTGGCGGGGAGCGGATTTAGCTCTTGTACCAATGAGGAAGATGATATTTTTGAAGCATCGCCCGCCGACCGTCTGAATCAGGCGCAGGAGGAGTACACCAAACTACTATGCAAACCTGCTAACGGTTGGGCTATGCAATATTTTGCCGACAATGACAATGAGGGTGGATATACATTTCTGATGAAATTCAGGGATAATACATCCGTGACCATTGCGGGAAACAACCAATGGATTGGTAACACATACAAAGAGGAGACTTCGATGTATGAGCTTATATCCGATAATGGACCCGTATTGACTTTCAATACATTCAATGATGTATTCCATATTTTCTCTACTCCCGAGGACCTTCCCTCTACTTCTGACAATGAAGCGGGATATGGTCATCGTGGCGACTACGAGTTCATCGTTATGGATGCGACAGATGAGTTAATCACCCTCAAAGGTAAGAAAACCGGAATCCGTGTATTGATGACTCCTCTTGCCGATGATGTGGATTGGGCAACTTATCTTAACGATTTAAAGGCAAAAGCACGTGCTCTTTTCAATGATAAGTTCGATCCTCTGATTCTTGATCTGGGTGAAAAGCGTTTTGTGGTTTCTAAAGCTTCTACCGGTATATTCAATATGTATCCGGAAGGAGGCGATGCCATTACGGAGACAGTGTTATATCCCTACCTTATTAATCCTGACGGTATCCGATTCAATAAGGAAGTGGAGGAAACCGGTGTTCAGCAACTTTATTTCAATGAAGAGGGCTCTTTCTCAATTGATGGGGTAGAGGGAAGTTGTCTACGTCAGTCAAAGACATTGAATGCAATATTCATGACACGTACTTTCGGGTGGCGATTGACGGCTGAAAGGGCAAACGGTATATTTGCCTCAATTCTGGGTGATATCGTGACTGAGACTAAAGATAAGCTAAAACGTAATTTCAACAGCATCGATTTCGTATATTATGCAAATGAAGATACTTATGCTCTTTCTTTCCGCAATAGCGGAACATCAGCAGCCGCATACATATACGGAAATGAAACTGCTAATGAAGATGGTGTATCTTTGAAATTCAATTACTCTACAACCGAGGGTAACACCAATGGTAAGAACCGTCTCCGCGATATCCCAGCTTTGACCACGTTTATCAACACTCTCAATTCCACTGACTTTACTCTTACTACCGATAATCCGCTTGCACCTTCGACTATCAAGTTTACGAGCAAAGCCAATGAAAATGACTATTTTGTAGTGACGCTAAATTAAGCGTCACTACACTCCAATATTATGATTTAACCCAACATAATTATAATTAATTTGGTATGAAAAAAATTATTATCTCAACTTTTGCTCTTGCTGCTGTAACTGTAGCGAGCGCAAATCAAAAAGCACTTGTTGCATCCTCGTTGAACGATGGTTCAGAGGTGAAACTTGAAAATCGTTTAGATTTTGCCTTGCAATCAAAATCTATGAAGCTTTATAATGGATACAGCTTGATGAAAGCTGCTGATTATTCTAAGATGGCAACTGCGGCAAAAGCGGCGGCTGCAACGGATATGAACGTGATATACAGATATCCGACTGGAACATTCTTCAGCGTAATCAATATTGAAGCTGCCGATGGAACTCTTTACACATACCCCAATTCTGCCCTTCTTCCGGCATACGCAGATAACGTATGGAGAAATATGACATGGGCGAAAAATGCGCAAGGACGTCCTGCTCTTATGCCACAAGATGCTGCGGCTTGGAACTGGGAAACAATTGTAAACGATGATGTGATTGATCAGGCAAACACATACGATTATACGAAAAACACTTCTGCATCTCTGTCTAAAGGATATGGTTCGGATGCCCCGGTTCTTACAGCCAATTCAAAAACTTATCAGTATGGAAGTACTGGAACAAATGGCCAATTTATTCCTCAGTTCTTTGAATATGGAGGAAGCGCGGCTGCAAGTCCTGAATTCCTTGATATGCTTTCAAACGCATTGGCTGCGCAAGTAGGTGCTAATGCAATTTATACTGATGGTGGAGTTCATCCCTATAACCGTTCTTCCGATGATTTTGTGACAGATTATGCTGGTGCAGCATTTGGATATCCCGGCACTGATGAACCTATAGAAGTATATTTCTCTGAGGAAGGTAAGGAGGATATTACAAAAGTTATAGGCTTTTATCAGACATTTGGTAAGCCGGCTGCTCCCTACGCTATTTCTTCTTTAAAAATGCCGGCAGAGATAACCTGTCAGGCAGGTGCCAAACTGCAATTCACTTTTGCATCTATAGAAGATAATTTAATTAATCTTGATGCTCCATTATATAAGTATGTTTACACAATACCTGAGGCTATTGATGGAGATTTTGAAATTGAAATCCCTTTCACCTCTTTGAATGAAATCGGTGACGAACTTGACTATCTGCTCGTTGACAAGGAGATGATGATGATTGTCACTGGATTTACTGAGGATGCAATTTCTTCATTCGCACCTGTATATATTTGCGATGAGTATGACAGAAGCTATGATTACATGTCTCCGGAGCCGATGTCAATCGGAGCTGTAACTGCTGTTGGTGAAGATTTGAATTTCGCAGAAAGTAATTACATCATAGGGTTTACTCTTCGTACCGGAGGTGAGGTGTGGTGTACCTATAACTCTTTTGCCATTACTATGCAACTTGAATATCCGTATATTAAGCCATTTGCAAATCTTGTCACTGATGAAGATTTGGATCCCGAAGCTGAATCAACTACAGTTGGGTTAAGCCTTGAGGCTCCAGAAGCCCTTTTGGCAGTTCTGTGTCCCGGAGATGTTGAAAATGTAACATTTGCTACGGAAGATGGTGACGACCTCCCAGAATGGCTTTCTTGTGAAATAGTATCTGCTCCTGATTTTGAGGCTGATGAGAACACCGGTATTCCCGCTGAAGAGGGACAGAAATATTTCTACCTCTACTTCGGTCTTGAAAATGAAGTTCCTGAAGCAGCAAAGACTAATGTGGTTGTTGAATACAAGGGACAGCAGGCAAAATTCCTTGTAACAACCGACGTTGCAGGTATCGACAATGTTACTGCTGTTGAGAAGGCTGAGCTTGACTGGAACGCTCCCGTTTACAACGTAATGGGTCAGAAGGTTAGCAAGGGCTTCACCGGCATTGCTATCCAGAATGGCAACAAGTTCATTGTAAAATAATAAACTTACATAGGATTCAATAACAGCTTAATCAATTTTGAATTCCCCCGAAGTGAGGATTGCCGCGAGGCAACCCTCACTTCACTTTTTATACGGAGGGGAGTTGGGAGTTGGGAGTTGTCAGTTGTCAGTTGTCAGTTGTCAGTTGTCGTTAACGACCTTAGAGACCTTAGAGACTTTAGAGACCTTAACGACCCATCCACCGCAGCATCTACGGCAGCCTTTGCACCGGGCTGCCTCCCGGCAGCCCCTACAGCTACGCGCTCCATCCCCCCTCTGACGACTGACAACTGACGACTGACAACTGAAATCTGACAACTGAAATCTGGCAACTGAAATCTGACAACTGAAATCTGACAACTGAAATCTGACAACTCCTAACCCCATAACCTCTTAACCTTTTTCGCACGTGAGTGCGAAAAATCAAAAAATCCAAGGTGGAAAAATTATCGTGCATTTTTTGCCGTATAATTTGCAGTGTAAAATTAAAAATCGCTACATTTGCAAGCAATGCCTAAATCAACGACGATGAAACTCGGACATAAGCTAATTGTTACACTCCTTGCGATGATTGTGCCATGCCTAATGACGGCGGCGATACGCGTGGAGCACTATGCCAAGAAAGACGGTCTCGCAGGCACCGTCGTGTCCGATATTCTCCATGACAGCCGCGGCTATATATGGATAGGCACCTGGGAAGGGCTTTCCCGCTTTGACGGAAAAGAATTTATCAACTACAGCGAGGGCGACGCCACGGAGATACCATATCTCCACAACCGTGTGATGCGCGTGTATGAAGATGCCCTCGGCAATGTCTGGGTCATGATGTACGACGACCGTCTCTTCCGTCTTAACCGCCGCACCGACCGCTTTGACCGCATGGCGGAGGTGTTTCCCGATTTCCAGAATGTAAGGATGTACAATCCTGTGTTCACCGCCTCGGGCGATGTGTGGGCAGAGGTGCGGGGCACCGGTGCGATACATTTCATGACCGACTCGCTCACCAACGCGCTCTCGTCGGAGATGGTGCCGCTCGTGGGGCAAGCGATAAACTTTCTGTATGAGGACCGCCGCGGCACCGTGTGGGCGGCTACCGACAAGCGGCTTTCCGTGCTGAAATCCGACTCGCTTAATTTCAACACCCTTGCCGACCACCACGATGTGCGCGCTGTCGCCGAAGCAGGCGACAAGGTGATATGGGGTTCAGCCGACGGCTCGATAATAGAGTATGACTACAAGACGGGACGCAACAAGATTGTGCCGCTTCTGCATAATACTCCGGTGACTTCACTGTCGGTGTCGCCCGACGGGAAGACGCTTTACATCGCCACATCGCGTTCCGGACTCTACCGTTACGACCTTGCCGATGCAAGGCTCTCGCAGATTTTCGACACCCCCGCTTCGATTGACCGGCTTTTCACCGACAGCTTCGGGCTTGTATGGATTATCACCAGGCAGCCGGGCGTGATGATGTATGACCCTGACACCCGAGATGTGATGACCTTCACCCAGGAGGTGACCCCGTCGAGCTACGAGCCGGCATCCGACATCGTGGAGAAGGATGGCGAGGTGTGGGTGGCTATGACCGGAGGAGGTTTCGGCAAATATGACCGCGCCAACAAACGCCTTGACTATTTCCATAACGACCCGTCGAAACCGGGCGACATGTCAAATGTTGTACTGCAGTTTGCCGTGTCGTCACCCGATGTGGTGTGGCTCTCCACTCATCTGCGCGGAATCGACCGGGTGACTTCGGTCGACGACAAGGTGAGCCACACATGGATCAAGGACCGTCCTTCGAGCCTTGTCGACAATGAGGTGAAGTCGTTTTTCCTTGACGGCGACACTACCGTGCTCATAGGCACTAAGGCGGGTTATCTCTATGATTACTCGATATCAGGCAGGCTTCTCGACACATACAGCACCGATACGCGGGGAGAGCCTATAGGGCGTGTCTATTCGATATGCCGTGACAGCGACGGCGATATATGGCTCGGGACACGCGGCAACGGCATATTGCGTGTGACCGGTTTAGGTGCTGATGCCGTGTCGACGCGTTACAGCCACGACCCCGCCGACAAATTCAGCATATCGTCTGACGAGATACAGAGTATCATCATCGACCGCCTCGGGCGCATGTGGATAGGCACCTATGGCGGCGGCGTGAATCTCGCCGTGCGCGACGGTTCGTCGGGCAATGTACGATTCCTGTCGGCTGCAAATTCGATGAAAGGCTATCCGATAGCCTCGTGTGGGAAAGTCCGCTCGCTTGCAGCGCAGCGCGACGGCACGGTATGGGCAGGTACTACCGAGGGGCTTGTGGCGCTTGTCTATGATGACGACACCAAGGATGTCAAGGCGCGGGTATATCGTCAGGATGGCGACAATCATGCCTCGCTGTCAGCCGACGACATAGTGACAGTGTATGTTGACAGCCGCGACGTGCTCTGGGTGGGCACCATGACGGGCGGTCTCAACCGCTATGAAGGCACCGAGGGCGGTAAACCGAAATTTACGGTGTATTCCACGGCAAACGGTCTCCCGTCAAATCATATCAAGAGCATCACCGAAGATAAATCGGGAAACCTGTGGATTGCCACCGATGAAAACATAGTGATGTTCAACAACGAGACACAGGCTTTCAGCGTGTATCTTGAGGACTCCGACCCCGCCAATACGATTTTCTCTGAAAATGCCGCTATCGTGCTGCCCGACGGTGACCCGCTCTTCGGCGCCAACAACGGCTGCTATCGTGTCGACAATTTCCGTAAGTCGGCTGAGTCGGCGGGAAGTCTCCAGCTTGTAGTGACAAGTGTCTCGATTGACGGCAAGGACACTTCGCCGCGTGTCAATCCCGACATGGAATCCTATATACCTGAAAGCGGGGTGGTGAAGCTCCCTTCGCGGCAGTCGACTCTGACCGTGAAAGTCAATGCGCTCAACTATTCGCTGCAGAACCGTGTGCGCTACCGCTACATGATAAAGGGTGTAAATAATGACGAGTGGGTCAACTGCGGCACTGAGAACACTATCACCCTCTCCGGTCTGCCGTCAGGCGAAAATACCCTCGTCGTGCGCGCCATGCTCTCCGACGACCCTGAAAAATGGGAGGAATGTACCCTGTCCATTATCGTGCCCTCGGCGTGGTGGGCTACCTGGTGGTTCTGGCTGCTGGTTGTCGCCGTAATCGCTGCCGGTGTGGTCCTGTTCCGGTATCTGCACCACGAAAAGCGCAATCTCGCCGCTGCGGCTGTGTCGGGAGGTGACAATGCTCCTGCCGAGTCGCCCCGCAAGACCATTGTCTTCGAGCCCGGCAAGATTGCTCTCGATGATGACGAAGATGAGAAGTTTGTCACCAATCTTCTTGCATGGATGGAGGAAAACTATTCCAACCCGGAGATGAAGATTGACAACATGGTAAATTCTTCCGGTCTTGGCAGGACCTCGTTCTACAACAAGCTCAAGACGCTCGCCGACACGTCGCCTGTGGAATTTGTAATCGATTTCCGCATGAAAAAGGCGAAAATGTTTATCGAAAACACCAACAAGACTATCGCGGAGATTGCATATCTTACCGGTTATCTCGACCCGCATTATTTCACCCGCGCTTTCAAGAACCGTTATGGCGAGACCCCCACTCAGTACCGCAAGCATTACTGTGGCGGCGCGCAGGCAGAGGAGGGGGAGAAAACCGACTCCGGCACTGAGGCGTGACAAAAATCGCCCTTTCGGGAGGATAATCACCTTTTTTGATAAAAATTCTCGTTCTTTTGGCAGGAAATGCAGTTGGAGATTGGCGAAGATTTTGTAATTTTACAAAACTTAAATCATTAACCGAATCATCATCAAGCGTAGACGCCTAATTGCCTGCATCTATTACCAGACCGGATATTGACCATGAAGGCGTTCCGACAGGATGTTGAACTAAAACCAGTAATCAAGGACACAGCTATGTTTAAAGGAAAAAAATCCGTCTTTGCGGCGTTGCTCGCATCAAGTGCGCTTATGTCATCGGCGCAGGTATCTAATGTCTGGTCGCCCGATCTCGGCAATGGCGAATACAAGAATCCCGTGATTAATGCTGACTATTCCGACCCTGATGTGGTGCGTGTCGGCGACGATTATTACATGACTGCGTCGAGTTTCTGCGACATTCCCGGTCTGCCCGTGCTTCACTCCAAGGATCTTGTCAACTGGACCATCATCGGTCATGCCATAGCCGAGATGCCGGAATATGCGCAGTCGGCTCCCGACCCTTCCCACGGTAATGCCGTGTGGGCTCCCGCCATACGTTACCACAATGGCGAGTATTATATCTATTACGGTGACCCCGACCTCGGCATCTTCATGACCAAGACGAAGAATCCCGCCGGACCGTGGGAGCCGCTTGTGTGGGTTCACAAGGCGAAAGGCATCATCGACACCTGCCCCTTCTGGGATGAAGATGGCAAGGCTTACATAGCCCACGGATATGCCGGCAGCCGTGCCGGCGTGAAGAGCATTCTCGGCATGATTGAGATGACACCCGACGGCACAAAGACCATAGGTCAGGACCGCATGATTTACGACGGTCATATTGAAAACCCGACAATCGAGGGTGCCAAGATGTACAAGCGCGGCGACTGGTATTATATCTTCTCACCCTCCGGGGGCGTGGCTACCGGTTGGCAGGAAGTGCTTCGCTCGAAAAGCCCCTGGGGCCCTTACGAGGTGCGTAATGTCATGGAACAAGGCTCTACCGACGTGAACGGTCCTCACCAGGGAGCGTGGATTGACACCCCCGACGGCAAGGAAGACTGGTTTATCCACTTCCAGGACAAAGGTCCTTACGGGCGTGTGGTTCATCTTCAGCCTATGAAGTGGAATGAAGACGGCTGGCCCGTAATCGGTGTTGACCCTGACGGCGACGGTCGCGGCGAGCCGGTGATGAAATATCGCAAGCCTAATGTCGGCGGTACTTACAAGGCGGTCAACCCTGCCGAGTCCGATGAGTTTGACTCCAATACCCTCGGTCTGCAATGGCAGTGGAAGGGCAATCCATCAGCCCTCTGGTATTTTGCCGATGCCAATGCCTCCAAGCTTCGTCTTTTCTCCCACAACACCCCCGATGCCGAGCGTCTTTACGACATGCCCA
>ENA-UESU01001599-UESU01001599.1-human-gut-metagenome-genome-assembly--contig:-NODE-1599-length-15739-cov-5.050377_pt1 | contig 15739 bp, 7 predicted proteins | sample MGYA00243007_ERZ508008 | MGnify/ENA primary metagenome ERZ508008 (study PRJEB26167, sample SAMN06115399) | human gut metagenome | host: Homo sapiens | place: China:Henan | collected 2016-06-23 | study...
TGTAGCTTTGTTCTTAACAGCTTCAACTATTTCCGGTACAAAAATATAGTCACCGTTCTTAAATGGTAATTCTTCTGATTCATAAATGAATGGAAGCATACCCCAGTTAATAAGGTTTGAACGATATCTCTTTGTTGCATATTCACAGGCAATATTAGCCCATCCGCCTAATACCTTCTGACATGAAGCAGCCTGTTCTCTTGCTGAACCGTCACCCGGTTTTACTGCAAAAATAGTGCTTCCGATACCTACTGTATCATTGTCAATCTTGTACTGAGAAAGATTGCTCTTTAACGCTTCAAATACTCCTCCAACTTCCGGAAGTGCATCTGCAGGATTCTGTCCTGCTTCTCTTGCTTTTTCTGCTTTCTGTACTTCTTTAGCCTTTCCTACATATTCAGGGTCCTTTCTTGAAAGTGCAAACTCTGCAAGTCCAAGTGGGTTAGAACGATAAGATGATGTTTCACCTGATGGTATTAATTCATCTGTTGTTGTAACCGGATCATGAATCTCTGAAACAACTTTAAGAAGAAGATTGTCTGTAAGTGCAACCATTTCCGGCCAGTCCTTGATGTTTGGTCCAAACTGGATTTCAGTATCAGGATCTGCTATTCCGTGTGAGTCAAATACTCTGTTTTCATAAATACTCTTGTCAAAATGATACTTACGGCCCTTAAACTCAACATCAACATCTGTAGCTGCTGTAAGATAACCCTTGTTAGCTGCTGTTGCTGCAATAGATCTGGCATCCATAAGTGCAACTGAAGAAATCTGTCCATTCTGTAACTTACTTCCTTCTCTGTTAGGGAAGTTACGTGTTGAATGTCTGATACTGAAGGCATTGTTAGCCGGTGTATCACCTGCACCGAAACAAGGTCCACAGAATGCTGTCTTCATAACACCGCCGGCAGCCATAATATCTGCTGCGCATCCGTTTTTGATTAATTCCATATATACTGGCATAGAAGCAGGATATACACTAAGTGTAAATTCGTCAGCTCCAATGCTATGTCCCTTTAATATATCTGCTGCTGCACAAATGTTTTCAAATCCACCACCTGCACAACCTGCAATGATTCCCTGGTCAACATAAAGTTTTCCATCACGAATCTTGTTTGTAAGTTTATAATCAACCTGTCCATCTAATGAAACTAAAGCTTTCTTTTCAACATCGTGGAGAATATCTTCCAAGTTAGCATTTAATTCTTCAATAGTATATGTGTTACTTGGATGGAATGGCATTGCTATCATAGGTTTTATCTTAGATAAATCAACATAAACAATTCCATCATAGTATGTAACTTCGCCAGGATTTAATTCTTTATACTCATCAACTCTTCCATGGATATCATAGAATTCCTTAATCTTCTCATCTGTACGCCAAATAGATGAAAGACAAGTTGTTTCTGTTGTCATAACGTCAACACCGATTCTGAAATCTGCGCTTAAGTTTGAAACACCAGGTCCTACAAATTCCATAACTTTATTCTTAACATAACCCTTGTCAAATACTTCTCCGATAATTGCAAGTGCAACGTCCTGAGGTCCTACACCCTTAGCAGGTTCTCCTGTCATGTAGATACCGATTACTTCAGGCATATTAATGTCATATGTCTGTGAAAGTAACTGCTTAACCAATTCAGGTCCGCCTTCACCCATAGCCATAGTACCAAGAGCACCATAACGTGTATGTGAATCAGAACCAAGAATCATCTTGCCGCCACCTGCTAACATCTCTCTGGCAAACTGATGAATAACTGCCTGGTGAGGTGGTACATAAATTCCACCATATTTCTTAGCACAAGTAAGTCCAAACATATGGTCATCTTCATTGATTGTTCCACCAACAGCACATAAACTGTTATGACAGTTTGTAAGCACATAAGGAATTGGGAATTTCTCTAATCCTGAAGCTCTTGCTGTCTGAATGATTCCAACAAATGTAATATCATGGGATGTAAGCTTATCAAACTTAATCTGAAGCTTGTCCATGTTGCCTGATGTGTTGTGTTCGTTCAAAATACCATATGCCATAGTATTCTTTGCAGCATCTTCTTTTGTAAGGTATTTATCCCCTAACTTGTTCTTTAGTAATTCTTCTGAGCCTGCACCTGTTTCTACAACTTCTGTGCCACCAATAAGGTATGCTCCGCCTTTACTTAATGTTATCATTTTTGCCTCCTATGTTTTCGTAACTTATCAGGTTAAATGCGTACCCTTCGGGGTTATAATCCATTTCATACTGATAACTACTAGTATACATTTTTTTGCCCTTCAAATCAAGTAATACACCCATACAATAAATCGACAATCCGGCTGGTTTGTCTGATTTTTAACCTTTCGCATTTATTGAACATTGTTATAGACCTTTAGGGGAAGATGATAGTGATGAGGGCAAAAAATAAGCTGTGCTTTAATGTTGAGTTAAAGCACAGCCTGTTTTATTATTAAGTTGTTTATTTTTTAATCAATAAAATCTGACCAATTATTTATTCCGTTTACATCAATTACATCTGTTAATTCTGATCCAGGCTTTTCGCCACCGAGCTCACCACTTGTAGGAAACAGTTCTTTATATTTACATTATAGACATCACCCATCGATTCTGTTCCTATTTTTATTGCTCCCCAATCGGTTTTCAGTCTGCAATTTTCAACATTTATATCAAAACAAGGCTCAGGAGCTGTTGTTTTAAGACAAATGGCATCATCACCCGTATCAATATCACAGTTAGAAATATATACCTTTGAGCTTGAATCTATATCTATACCATCGGCATTCTTGTTAACGTGACTGTTTATTGATATTCCGTCAATTGAAACATTGTTACATCTGAAAATATGACACGACCATGCTGCTGCATTCTCCATTTTTACACCACTTATTTGTATATCCTTGGAATCAACAAGTCTCACCAGAAAGGGACGGTTGCTGACATAAACACCAAGCTTACTGTCGAGACCATATTTTAGAGCTACGGTTTTAAGATATTCATTTTTAAAGCATTTGCCGCTTCCGTCAATGCTTCCGCTGCCTGTTATAGAAACACCTGATACTTTGCGGATACCTACCAGACATTTACCTCGTTCCTGATTTACTGCATCTGTAAAAGGATCTATATTTATATAATCATTAGGATTATCACTACCCAACAGTTTGGCTCCGTCGGCAAGATGCAGGTTAACACCATCTTTAATCAGAATCGTACCAGTACAGAAAATGCCTTCTGGTACTATAACCTTACCGCCTCCATTTTCACTGCAGTCATCAATGGCAGCCTGAATAAATTTAGTATTAACTGTAGTTCCGTCACCAACAGCCCCGTAATCCTTAATGTTATACTCTCCGTTACTGCACGAAAAAAGCAGACACGAAACTACACAGACCAATATATTTCTCATTGTATATATTTTTAATCAGTTACTAAATTCTTTACATCTATCTTTACAAGAGGTTTACGCTCATCTCCCGTTTTTGTATAAACCTCACAGTTTCTTATCTTGATACCGTCAATATGGCGAAGGAAAAATCCGTACGAAGGCAATGCTCCGCCAAGGCAAGAATACTCAGGCCAATGATGTTTCATTGAATTAAGATCAAATTCCGGAATGTTCACTCTTTTTGCATCAGCCTTGCTTCCACCACCGGCAAGATGCATATTTACATTATCAATAGTTATATTTTCTATATCATGTCCAGGTATTCCTGAAATAACTATACCACAATTTTTATCAAGCTCTTCGTTGTCAACTATAAAATTGTTGAACACAAAATTCTTCATATACTGTAAAGAGTCAAGCTGGTCAATCGGAGCATCCACACAGGCTCTCTGCTTGCAGAATGTCATAAAAATAGGGCGGGGAACATTTTTCATAACAAGATTGCTGAACACCATATTCTTCATACATCCGCCTTCATTCTGCTGGATTTTAAGACCCGAATCGTCAATATCAAGGAATGTACAGTTCGAAACTGTAACCGAACTAATTTCACCCATCGAAAGAAGTCCTATACGCAACCCTGCCCATTTACTTTTAAATATACAGTTTGTAACTACAATGTCTTTGCAAGGTTTGTCTTTTCTTGAAGTCTGCAGGCAGATACTGTCGTCACTTGTATCAAACGAACTGTCGCTTACTCTCACATTAGTGCAACCGTCAAAATCAAGTCCGTCACCATTTCTGTTCACACGGCTCACTATTCTGATACCTCTTACAGATATATCATTACAATATAGCCATGCCGAAGTCCATGCAGCAGGATTTACAAGAGTTATATCCTTAACTGTTATTCTGTTGCAATTTTTGAAACGGATAAGCATGGGGCGCTGCGATTTGAAAAACTTCTGATGTCCGTTTCCGTCAATAGTACCCAACCCCTCAATACCTACCGATTCGGCATTTTCGGCATATATAAAACACCTGTCCATGTGTTTCTCACGTTTGTACATTATTTTGTGAGTATCACGTGTATAATCATTTATATCCGGACTACCCAAAAGTGTAGTACCATTAGCAACATGAAGCGTTACATAACTTTTCAGATATAAAGTTCCGGTCATAAACTTTCCACCACCGGTAAGCAAAACAGTTCCGCCACCACCGGCACTACAGTCATCTATTGCCTTTTGGATAATTATCGTATTATCAGTTACCCCGTCACTGACAGCACCGTTTTTTCTCACATCAATGGTCATAGCATTCACTACACAATGACATAACAAACACAGAGATACTAAAAGTTTTATTTTCATAAGATAATTTTAAACCACTTAAGAGCGGTAATAAAATATTATAAATAGGGGGATAAAATGCAAAAAGCACTTTATCCCCCAAAAATTCATATCATCTAATCAACAATTCTATTTCTCAACTTGCATAATGGCAGTAGTAACAAAACCGCCGTTATCATTATATTTTACAGTTACAGTATTATTACCGTCTTTAAGGATTTCTGAATCAACCGGAATTTCAAGAGCCCCGAAGAACTGCCTACGTGTATTCTGGTCGTATCCCTTTATAACATCACGTTTCACTTCCACAGTCTTACCGTTAACTTTAATATCAGAAGGAACAACAGCCAGTCCGTGAGCACGTCCCACACCCAGTCGTAAAACAACATTACTTCCGGCAGCATTCTTCACTCCATCAATATTAAATACAATATCCTTACCCGAGGTTACTGGCTGAAGATAATTCTTTGAATAATATTTATTACGTCTCACCTCTTTATCAAACTTAATATCTTTCTTATATTCATAAGTGATAACAGCAGTTTCGCCGTAAGCCAGATTTATTTCCGAAGGAGCAGCTTTATAATCCTGTTTTTTAAGTTCTGGAACTTTATTATCAAAAATCTTGAGAGTTTTCACACTCACTTTTTTAAGATTATCTTCCGTTTTAAGATTAAGTTTCACCTTCTGTTCATTATCATTAAGATTGTTGAGCATCAGATAAAGTTTATTATCGTCAACATATCCCAATGCCTGAACATCCACATTGTTTGAATTTACAAGAATCTGCTCACCCTCAATATCTTTCAACATTTCAAAGAAATACTTTCTGTTTGAATACTCATAACTTCCGTCTTCTTGTTTCACCCATAACGACGACTTGGCATACATAGCCGACTGAGGTGCCTTTCCTATAGTAAAAGGAATAGTTCTCACCAGCTCATTCTGCCTGTTCATAAAACTCATCACCATGTGAAGCTGCGATCTCACAGCCTGAGAGTTAGTTACAGGATGATAGTTACTCACATTAGTCTTTACCTTTTTCTCAAGTTTATTTCCCACAGCACCTGTAGCTTTTTCCCATTCAGGCTGATTAGGAACTAGTCGTCCGTATTCAGTAACAGCAATAGGCAGAGGCTTACCCAGTTTTATATAGCTGTAAGTCTGCAGCATATCAAGAATAGCCTCCAGATTTGAACCTGAACGGCGCCCTCCGGCATTATTCACTCCCGATCCGTCATAAAGATGTAGTGATAATATATCAATATCCTCTCCGGCAATATCAATAAATTGTTTAAAGCGTGAGTTCCATAATCCAAAATTATTAGCTTCAAATTCAGGGAATGCACTGCCAAATCCCATTATCTTCATATTACTTAGCTCAGGAGTGTTCTTCACTGCCCGCGCCACCTCACGGTGATATTTACATATATATGTAATTACAGCTTCAACAGCCTGTTTTTTCTCTGCACCTTTCAGTCCTTTTGTAAAATCAGCAGCATGCACCATCGGCTCGTTGAAAGGTTCCAGAAATTCCGGCACTAAATCCCATTCATCACGATAAGATTCAGCCACATAACTTGAAACATCCTTTATATAAGGCATAAAATCAATCTTCCCGTAATTCAATGTTTTGTCATAAAACAACGAGTTAGGAGAACTAGTAGCCACATAATTATTTACTTCTCTATTACCACTGTATTTTTTGCTTACTTTAGGTATTTTACCATTCTGTGTTTTACTGATAGGATAATAGAATCTTCTCGACCCTATAAAATCTTCATCTATATTATAATCCTTTTTGAATTTCTCGAAATCGGAATCATGCTCATCAAACAAAGCATGAATATTAACAAATTTCTCTCTGTCAAATTCCGATTCGTTACCAAGAAATTTTCTTGTAGTAGGATCTACAGTTACAGTAACCTGCGCATTAATTCCGCCTGCCACTATTACAGCCAGCGCCAAAGTACTAATTTTCAAATTCATATTTTCAATAAAATTTTCATAAAACCTGTACATTCCCAATATTATATATTGTCGTTTTTAAAGTCAGCAGCTATAGCCGAATGTTGCTTTAATTCATTAATTTTCACCTGCGAGCACCCTCTATTCGTTTTCATCATCAGGTACCTTTTGTGTCGACTGCCAGTCCTAAACAGGTACTATTTTTTCATAAACTACATTTAAATTTCAGGAATAATGCTTTCGTCTATTTCAATAACCTTATCATCTGCACCCAAGGCAAAAGTACTTCTGTTATACTCATTGGTTTTCTGCCAGTTGCACTCTATTCGCCCGTCACCCAGAACTATATTACCAAGCTTCATTCTGAGGCATTCGGCCAGCTTACGATATTTCTTTTCGTATGCCACATTATTTCTTTCCATCGGGTCAACCCTCAAGTCATAAAGTGCTGCATCTGCTTCTTCAAGCGATACATCAAGGGCCCATCTCATGTCCTTGTTGGCATCTACTCCCATTGTAGGAATGGCACCGTCCTTACGTGTACGCATTGTAAACAGAAAATCCTTAGTTCTTATCATTGCATGCGGTCCGCACACATGATTAATCTCACCTATCACATACTGTCTTTTCTTTGCTTTGCCAGAGGCCACGGCAGCCAGATCATATCCGTCAAGATAATCAAATTTCTTATCATTAAGGTTATATCCTGCAGCCGACATCAGTGTTGGCATAAAATCTACATGCTCCACAAAATCATTTACTACCTTTCCGGCTGGGAATCTATTCTTGTCGGACGAAACAGCAATTACCGCTGTATGGTTCGACTGCTCGTATGCAGCAAATTTATTGCAGGCTCCCTGTTCACCCAGATGCCATGAGTGGTCACCACATACAATAAGTATAACATATTCGCGGTTACGTTTTCTGCAGCTTTCCTTAAATTTATCCACAGCAGCCCCTATTAGCGAATCTCCCATAGCACAAAATGCATAATAGTCACGAATAAACTGCTGTTTTTCTTCTGTCTTCATTTTGTCAACCATTGTCTTTTCGTACCACCTCACAATCTGTTTCGGCATCTTTGCAAGCTCTTTCTTATCAAATTCCGGAATATTATACACTTTGTCCTTAAACTTATCTCTGAAAGTTTTCGACGGCATAACCGGAGTATGCGGGAAATGGTATCCTATATAATAAAGTTGAGGTTCATCGTCTACAGGTCCGTCCACAATAACCCCGGTAAGCGATTTGTACTTCTTATTCATACTGTCAAGATATCCGTAAAACTCCCGGTTAAGATATCCGTCGTTTGTACGTTCGGTAGGCATAGTGTTTTCTCCTCCCAATATAGTATTAGGATATCCGCCCTTATCTATCTGTCTTTTTCCCGTGTAACTTAACAGTATATCCTGTTTTTCGTGAAATTTCCTAGCAGCTTCAATGTCACTGTCTCTTAATTGGGAATCTTTTCTGTCGGTATAATACTCATACCTGCTTCCGTCGGGATACTGGAATATATATTTTCCTCCGGTATCTTCACCCTTCCATATTTTTTCGGTTGTCCAGTCAAAATATCCGTTTGCTTCAATATCCTTTGTATTGAAAAAAGTATCATACATAATAAGGTTTGAATCTTTGCCCGATTTGTTTTTAATCCTGCTTCGCACACCAAGCTTACCAAAGCCTGTGGTATTATAGCCTGCTTTTGATAAATATTCGGGCATTGTGACAGGATTAAAATCCGGATGAACATGAAAATATTCAAATCCGTATACACCTCTGTGATGAGGATACAAACCTGTATGCATGGATGCTCTCGATGGGGCGCTACCCGGACTGTTGCAATACGAAGCAGTAAACAATACACCTTCAGAGGCAAGCTTGTTAAGTGCCGGCGACGAAACATATCCCAATCTGCTTTCTTTAGTTCCCCTTGTTGCGATATTAAAACATTCAAGAGCATCGGCTCTGTGGTCATCGGTCAATATCCAGAGTATATCAGGTTTCTCTTGTGCTGTCATTGCCATTGTATACATAGGTAATGACAAAGCTGTCAATATTTTTTTCATTTCCATATTTTTTCTAATAAACGTAGACTTCACTCCACGGTAAAGTCCAATTTGCTATTTCATAGTTAAAAGTTTTTATAGTTATTCATTAATGTAGTCCACATTAAATGCAGCTGTACTTACTGTTCCGGCTCCGTCAGCGAATTTAAGTGATACATGGTTTGTCCCGGCTTTTATATCACTTTTTTCAATATTAATGTCAATTACTCCGAAAAAGCCTTCCTTAGTACGGTTTTTCTGGTCGTAACCTTTCCAATCGGTAGGGAACTGATATTTCTTGCCGTTAACATGCAGTCCCGGATTTACCTTTTGGCCTACCGGACGTGCTATACCTATCTGCAATACAGCTTTGTCAATACTTCCATTTTCAATATTTATTTCGAACTCCATCTCCTTTCCGGGCTTGACAGGTTTCAGATATGATGAAGCGTAGAATTTCCGGTTTTTTATAACACCTTCCGTGCTTACCTTATTATTATACTCAAACTCCACAATACAGGTTTCACCATTATCTATGTCTATAACTACATTATTACTGTTCTTCAGCTTTTCTTCATCCAACACCGGAATGCCATTCTTTTGAGCCAGACGGCTGACACTTATATCCCTTATTGTATTGTTCTTTAAAACCGCCACTTCAAGATTAACGGTTTTCTTTTCTTCAAGATTATTCAATACAACGTATGCTTTCTTCCCGTCAACGAAAGCAAGAGGTAAAATATCTATTTCCGAGCTGTTTATTTTAGAATAATTACCTTTCAAACGGCTCCAGAACTCAAAATACTTTACAAGATGTGTCCACTCCCAGTTTCCTTTTGCATCCTTTTTTGATATTACCCACGGATAAGGATTAGGGTCTTTTCTCCATGATGCTTTACCCGAAATGAATGGTATACATTTCAACAGATTATCCGGACGCGACATGAACTGCACCGTCTGATGGTTTAACGAACGGATTATCTTCCAGTCTCTTTCCTCGGAATAAGGCTGTGTAAGCCAGTCGGGGCGAGTCATTCCGTGTTCGGAAATAAGCAAGGGTTTTACATGTCCGTATTTGATAAATGTATATCCTTCAATCAGGTCCATAATACCTTCCATGTTACTTCCGCTACGGAAAGTATCTTCCCCCTTTACATTCTTTCCGTCATAAATATGAACCGACAGAAAATCAATTTCGTCACCGGCAGTATCGATAAACATTTTCATGCGTTCATTCCAATGCTGGAAGTCGGAATGAAAACCTTCAACAAATGGCCATGCCGACGCAAACCCTCCTACTTTAAGTTCAGGATAATGCTTGTGAAGTTCCATAGCAACAGCTTTATGATATCTTGCCATTTCCTTCCTTACTTTTTCATCTGTAGCTCCCTTTATACCTTTCTTTCTGTAATCGGAAGCATGAACGTATGGTTCATTCATGGGTTCATAATAACCCGGCAAAGAGTAGCCGTTATCTATAAACTGAATTTTAAAGAAATCAGCCATTAATTTTGCTTCCTCTGTATAGTAGGCATTGACACCCTTCCAGTGAAAAGCATAATTCTTTACTTTTCCTGGAGTGGGATGCGATGTTACTATCATCTCCTTATACATATAGGGCGAATAGCATGGATATTTCTTGGAGAACTTTCCCCAGTTTGCAGCCTGCTTCTGTAATATTTCTACAGACACACCATTGGCCACCGAAGCTCCCCCACCCGGAACCATAAACGCTCTGCCTATCCCCATTTTTATTTTATTGAGATAATTCCACTCATCGGCAGAAAACTCATTTCCGGGCGAATTATGGGAATTAAAAAATTTTTCACGTTCCAGAGATTTTACGGTTCCGTATTCTTTAGCCACAGAAAAAACGGCTGTTACCATGACATCCTGCGAATACATATTTACCGGCAACAATATGCCGAATAAAACAGGACATTTTATTATGAAATCTATTTTATTCATGTTTTCTTTTTAGCACTAAATTTTATCCATATGCGAAATTACTTTATTATGAATACAATGCAGGGGGAAAAATTTTAATATAGGAGGGGGAATATTGCACATTGTAATATTTTCTACATTCCAATTAAAAACACCTCTTTTTAGAAAAGAAAATTCACCCGTAACATACATTGTTACATGTAAATTTGCAGACATAAAAAATAAATCATAAAAACAATCTAAAAGCTTATTTTATTTAAATACTTACATAACAACAATAGTAGAGTTTGACGCAAATAAAGTGTGTGTATACATATAGATTTACAGCATTCAGGGAAAGAGGAAAAGTTGAGCATTCTATATGGATGATATTAAAAATCAAATTACAGTAGAAACGAGATTAATAATTAAATAGGAAACAACAAGTATTAATCAGATTTACAGGTGTTATGGTTAATTAATTTTTTCAATAAGGTATTTTTAAAGGTTTAACAAAAATGTTTTAGGGTAACAAACGGAGGATGCAGATCAGATGTATCTTTCGTTTATTGTTCTTCACCTCGGCTTACACTTATAATCAAAACGACTTGGCATTTGCAATAAAACGAGCTGACATTTCCACACATCCGTTTGACTGATAAACCACAATTACAAGAGGGGGAATTTTTTTTTCACCCTAAATGGCTATAAAAAATCCCTATTTTTTATTATAGATAAAAATAACTTTGCTGAGAAAATTTATTTAAACAAAAAATATCATGAAAAGACTGTTAGGAATGATTATCCTGTCGTCCATGATTGGTAACAACTTAAAAGCCGTAACGGACGGAACATCGTTCAACGAAAACTGGCGCTTCTTTAAAGGTGAAATCAAAGGAGCTGAAACGGTTTTGTTCAATGATGATTCGTGGAGAAAACTCGACCTGCCTCATGACTGGGCAATAGAGGGTCCGTTCGACAGCAAGTACAACGCAAGATGCGGCGGACTGCCATTTCATGGTACTGGCTGGTACAGAAAGACCTTCATTGGGGATGCACAATGGAAGGACAAAATTGTAAGAATAGGCTTCGACGGAGCAATGAGCGAAGCTAAGGTTTGGATAAACGGAGTTAAGGTGGGTGAACATCCTTACGGATACACCGGGTTTGAGATAGATATAACAAAGTATCTCAAAATAGGTGAAGAAAACGTATTGGCTGTACAGCTTACCCCGAGAGATCTGTCATCAAGATGGTATCCCGGTGCAGGTATATATAGAAATGTATGGTTAAGAGTAGACAACAAGGTTTACATACCAGAACACGGTGTATATGTAACAACTCCTACTGTCACTAAGCCAAAAGCTGTAGTACAGATAGAAACAACTGTAAAAAATGCAACATCCGGCAATGGGAAATTCAATATCAGGCATAGCATTATCAACGCTCAGGGGGAAACGGTAGCAGCAATATACGATAATGCCGAAGTGGCAGCCGGGGAACAGGGAAAAACTCTTGCATATATAAATATTACGAATCCTAATATCTGGGGACAGGAAAATCCATATATGTATAAACTGAAAACAGAAATATATAATGGAAAGACTCTTACAGATACATATTTTACCGACTTTGGTATCCGTAAAATAAGCTTTACGAAAGACGGATTCTTCCTTAACGGTGAAAAAATAAGATTCAACGGAGTATGTCTTCATCACGATAACGGTCCTATGGGAGCTGCAGTCAACGTTAGGGCTGATGAAAGAAAGCTTCAGATTATGAAGGAAATGGGTGTGAATGCCATTCGTACATCACACAACCCTCCTTCGCCGGAATTTCTTGACTTATGCGACAAGATGGGACTAGTAGTGCTCGACGAAGCATTCGATGAATGGACTAAGGCTAAAGTGGACAACGGTTATCACCTGTATTTCGATGAGTGGAGCAAGAAAGATCTTAGCAGTCTTATTATGCGTGACAGAAACCATCCATCAGTAATAATGTGGAGTATTGGTAACGAGATTCTAGAACAAAGTGATAAGAATAAAGGATTTACAGTGGCAAAATATCTGGCAGACATTTGCCGTGAGCTTGATCCTACGCGTCCAAGTACATGCGGGTTCAATCACTACCCTGCCCCATTCCACAACAATATGGCGCAGCAGATAGACATTGCGGGAATGAACTATAAACCGGCCAAATATGCCGAAGTACAGGAACTTTATCCCGACCTTCCTTTATATGGTTCAGAAACCTCATCGTGCACAAGCAGCCGGGGTGTTTATCACCTGCCTATAGAAAAATACGAGAAGAACGGTACCAATCAGGTTACAAGCTACGACCTTATCGGTCCAAAATGGGCATATCCACCTGATATTGAATTCTATTTCCAGGAAATGAACCCGCGATTTATGGGTGAATTTGTATGGACTGGATTCGACTATTTGGGAGAACCGACACCATACGGAGGAAGGGACAACTCAACTCACGGATACTGGAATGATGACTGGCCTTCACGATCGTCATACTTTGGAGCAGTAGACCTCTGCGGTCTGCCTAAAGACCGTTTCTATCTTTACCAGAGCCAGTGGACAGATGAACCGATGGTTCATATACTTCCGCACTGGAACTGGAAAAAAGGGATGAATATACCTGTATATGTATATACCAACTGTTATGAGGCAGAACTGTTCCTTAACGGAAAGTCGCTTGGAAAACGTGTTAAGGGAAGAGACCTTACTGAAATTCTGGTTTCATTCAATCATTACGGACCGAAAACATTCCAGTCTAAATACCGTCTCTCATGGGATGTTCCGTTCGAACCGGGTGAACTCACAGTAAAGGCTTACAATAATTTAGGTGAACTGAAGGCCGAAAAAACCATCAGAACAGCAGGCAAACCGGCACAGATCAAACTCATACCAGATCGAAAGGTAATAACTGCCGACGGAAAAGACTTGTCGTATATTACTGTAAGAATTGAAGACAAAGACGGCAATCTGTGCCCTGAAGCCGACAATCTGGTAGAATTCAGTGTAGATGGTGCCGGACACTTCAGAGCTGTAGGAAATGGTAATGCAGCTACTCTGGAATCATTCATCGAACCTAAGAGAAAAGCTTTCAGCGGAATGTGTATGCTTATTGTACAGTCCGACAAAGACAAAGAAGGTATAATGAACATTACAGCTACATCAAAAGGTCTGAAACAAGCAACAACAACAGTTAATGTAAAAAAATAAAAACAAACAGAAAATGAAAGTAATACGTACATCAATAGCAGCAGCTACACTGGCATGCTTATGTGCTTGTAACAACACAGAGTATAAGCCAAACATTGAAACTACGGCTTCACCAAAGGGAACAAATATCTTCCAGCCTGATTCTGCATCAATAGCACAGAATTACAGAATTCCAAAATGGTTTGAAGATGCCAAGTTCGGTATTTTCATTCATTGGGGAGTTTACACAGTACCTGCTTACGGCAGCGAATGGTATTCAAGATGGATGTATAAAGAAGGACATGCCATGAATAAGCACCATGTAAACACATATGGTCCGCTAACAGAGTTCGGTTATAAGGACTTTATCCCAATGTTTAAGGCAGAAAATTTCAATCCGCAGGAATGGGCAAAGCTTTTTAAGGAATCAGGAGCACAGTATGTTGTACCTGTAGCTGAACACCATGATGGTTTTGCCATGTATAACAGTACATTCAACAAGTGGAACGCAGTTGACATGGGTCCTAAAAGAGACGTAATAGGCGAACTCAAGAAAGCAATAACAGCTGAAGGACTTCATTTTGGTCTGTCATCACACCGTTGCGAGAATGCCTGGTTCTATGAGTATGGTATGCAAACACCGTCGGATGTTCAGGATATGAGTATTTCTCTTTACGGAGAGCGTTTGCACCAGCCTGAAGGTAAAGGTATGACTCCTTACTATGGTAAATATGAAGGTTCTAACGAAAAGTCAAGACGCGAGTTCCTTTTGCATACATACGAACTTATCGACCAATATCAGCCTGAACTGATATGGTTCGACTGGACTGTAGGTAAATATCCGTTCCAGCCTACTTTCTATAAGTTCATGGCCTATTATTATAATAATGCTCGTGATTGGGGTAAGGAAGTGGTTGTAAACACAAAATTCGGTTATGGTGACAATATCCAAGTATTCGATATTGAACGAGGTAAGAGCGACAGAATACGTAAGCACTCATGGCAAACCGATACATCAATAGGTAAAAAATCATGGAGCTACTGTCCGGACGAAGAAAACAAGTCTCCCGACCACATTATTGATGACTTTGTTGATATTGTAAGTAAAAACGGTAACCTGTTGCTTAACGTAGGACCTAAAGTTGATGGTACAATTACCGATGAGCAGAAAAATGTACTTATCGAGATAGGTAAATGGCTTAAAATTAACGGTGAAGCAATCTACAGTTCACGTCCTTGGGTTACTCCTGGCGAAGGTGAAAACAAAGGAACTGCAGGTTACATGACAGATAATGAAAAAACAGAATACACAGCTCAGGATATCCGATTCACAACTCGCGACAACAATGTATATGCGATATCTCTGGCCTGGGCAGATGAAGTACTGATAAAATCGTTTGCAAAAGAATTTACTGAGAATGTCGAAATTAAATCTGTAAAGATGCTTGGTTCGGACGAAAATCTCGAGTATAAACTTACAGACGAAGGTTTGAAAGTGAAATTCCCAGAACTGCAGCCTACTGACTATGCTCACGTTCTTAAAATTGAACTTACCGGTACTGTAACTGCCAAACCGGTAATTGACAAGACCGACAACAAGCTTGTTTCTACAGTAAGAATTATGAACCACGGGGACAAAACTGTTAAGGTAAATCTGGAAAGTACGGCTGACGATGACAGAAAAATGCAGAGCGTAAACATTGACAGAGCAACGGTAAAAGAAGAAGTGTTCACTCATAATGTAGATACAAAGAATATGAGGACATATGTTCTAAAAGCAGACAATAACACTGTTTATAAGAACAAAGTACAATAATTAGTTTTTATAGTCAGATGCTGAATATTTA
>ENA-UESU01001602-UESU01001602.1-human-gut-metagenome-genome-assembly--contig:-NODE-1602-length-15731-cov-21.380286_pt1 | contig 15731 bp, 15 predicted proteins | sample MGYA00243007_ERZ508008 | MGnify/ENA primary metagenome ERZ508008 (study PRJEB26167, sample SAMN06115399) | human gut metagenome | host: Homo sapiens | place: China:Henan | collected 2016-06-23...
AAAGAGAGGAAGATGAGAAGAAGAAAAACTGCATCCTTTGGGTGCTGGCCATCATCGGCGCAGTAGCAGCCGTGGCAGGTATCGCATATGCAGTGTACCGCTTCTTTACACCAGATTATCTGGAAGATTTTGAAGACGATTTTGAAGATGATTATGATGACGATTTCTTCGAAGATGAAGAGGACGAAGAAGAGCCGGCAAAACCAGCAGAGAAAAAAGAAGAAGAATAAAAATAATCTGGAGGGCTGCGGATGCAGCCCTTTTTTCTTGTGTAACAGATAAAAGCAACAGAAAACTGGGAAGTTAATAAAATGTCAATGGAATCATGGACTATTTTATAGTTGATGAAATAAAAATGCGAGGAATTTATGAAAAAAGGACAAATCATAGAAGGCGTGATCGAGCGCGTAGACTTTCCAAATAAGGGAATTATCAGAACAGAGGATGGAAGACAGGTTATTGTAAAAAATACGATACCGGGACAGAAAGTGTCTGCTTCCATCAATAAAATCCGCAAAGGAAAGGCAGAGGGCAGACTTTTAGAGGTATTGGAAAAGTCACCGCTGGAAGGGGACAAAACAGGATGTGTCCATGCCGGGGAATGTGGAGGATGTACTTACCAGACACTTCCATACGACAGGCAGCTTGAGATGAAAGCAGAACAGGTAAAAAAATTAATGGATGATGTGATCGATCAGGAAAACCGGGATTACCAGTTTCTGGGAATCAAGGAAAGTCCAAGGCAGACTGCATACCGCAATAAAATGGAATTTTCCTTTGGGGATGAATTTAAGGATGGACCGTTAGCACTTGGAATGCATAAGCGTGGAAGCTTTTATGATATTGTGACGGTGGAAAACTGCCAGATCGTGGATGAGGATTTCAGAAAGATCCTGTCTGTCACACTTGCTTATTTTCGTGAACAAAATATCACCTATTACCATAAACTGCGTCACACCGGATATTTAAGACATCTGCTTGTCCGTAAGGCAGTCAAAACAGGGGAAATATTAGTAGATCTGGTGACTACAACGCAGACGGATTTTCAGGGAATTGCCGGAGCGCAGATGGATGAAGTTAAAAGTACGTTGAACAATGCACAGGAAAACGCATTTGCAGGAACGGAAGAGGAATTATTAGAGGGCTGGAAAGCTGCTCTTCTTGCAGCAGATTACAAAGGTATCATGACAGGTATTCTGCATACGAGAAATGACAATGTGGCAGATACCGTGACGAATGAAGGCACGGATGTTTTATATGGACAGGATTTCTTTTACGAGGAATTGCTAGGGCTTCGCTTTAAGATTACACCATTTTCCTTTTTCCAGACAAATTCCCTGGGTGCAGAGGTGCTATATCAGACTGCCAGAGAGTTTATCGGAGATGCACTTCCAAGCGGAACAGACGCAGATATTGCGGAACATGGTAAAATTGTATTCGATCTGTATTCCGGAACCGGAACGATCGCACAAATGCTTTCTCCGGTAGCTAAAAAAGTGATCGGTGTGGAGATCATTGAGGAAGCAGTGGAAGCTGCCAAAGAGAATGCACAGTTAAATGGTTTACATAACTGCGAATTTATCGCAGGGGATGTGCTCAAAGTCATTGACAGCATTGAAGAAAAGCCGGATTATATTGTACTTGATCCACCAAGGGACGGAATCAACCCAAAAGCTTTGGAAAAAATCATTCGTTACAATGTGCCTCAGATGGTTTATATTTCCTGCAAGCCGACCAGTCTGGCAAGAGATCTGGAAGTTTTACAGGCGAGAGGATATGAAGTGAAAAAGGTCTGTTGTGTCGATATGTTTCCTTCGACGTTTCATGTTGAGACGGTTGTTTTGCTTTCCAAGGGAGAAATCGACTCGAAGAAGGTGCGGGTGGAGTTCTCGCTGGAAGATATGGATATGTCCGGCTTCCAGAAGGGCGCGACTTATGAACAGATCAAGGCGTATGTGTTGGAGCATACCGGTTTGAAGGTATCTTCCCTGTACATCTCACAGATAAAGCGCAAGTGCGGGCTGGATGTGGGGCAAAATTATAACCTGTCAAAGAAGGAAGATGCCAAAGTGCCAAAATGTCCGCCGGAGAAGGAAGCGGCGATCAGGGATGCGTTGAAATATTTTCAGATGATTTAAGAGTCTATTGAGCAAAAAAGCAGTAAATCAATTTCAGATTTACTGCTTTTGCTGGCCGGGCCGGTGAGCTACGAGCATTCATGACTTTTTGATAACTTGTTCCATACTGATATATTAAGCGGAAAGTTGTGGCCCTGTATTTTCAGAGGGAAACGAATGCTCCTTGAATATATCCCACAAAATATGCCATCGCTATACTCAGTGCAATGCAACATATACATAGTATTTCAGCAATTACCTTTTTTTCGATTATTTCATTTATGGACTTTCCGTAATCAATAGTAGACCATACCATTGAAAGCAAAAATAGAATTGAAATCCATTGAGTATGAAATGATAGTCCCATGCTAACAAATACATAGTTTGAGATGATGTAAAAAGCGCTTCTGACTACAACTTCTGTCACTTTTACAATCCGATTTCTCATAGAATTCTCCCTCTCTGATAATACTGGGGGCGGCAGCACTCCTTGCTGTCGCCCCTTGATTGCCTATCTGCAAAGGCGGGCGGGGCTGTCAACGGCGGCGCTTGCGCCGTTCATCTTGACCGTTGACTGGCTCGGCTGGCTTTGCTATTCCGTGATCTCTTTCAGTTATTGTCAAAGGAAATGTAGATAGTTAGACTATTGGGTATGTAGCTGATACTTAACCACTTTTCGTCGTTTGATAAAAGTGTCCCGATAGAAACATAGTTTTCTCCCTCGATTTCCTCTGACACATTTTCAATTACGGAAAAGCCTTCTTGGTTCAAAAGCTCCATATACTCGTTATAGTCGTTTTCGCTAATACCGGTAAGGTTGATATTACAATTCTCATGTTCTGTATCAAGTGTAGCCCATGCAACCGTACCAGGCGCAACAGGAAGCCCCTCTGTGTACTCATTCTCAGGCCAAACACCCTCGTCCAATTTTGTAACACTATTAGATTGCGTATTGTTCTCATTGCTTGTCGGTGTAGATGAGGTATTTTGATTAGAACACGCAGCCAAAAAAATCATAATCATGATTGTGAATACAGAAATATATTTCTTCATTGGTTACCTCCTGTTTTTGTGTATGGTTCGGATAATTAACAAAAGAGCAATAGCTGTTGCTGCAAACCCAATAGCCAAAAGGATTTGCGAAATATCAAAGGCAAACGCGCCCTCAATCTGTATATTTGTTGTCGCGTCGGCTTGTCCGATTGCTCCTTCTGGTACTTTTCCTGATTGTGTAACAGCATATACCGAAAAGGCAGCAGCCGCGATAACAAGCGCAGCAAGAGTAGAAATGATACCGTTCCTTTTTTTCGATTTGGTGTTATCAATGCCAAACTGTTCTGCGGTGCTGTCTGCAAATTCTTTTGGCGTCCCCAAACGCTGGATAATCTGCTGCTCTGTTTCTCCATGCTCCATAGCAGACGCAAAAACTTCATTCAAGTCACGTACAACCTCTTTTTTCATTTTGCGTGGTAAAGATAGTTCCTTTTCAACCTGTTTGATATATTGTTCTTTCATTTGGATACCCTCGCTTGTTGATAACTTTCTATAAAGCCGTTTACGCAGTTTTCATAGCTTGACCAAAATAAGATTAGTTCATCAAGTACATTCCTGCCTTTATCCGTTAAAGAATAATACTTTTTTGAGCCGCCATTTGCCGCAGCCGGAGCCAATCGGCATTTGATTAGTTCTGCTTCCTGCAAACGATACAAAATGGGGTAAATGGTTCCCTCTTTCGCATATCCCAAAACAGACGCACTATTGTTCAATTCAGTTATAATTTCATATCCATAAGTTTCCTTGCGTCCGATTAGGCATAAAAGTATCATTTCCAGAGAGCCTTTTTTGAATTGCTGGACATATTTGTTATTCATATCGTCGCCTCTCTTTAGCTTTGCTATTTAGACTCACTAAGTAGCAACTATATTATATCTCTTCCGAAGTATCAGAGTCAATAGGCTTAACGAAAAAGTTACAAGATGTCTGTGTAAGGTAATGACAGAATAGCGGTGTGCTGGCGAACTATGCTTTATTTTGTTTTTTATCTAAATCATTCAATAGGGCGGTAGCATCCCTATTGGCAAGGGGATTCCAAAAGGGAACAGCGTTCTCCTTTGTCTGGGGTGTTCAGAGGGGATAGTGTTCCCCTTTGACCGGAAGAATCCAAAGAAACCGGCGGTTTCGTGGCACACGATTTTCCGTAGGAAAGTCTAGTGTGTTATACCTTTGTGGAGCAGATGGCAGCCGGAATTGTAGCACACCCTGAAAAGTGTGGCCACAGTTGCGGCGTTCTGGCGGGAAAGGTTGCCCCTTGCGGGGCAGCATAAGCGACAGAAAAAGGCTGGCAGGCGGTGCGGGCAAGCACTGTCTGTCAGCCGTGTCATTTGCGGAACAAAGGTATATCAAAGCCCCCGTCAGCCGCTGCTTCCCATCGTATCAGAACCACCACGGCAGCTTTCCGCGCAGGCTGTCCATCGCCTCGCCCTCCACCTTCTTTGTCCAGCTCTCGCTGAGATGGAAATGGAGCGCCGCGCCGATCAGCGGGTGCTCGATTCCATCGGTAAAGCCATAGCGGTACAGCAGATAGGTCTGCTCTCTGGCTGTCAGCTTGTCCAGCGCCGCATACAATTCTATCAGCTGCTCTTTTTGGATATAGATTTGCTCCGGCGTTTGGGTGTGAGGGTCGGCTATGGCTTCGATCCGCAGCATCCGTTCATCCTCTGAGAGAACGTCATCCAGATATACTCTCTGGAAGCCGGGGCCGTCTTTCTTATCCGCCATCCGTTGCTCAAATAAACCGAGGGCGGCGCGGATGCAGTCCGTCATGGCGTTGCGGAGCGCCGGTGCTGCATAGGTCAGAAATTTCATGCCCCGTCCGGCATCAAACAAAGGGATCGCGTTCAGCAGGCCGATACTTCCCTCCTGCATCAAATCATCCAAATCAATTCCAATATCATTTTCATCCAGCCCCATGTTTCGGTATTGCTCCAGCGCAATTTTTCGGATGAATCCCAGATTCTTTTCCAGCAGAATGTCACGGGCAGCCGTATCCCCTTTCTGTGCCAGTCTGCACAGCTGCTCATTGCTCCGGGTCGGCATTTTGCTTCTCCTGCGCGTGGTCTAAGGTGGATTGGAGAAATTCCGTCAGCGCCTGACCGAACTTGTCTAATGCTTCCTTTTGCACACCGTCCATCCCCGCTGCGCTCTGGGTGACGGCGGCGGAAATCATTTCGGGCGTGATGGTCGGAGTATGAACATCCGCCCCTTTGGTGAGTTCGGTAAACATCTGCTGAGTGATGCCCTTGGTCAAGGACTGCGCTGCTGTGAAATCGTTGCCGATCTCTTTCTTCACTTCCCGCAGCGCCGCCATAAATGTGTTCTGTATCATCGTCAGGTCTGCCTGATATACGGGAACTTTCTGCCGGTTGACAGTTCTGGCCGCCTGCACCGCAGCGTCTGTTTTATTGTTTCGGCGCAGCATGGCGCTGAGAGTAGTAAGCATCTGGTTCTGTCCGGCGAAACCGGCGGCCAGCGTATCGTCAAAATATTGCTCAATCATATAGGTGACTTCTGCAAAGCGAGGGCTTTCCAAAAGGCGGTTGACGATCTCTGCATTGGCTTTTCCGGTGTACAGATTCCGCGCCGCCTGCACCGACAGGCCCAGTTCTTCAATATCAAAATTTGTCCGGTCGGGCGTGTTGACTTCCCCCAGCAGGAAATCTGTGGAGACTTCAAACACTTTCGCAATGCGGAGCAAATGTTCTGTGCTGATCTTATCAGTCTTACCGCTGACAAACCGGCTGATGGCGCTCTCGGTGCTGCCGATGCGGGTCGCCAGCTGTGCCTGGGTAATTTTATGTTCCTTCATAAGCTCCTGCATCCGCTGCCGGATATTGCCGGGCAGATAGGCTCCCTCCATGTGACGCACCTCTCTTCTGAAAACTCTCTTTATCCATTATACCTGATAAAACCAGCGCGGGCAAATGCTTTCCGCTGGCTTCGCCGCTCTGAGGTCTTGCATTTTTGCAAGATTTCAGGGCGGCGTTTTTTCATTTCTTGCACTTTTAGCGGATTTTTCGGTTTATAGGCTTTTTCCCCGTATATTCAGGCAGACGGGCAGATACCGTCAATAAATAATGGAGGACAAAGCCTATGAATTTATTTGAAACTGTAAAATCCGCTGTCACCGTGAAGCAGGCCGCCGAATACTACGGCTGTAAGGTCAACCGGGGCGATATGATCTGCTGCCCCTTCCACGATGACCGGCATCCCAGCATGAAGCTGAACAGGGATTATTTCTATTGCTTTGGCTGCGGGGCTACCGGGGATGTGATCGATTTTGTGGCGCGGCTGTTCGGCCTGAGCAGCTACGAGGCCGCAAAGAAGCTGGCCTATGACTTTGGCATCGATCCGGACAAGCCCCCGGCAGCGATGGCTTTGAAAAAGCCCTATCCGCTGGCGCAGGCTTTCCGCAACGATGAGATACACTGCCAGCGGGTGCTCTGCGATTATCTGCATCTGCTGGAACGCTGGAAGGTCGAATATGCCCCGCAATCGCCGGAGGATGAACTGGATGACCGCTTTGTGGAAGCCTGTCATATGATCGAGTATGTAAATGATTTGTTGGACGTTCTCATGTTTGCGGAACTGAAGCAGCGTGTGAAAGCGGTGGATATGCTGCTGAAGGACGGCACTATCACCGCGCTGGAGCAGCGGCTCAGACGTCTGGAAAAGGAGGTGCAGCACCATGGCGAAGAACGAGCAATCGCGTGAGGCCAACCAGCCCATCTGGTTTGACGGCAAGAGTATCAATGAAGCCCTGTTTTGTGATGATTTTCTCGGCAGACACAAAATCATCTACACAAACGGGGCTTTTTTCACGCCTGATGGCCGCGTGACCGATGAGCTGCCACTGCGTGGAGAAATTTTTGAGGAACTGAAATGCTGCGCGGTCAGCAATATCCCCCGCAAAATCAGCAATATCGTGGAGCTGATGAAGCTGGCGGCGCTGGTAGAGGATTTCCCGCCGGAGGCTGACCGCATTCATCTGGCAAACGGCACGTTGTTTCTGGATGGCTCCTTTACGGAGGGAAAACCGGACATCGTGCGTTGCCGCCTGCCGGTGGCCTATAATCCCGATGCGCCCACGCCGACCCGCTGGCTGGCTTTTCTGGATGGGCTTCTTTACCCGGAGGACATTCCCACTTTGCAGGAATATATCGGCTACTGCCTGATCCCCAGCAACAAGGGACAGCGCATGATGGTCATTAAGGGCAATGGCGGCGAGGGTAAGAGCCAGATCGGCGCGGTGCTGTCCGCCCTGTTCGGCAGCAACATGAAGGACGGCAGCATCGGCAAAATTTCCGAGAACCGTTTTGCTCGCGCTGATCTGGAACACATTCTGCTGTGTGTGGATGACGATATGCGGATGGAGGCCCTGCGTCAGACCAACTATGTCAAATCTATCGTCACCGCCCAGGGCAAGATGGACTTGGAGCGCAAGGGCAAGCAGAGTTATCAGGGATGGATGTGCGCCCGGCTGCTGGCATTCAGCAATGGCGACTTGCAGGCTCTCTTTGACCGCAGTGATGGCTTTTATCGGCGGCAGTTGGTGCTGACCGCCAAAGAGAAACCTGCCGACCGTGTGGATGATCCCGACCTGGCAGAGAAGATGAAGGCCGAGGTGGAGGGCATTCTGCTGTGGGCTTTTGCGGGATTGCAGCGGTTGGTAGCGAACAACTTCAAGTTCACCGAGAGCCAGCGCACCAAAGAGAACCGGGAGGCCGTCAAGCGGGACAACAATAACGTGTTTGATTTTCTGGAATCCGAGGGCTATATCCGGCTGAAAGCGGATGCGTCCATCAGTTCAAAGGATTGCTACGACATTTACCGGATGTGGTGCGAGGAAAATAGCCTGACTGCAGTCGCCGCCACCCGTACAACGGGTGGCTCGGGACGCTGGCTGTAAGCCCTTGCTACCAGACAGCGTCTCAAGGCGCCCTAGACTTTCTCTTCGTTCAAGTCACTATCGCACTTGACGCGTTGCTTATGCCCCTGAAGGGGCGTTCGTACTACTTCGACTCTGTACCCTTAAAAGGGTCTTCGTATTCTTTCACACTTAATTTGTCCTGCATGATATCATAGTTTTCTTGATCTTGGATATATTTCTTAATTGTCGCTTCGTTTAATCCTACTGTACTGACATAATAACCTTCTGACCAGAAATGACGGTTTCCAAATTTATACTTTAGATTTGCATGTCGGTCGAATATCATTAATGCGGATTTTCCTTTTAAATATCCCATAAAGCTTGATACACTCATTTTGGGCGGAATACTTACCAACATATGAATATGATCTGGCATGATATGCCCCTCAATTATTTCTACTCCTTTGTATGAACATAACTGCTTCAGTATATCTCGAATGTCCATTTTTAATTGATTATAAATCATTTTTCGTCTATACTTAGGAGTGAATACGATATGATATTTACACATCCATTTTGTGTGAGCTAAATCGTTATTCTTTTTTGCCATAAAATCACCTTTCCTTTCCTTTCTTACGATAGTGACTGAACAACTCTATTGTAACGGAAAGGTGATTTTTTGTATAACGATTTGACTCCACCCGCATAGCAGGTGGGTTTTTGTTTCGGACATCTCCATTTTTCGGATCACGAAAAACTCCGATGTCCTCAACAGGCTAAAGCCCATACTCAAACGCCGCAGCTTCAGCGATGCGCTGGTGGCAGCCTGCGGTAAGTACAATCTGGAACACTGCAACACGATTACCAATTCGGCAGGACGCCGGGTATGGGGCTTTATGGGGATCGAGGCAGTGGCAAGGCCGCATATAAACGAGTTTACGGACGCTTCACAGTGTACGTACGTACCGGAAGACTGGCGGGATTGATTTCCGATCTGGTCGCCGGTACGTATGTACGCAGCGATTGACCCTGTTACCTCATATATTGTAGAGGCGCTTCATTTGGATAAAGTGGTCGTGCCCATTTTGGGTACACCTATTTTGATGTGTAAAAGTGGTTATGGATATTTTGTCCACCACCAGAACCGTGAAATTCTTCGCGCTTTTGTGCTGTGAAATAGGTGTGGTCATTTTGACCACACCTGAAGCGGTCAGTAAAAGCGGTGATTTTGCAGGCATATTTTAGAGCAATCTCAAAACAGCGAAATGTTTCTCTTTTATCCGTATACAGTTCGCCGGATGGCGGCTCACGGAACGACGTACAGATTGCAGCATTTTGTGACAATACAGCCCGAACAGTGAAAAGTCCCGCATTTCTGTAAAGTCGAATATTCCGCCGTTGACCAACGATACGCAGGGAATCATTTCTATCGCAAAACAGCATTTGCACAAATTTCACCATTGACCAAAGCCGGTGCGCTCCCCAGCGTAGCCGGTTCTTTTTATGACGCAACCGAAAATCATGTTTTATCTATCAAGTGACAAAGGGCTTCACTTGCGAAAATGGAGGAATATATTTTATGAAGTCAAGTATCCGAAACGAAATCAAGGCGCAGATCATCCGCGCCGGTTACACCATGCAGGAAGTCGTTGACCAGCTGCACGATGAGTATGGGTGGAGTGACAGCGTATCCAATCTTTCCGGAAAATTGCAGCGGGAATCGCTGCGGTATCGGGAGGCCGTGGAGTTGGCTGACGTGCTGGGATATGACATTGTCTGGCAGAAACGGAGGGATTGAGTATGGAAAAAGCACAATACGCGATTATGCGATTTGCCAAATATAAGGGGCCTGAAATCGGCAATATCGAGGCCCATAACGAGCGCACAAAGGAAAAGTACGCCAGTAATCCCGATGTGGATACCAGCCGAAGCAAGTACAACTTCCATCTGGTCAAACCGCCCGGCAAGTACCGGGCCGAGTCAGAGAGGCAAATTGCCGCTGCCGGATGCCGTACCCGGAAAGACAGTATCCGTATGATCGAGACGCTGTTCACAGCCAGCCCGGAGTTCTTTAAGGGAAAGAAACAGGCGGAAATTCGGGTATTTTTCGAGGAAGCTCTGCACTTTTTGGAACAGCATCAGTCCAAAGAGACAATTATATCCGCCGTGGTGCATATGGACGAGAAAACGCCCCATATGCACCTTTGTTTTGTCCCTTTGACGGAGGATGGCAGGCTCAGCGCCAAAGACATCATGGGCAATAAAAAGAAGCTGACCTGGTGGCAGGATGAGTTTTGGAAACACATGGTCAAGAAGTTTCCAGATTTGGAGCGTGGCGAGAGCGCCAGCCTGACCGGGCGCGACCATATCCCGCCCCGCGTATTTAAGGAGATGACCAGACTGACCAAACAGAAAAGCAAACTGGAGGATCTGCTCACTGGAATCAATCCCTTTAACGCCAAAAGCCGGGCGGAGGAAATCTGCAAGATTCTGGATAGCTATATTCCCAGCGTGGAGAAGATGGACACGCTGCTGCGGAAATATGGCGTGGCTTTTACGAAAACAGCATCCGAAAACAAAAAGCTGAAAACGAAAAATGCCGAGCTGGAAGAATCTCTTGCATCGGCGCAGAAGGTCAGCACCCTAAAGCAGATCGAAGACCTCAAGCTGCGGCGCGACTATGACAGTGCCGTGGCGATTTTGGAACAGATACCGGCAGAAGTTTTGAACATCTATGCGCAGAGCAGCCATAGAGGAAAGGAGCGGCCTATTGAGCAAAGTTTATGATGATCCGAAATATAATGCGGCATTTGACCGCTGTGTTGATGTGATGGCGCGGCTGTTGCAGAAGTACGGGCCACAGCTGTTGGGGCAGATGCAGGAGACTGAGAAGGATGGCCGTACACAGTCTGCGGCATCAGGAAAGCAACCCGTTCCTGTGTATCAGGAATTTGACAAAGCCGCTTGATATAAATTAAATTTACACGTTGCGTATTTGTTTAGCGTATGCTATAATAAATACGCAACGTGTATTTTGCTTTATGGGGTAAATGAAATGGACTGCAAAACCAAAATAAAAGAACTGCGGGAAAGCACCGGCATGAACCGCAAGGAATTTTGTAAATATTTTCGGATTCCCTATCGGACTGTGACAGAGTGGGAACTGGATAACCGCCATGCGCCGGAATATGTACTCCGTTTGTTGGAGTATTACATTCAGAATGAAGGTCTGGCGAAGAAGAAAGTAACGGATGAATGTTCAGAGCTGGAAGAAAGGAGCGGCCTGCATGAAGAAAACTAAAACAAAATGTTATCTCTACACACGGGTATCTACATCCATGCAGGTGGACGGATATAGTCTGGATGCTCAGCGAGACAAGCTGCGGAAATACGCTGAATACGAAGATATGGTAGTGGCCGGTGAATATTCTGACGAAGGCTTTTCCGGCAAGAATATTCAGGGCAGACATGAATTTCAGCGGATGCTGCAAGACATTCAGGACTGCAAAGACGGTGTGGAATATGTGCTGGTGTTCAAGCTGTCCCGGTTTGGCAGGAATGCCGCTGACGTTCTGAATTCCTTGCAGCTGATGCAGGATTTCGGTGTCAATCTGATTTGTGTGGAAGACGGCATTGACAGTTCCAAAGATTCCGGCAAGCTGATGATTTCTGTCCTTTCTGCGGTGGCAGAGATTGAGCGTGAGAATATCCGGACACAGACGATGGCTGGACGAGAGCAGAAAGCCCGTGAGGGAAAATGGAATGGCGGCTTTGCTCCTTATGGATACCGCCTTGAAAAAGGCGAATTACTGATTGCCGAGGATGAAGTGGATGTGATCCGTACTATCTTTGACCGTTATATTCACACCAACGATGGTGTCAGCGGCGTGGCGAAATATCTGAACCGGCAGGGCTTTGTGAAGAAGTTGCGGCAGAACGGCACCATTCCTGGTTTTTCTGCCAGCTTTGTGAAAAGTATCATTGATAATCCGGTATATATGGGGAAAATTGCCTATGGCAGACGCCGGACAGAGAAGAAGATCGGCACACGGAATGAGATGCACGTGGTTGAGCAATCGGAGTTCCCTGTGTACGAGGGGAAGCATGAGGCTATCATTTCAGAAGAAGATTGGAACCTCGCGCAGGAAAAACGGAAAATCAATGCTTACCGGCGTGAGAAAGTCAATGACCCTACCCACGCACATATCTTGTCCGGTATTCTGAAATGCCCCTGCTGCGGCAAAAGCCTGTACGGGAATATTGCGAAAGCCCACAGTAAGGACAAAAAGACCCGCTATTACTATTACTGCAAGAATACCGTTACACCGACTGGTCATGAGTGCACTTTCCGGCTGAACATTGAACAGACAGAGATGAACCGCATGGTAGCGTCAATTATCTCCGCTATGGTCAGCGACCCACGGTTTGCGAATGCAATCAAGGCGAAAATTGGCTCCGCTGTCGATACGAACGATTTGGAGAAGCAGCTGGAAGCATTGCAAGCGCAGCTTCGGCAGACGTTAGGCACAAAAGCCCGCCTGGAACGGCAGATGGACGGTTTGGATGTGAATGACCCGTATTATGACCGGAAAATTTCTGATTTGCAGCGTCGCTATGACGAGCAATATGGTAGAATAGATGAGATCGAAGTCCAGATTGACGATGTGCAAAGCCAGATACGGAATATCCGACAGGAGAAAATTTCTGGCGACAACATTTACCGCCTGCTGCTTGCGTTTGATCAGGTCTATGAAGCCGCCTCCGAGGTGGAGCGGAAGGAGTTCATGCGGGCGTTCATTGAGCGGATCGAATTGTTCCCGGAAAAGCAGCTGGACGGTAACTGGATCAGGAAGATCATCTTCAACTTCCCTGTTCCTGTAAATGGGACGGAAGTGAAAGAATTGCCCTTGGAAAATGAAACAATGGTCGAGACGGTTGTTCTTTTGTCCCAACAAAAACCAGATGACACGATAGAGATCGACTTAGACCTGGACGAGCTGGATGCCACCAGTGCCGAGTTGAAAGCAACCTATCAGGAAATCAAAGATTATGTGCTGAAAGAATTTGGCTTGAAGGTTTCAAGTTTATATATTTCTCAGGTAAAACGCAAATGTGGAATTGAAGTGGGAGAAAACTATAATCTTCCAAAATCAGAAAATGCAAGAGTTCCACAATGCCCGAAAGAGAAAGAAGATGCTATCAAGGCTGCCCTGAAATATTATGCGATGATCTAAGGACATCGCTGATTTCAAGGAGGAATAACACATGAAAAGCACATTTGAAAAAATGGGTGGAACCTACACACTTGGCGCAGACGGAATTTACTATCCGAATCTTGTCAGTACAGATGAAGAACCGCATTATGGGAAATACGGAATGTTGCGGAAAACATATCTGAAAGAGCATCGTCCGGCAATGTATTCACTGTATATGTTGGAAGACAGATTGACAGAACATCTGAATGCGGTGGACGATGAAACACAGGAGAAAATGGATATTCTGGTGAGTCAGATGATGGAGAAGCAGGGCATTACGGAAGAATTGAAAGCTCGTGACCAGATGGAATGGGTTAGAGCGGTAAATAATGCCCGGAATGCTGCAGAAGAGATTGTGTTGAAAGAATTAGTGTATATTTAAAGCGTGGAAAGCTCCTTCGGGAGCTTTTTGCTGTTTATAAGATAAATTCTGTCGGAGCTTTTGACTTAATGATTTGATTTATAAAACTGGCAATGATACAATTAGCGTAATTTGAAAGAAAGCAGAGAAAATATGAGTGAAAAGTTACTGATTGTTGAAGATGACAAAAAATTAAATGATGGAATCCGTCTGGCTTTAAAGAATGATGCTTATTTCTTTTATCAGTGCAGAACTTTGCAGGAAGCTAGAGAAATCTTGAAAAAGGAAGATATCACATTGGTTTTATTAGATGTGAACTTGCCGGATGGGAATGGGATTGATTTTGTAAGAGAAATAAGGAAAAACAGACACGTTTCATCATTCTGCAAAGTATTTCTTTTGTACAATTTTCTTTCTCAATAAGTTCAATTCCTTTTCACTACGTTCTTCACTACCTTCTTGAGGAGGCTCCTTGGATAATTTTTCCGCTTGTTGCCAATATTCCAAAGCCTTTTCACGATCTCCATTCATATAGTAAATATCTCCACAATGCTCTACAACAACGGAACTTTTACTTCCATCATTCTGCATAGCCTGGTCAATGTAAATTTTTGCTTCTACATATTTACCTTTCTCAAAAAGTATCCAGGCATAGGTATCCAGATACGTACCATTGGTAGGTTCGGCCTTTACGGTACGGTAACTCATTTCTTCCGCTTTATCCAAGTTTTTACGCTCTACAGACAGGTAATAGGCATAATTATTCAAGGCCCCTATATTGTTTTCCTTATAAACCAAAGCGGAATCGTATGCGGCATATGCCTCCACATTCATCTTCTTTATATGATAAAGATCCCCCATAATGGCATAGAAATCAGAAACGATATCCTTATTGCTTTTATCTGTTACTTGATTCACTCCTTTTTTAAAAACCTCCAATGCCTCGTCTGTTTTCTCTTTCTGATGATAGGCCAATCCCATATAATAATAGAATTCCAATACATCCGGAGTATATTCTAAAGCTGGAGCACACAATTTGATTACTTCATCCATATTCTGCTCACGAATGGCAAAACTCAATAGCTGCAAGCGTGCCGGCGTATTTTCCGGATCAATTTCAAGCACTTGGTGCAAAACAGGGGTTGCCTCTTTATCCATCTTTTTCGTCAGAAGATATTGGGCCGCCAACATAGCAATATCTGCATTCTCTTGTTTTTCCTTCAATATAGAAGTAAACAGGCCTGCTATTTTCGTACTGTCCTTGTTCGTTTGCTCGGAACGCAGAATAAGCTGGCGCATAATGTTCATCTTTGTATCGCTATCCACATTATCATTCAGCAAAATAGTATCCAACTGTACCTGATACAAACTATCCTGCCCTTTTTTCTCGTAATAAGAAGCCATGGAAAGCAACGCCGGCGCATAGCCCGGTTCTTCCTTCAATACTTTCTGATAAGTTTCGTATGCTTCTTCTTCCTTACCGTTGTTCAGATAGACATCTCCCAAAATGGTAAGATAACGCATGTCATATGGATATTCTTTTGCCAAATTCTCAATCTCCGTAAATGCCTGCTGGTCATTGTTCATGGCCAGATACATACGGAATTTTTCCATGCTGATTTGTTCAGACTTCCCATCCAAGGCTTCAAGGCGGTTCAATGTATTAACTACCTGCTGATAGTCCTTGGTACGGGTATAGAGATCAATCAAAGCCATCAACGGTTCCAGACGTGAGGGGAACTGGCTCGCCATATCCTCATAAACATAAATGGCTTTCGGGTAATTTCCCTTACCTTGATAATAGGCTGCCAAAGTTTGCTTATACCAAAAACTCTTAGGATCGGCATCCACTGCCTTCTTCAAAGCTTCCTCCCCTTTTTCCGGCTGATTGAGAAACATATGGAAGCGGGAAATTTCGAACAAAGTAGCGGCTCCTTGCGGATAAATGTCCAAACAGTGACTATACATTTCGAAAGCCGCATCCAAGTCACCTTTTTCCTTCATCCGAAGCGCTTCCAAAAAGAAATAGTCGTATTTACGGCGCTGCTCCGGAGTAAGCGGATCCTTTTCCT
>ENA-UESU01001606-UESU01001606.1-human-gut-metagenome-genome-assembly--contig:-NODE-1606-length-15689-cov-132.210863_pt1 | contig 15689 bp, 8 predicted proteins | sample MGYA00243007_ERZ508008 | MGnify/ENA primary metagenome ERZ508008 (study PRJEB26167, sample SAMN06115399) | human gut metagenome | host: Homo sapiens | place: China:Henan | collected 2016-06-23...
AAGTGGTGATGCCGTTGGAAACAGCCGATATAACTCTTTTGGAGGCCGAAGGCTGGAAAGCTCCGGAGGTGTTTGTTGCCAAAGGGCGGGACGGCAAGACGGATATGTGGGGATTGATTGCCCGCCCCACCAACTTTGACCCGAACAAGAAATATCCGGTTATCGAATACATTTATCAGGGTCCCGGAGACCAGTATGTTCCGAAGACTTTCCGTCCTTATGACTGGAATATGACTTCCTTGGCCGAACTTGGTTTTATCGTCGTAATGGTCGATGGAATGGGAACTTCTTTCCGTTCGCGTGCTTTTGAGAATGTATGTTATAAGAATTTGAAAGATGCCGGTCTGCCGGACCATATTGCTTGGATTAAGGCGGCTGCACGGAAATATCCTTATATGGATGTGGACAGGGTAGGTATTTACGGTTGTTCTGCCGGTGGTCAGGAATCTACAAATGCAGTTTTGCTTTATCCTGATTTCTATAAAGCGGCTTATTCGGCTTGTGGTTGTCATGATAACCGTATGGATAAGATTTGGTGGAATGAACTTTGGTTGGGCTATCCGGTAGGAGATCAATATAAGGAAGGGTCTAATGTGGAAAATGCACATCTGTTGAGTCGTCCTTTGATGTTAGTGGTGGGAGAACTGGATGATAATGTAGATCCTGCCTCTACCATGCAGGTGGTCAATGCATTGATAAAGGCGAATAAAGATTTTGAATTGGTCGTGATTCCCGGAGCGCATCATACAATGGGGGAAGATTTTGGCGAACATAAGCGGTATGATTTCTTTGTCCGTCATTTGATGCAGGTGAATCCACCGAAGTGGGATGAGATAAAATAGGAGGAGTGAGGTTTGTAGCTGTAGGAGTTTGTCAGTTATGATAAATAGAGGTGGCAGTGTTATGGAGGACAAGTCCATAGCACTGCTTTTTTATGTAATTCCGTGTTTTCATTGATGAATGTGTCTTTTTTGTTCATTATGTTGTAATTATTGGTTGAACTAATTTTTTTCAATACAAAAATTAGGTTCAGTCAACAATATTATTTTTATTTGTGGCGTATATAGTATAAAAATAAACCAATTTTCTAATACTAACATTAAATTATAATGGAAAACATTACTGTTAATGTATTTGATGATGTGCTTTATTTAGCATGGGAATTTGTATATCTAATATTTTTCACTCGTTTTGTGTGCGTACACGGAAATTATAAGAATGCGTGTGCTATTTTAATAAGTATCTATTATTCTCATAAAAATTATAATTGTTTCCTTTTAGAATAGAATATAAATAACAATAGTGATTTATATTATTTCACATTCACGGAAAAAATGGACTTTAAATTTTTGTTTAACTTAATATTTTATTATGAAATTTACAAATGAATTAAGAGGAGTGAAAAGCAGACTTCTTCTGTTTTCAGTGCTGTTACTGATACCGGTGATGATGTTTGCTCAGAGCATTACCGTAAAAGGTACTGTACTTGATTCGGCAGGTGAAGCCGTTATTGGAGCTTCCGTTGTGGAGAAGGGAAATCCTTCCAACGGAACCATAACTGATTTTGACGGAAAGTTTACTTTGGCCGTGTCTAAAGGAAAAAGAATTGTTATTTCTTTTGTAGGTTACGAAACGCAAGAAGTGGATGCGGTTACCGGAAAAGAACTGACAATTACGCTGCAAGATGATTCACAAGCGCTTGAAGAGGTAGTAGTGCTGGGTTACAGTAGCAGAGCTCGTAAAGATCTGACTGGCTCAGTAGGTTCCGTGTCTGGTGTGAAGATTGCTGCTGTACCAGTTACTTCAGCCGCTGTGGCTTTGCAGGGAAAAATAGCTGGTGTGCAAGTAACTACGGTCGATGGTGCTCCAGGGGCAGATATTAACATTCGTGTTCGTGGAGGTACGTCTGTGACCCAGAGCAATGATCCTCTTTACATTGTCGATGGTTTTCAGGTGGATAACATCAATGATATTCCTCCTACAGACATTGCTTCTATTGATGTATTGAAAGATGCTTCTATCACGGCAATCTATGGAGCTAAGGGCGGTAATGGTGTAGTGGTTGTTACTACTAAATCGGCCAAAGCTGGAAAAATACAGGTAAGTTTCAATGCCCATTTGTCTACTAGTCATTTGTCTAAAAAATTAGATTTAATGAATTCAGCAGAGTTTGCACGTTATCAATATGAATGGTCGGCGTGTAATGGTAGCCGTTCTAGCAATGCCAAATTTTTCCGTGCTAATTTTGGCAATCCGCAAGATTTGGATATGTATTATTCTTTGCCTACTCATGACTGGCAGGATGAGGTAATGGGAGAGAATCCTATCAATTATTCTACTAATGTAACTATTGGTGGAGGTACAGATAAGATGCGCTTCACTGCTTCTCTTACTCAAAGCGAAGATAAAGGTATTATTATGGGGTCGGGTGTGCGCCGTACCAATTTGAATATCAAGACAGCTATTGATATAACTAAAAATTTGACATTGCATATCAATCCTAAATTTACGTTTCGCCGTGATCAAGGAGCTGGAGGTGATAATATTGGTACAGGCGGTATTATTGATGTACTCCGTTATAGACCCACTAACGGATTACGTGAATTCGGATATATAGATCCTTCTTATGCTGACCCTGATGAAGAAGCATTGTTTACTTATACTAATCCGAAAAGTGATATTGCCATTAATCAACAGAATAAGTATGCTTATAACTATACTAATGCTATTTCATTGGAATGGAAGCCTGTTAAAGGATTGGTGCTTCGTACAGAAGCCACTCTTAGTTTAAACTGGAAAGATCAATATCGTTTTTGGGGTGCCTTGACAGGTGAAGGTACAAAAAATAATTCGTTGCCTGTAGCAAGTATTCAGAAAGATCAGTCTTTTAAATATATTTGGACTAACACGGCATCTTATGGCTTTTCTATTAAAGATAAGCATAATTTTTCCATGTTATTGGGGCAAGAAATTTATCATAGCCAAAATAAGAAGAACTTCCAAAAGAATCGTTATTTCCCACGTGCATTTGAGGCTGGACAGGCTTGGGATAATATGGGATTCGGTACACCGCAGGAGTCAACTTCATCACTTTCGACTCCAGATCGCACTGCTTCTTTCTTTGGGCAGGCAAGTTATAACTATAACCACAAATACTTACTCTCTGTAACTATGCGTGCTGATGGTTCCACTAAATTTGCTCCAGGTAATCAATGGGGATATTTCCCTTCAGTATCAGGTGCTTGGGTGCTTTCAGAAGAAAAGTTTATGGAAGATATAAAATGGATTGATCAGTTAAAACTTCGTGCAGCTATAGGGTTGGCAGGAAATAATCGTATCAGTGATGATATGTGGCGTTATTTATATACTGTTAATTCTACCGGCGGACCTGGATTTGGAGAAGCAACTCAGTTTGGAGAGCAATGGTATGGTAATCAAGGGGGTACTACTTTTGCCAATAAAAATATTAAATGGGAAACTACATTAACTCGTAATCTTGCTGCTGATATCACGCTTTTTAATGGTCGTCTCACTGTTACTCCGGAGATTTATTGGAATACGACGAAAGATTTACTTTATAAATCGGACATTCCTTCAGCAACTGGTTATGTAAGTCAGATGCAAAATATTGGACAAGTAACTAATAAAGGGGTTGAATTAACTATATCAGGAGATATTCTCAGTGGCAGGGATTATGTGCTTTCCGCAAATCTTTCTTTAGGTATGAATAAAATGAAAGTTGATAAATTAAATGGTACAGACAATGTGATTTGGGATCAGAATAACCGTTGGAAATCAAGTTACAATGATTATTGTTTGAAGGTGGGTGACCAAGTAGGACTTATTTATGGTTTTGTATATGATGGTTTATATTCAATGGATGAATTCTATTTTGATCCCACTAATAACTTGCAAGCAGTACCTTGGGGATCAACGGCCGCTGAAAACGGAACTTCGAAAGATGCACCTATTATGGATGCAGACGGTGTGGAACATCCAAAAACAATAATCAATCAGATTTCAGGAGATTCTAATTCAGGCATAGCTACTCTGCCGGGCAAAGTCAAGTTCAAGGATTTGAATGGTGACGGATATATCACAGAAGATGACCGTACTGTTATAGGTAATACCAATCCAAAAGTGCAGGGAGGTTTTGGATTAAGCGGACAATGGAAGGGTTTTGATTTTGCCATGAACTTCAACTTTATGCTTGATTTTGATGTGAATAATGCGACAGCTTACCAGCTTTCCTCATCCGAAAGCAATAAGAATAAGTTCTACAATGTGCTTTCCACATTTGCCGACAAAGGTTGGCGTTATACCCGTGATGGTGATGGCGAATGCTTGTACAAATGTTACTATATTGATGGTTCGTTGGATATGTACCGTGAATTAAACGAAGGTAGGACACTTTGGAATCCGACGGATGTGACAAAAAAAATAACTCATTCCTATTTTATCGAGGATGGATCGTTTCTGCGTTGTCAGGATTTGACTGTTGGCTATACGTTACCTGGAAATCTGACTTCTTCTAAATGGGGGATTTCGAAAGCTCGTTTTTATGTGTCAGCCTCTAATTTGTTTATTATTACTGGGTATTCGGGTTATGATCCTGAAGTGGATATTCAGACAGGATTAACTTGTGGTATGGACTATAACCGTTACCCACGTAGTCGCAGTTTTGTACTAGGTACTAATATTACATTCTAAATTTGAAAGCACATGAAATTAAAAAATACTTTAATAATAGGATTAGCAACTTTGACTCTAATATCATGCAATGATTTCCTTGACGTGGATTCTCCATCAAGTTACAATGAGGACTTTGTGTTCAGCCAAGAAACAGAAATTAGCCGTGCGTTGAACGGTGTTTATGCTTCTATCTTGGTAGGTGATCTTTATGGCAGTGCCTATCAGAAAACTTTTAATTTGAACAGTGATGTTGATATGCAGATGTATACAGGTAATGTAGCAACCCATAATAGCTATGCACGTTTTGATTGTGACGATCAAGGTGGCGAAATTGATAAATATTGGAGAGCTTCTTATAAAGCTATTGAAGATGCTAACCGTTTTATCCGGGGTGTAGAAACTGGTCCGCTTTATAATGAAGAGAATACCGCTGTTATGCAGATGTTGGGCGAAGCCAAGTGTCTTCGTGCTATGGTTTATCATGATCTGGTAGTGATGTTCGGGGATATTCCTTTCACTTTCCTGCCAGCCTCACAATTAGGTGATAATTATGTGATTCCTGTAATGAATCGCGAAGAAATCCAAAATAAACTTATTGAAGATTTGCAGGATATTGCTCCTAAGATGTCTTCTACTACAACAACAACAGTAGAACGTGCGTCTAAGGAGTTTGCTTGGGCATTAATTGCACGTATTGCATTGACTGCCGGAGGTTATTCACTTCATCCGGATAAAAATAATGCAAATAGTTATGGTGTGATGAAACGTCCGGAAGATTATCAGAAGTATTATCAAATCGTAAAAGAATATACTAGCCTGGTTATTGCTTCGGGGACACACTCTGTAGGCACTTCTTATCAAGATATTTTTACCAAGGAAAGCAATTTTGAAATTATTGCTAAAGGTGATCCTATTTTTGAGATTCCTTTTGCTAAGGAGTCTACAGGTAATACAGGGTATTCCCAAGGACCTACATCAACCGTTAATGAAGGAAAGACATTGGGTAAGAATGTATGGGGAGAATCTAAAGGTGATATACGTTTGAGTGCTTTTTACCGTTATTCATTCGATGAGAATGATAAGCGTCGAGATTTTATTAATGGACTTTGGTATTATGGTAACAGTGCTAATAATGCTACTCAGGATTCTTGTATGATTCGTGCGGATTATACTGTCCATAATAATAAATGGTCTAAATTATGGGCGAATGCGGGACAGTTTACCAATTTGAGTGCCAGTAATACAGGTATTAACTTCCCTTATATGCGTTATACGGATGTTTTGTTGATGAATGCCGAAGCTGTTAATGAGTTGGAAGGACCTACTGCCACTGCTCAGGAGTCACTTCGTCAAGTCCATGCACGGGCATTCGATGACCAAAGTGTTGTTTCTGCCTATATTGCTCAGGTGGCTTCTTCTAAAGAAACTTTTTTGAAAGCCGTGCTTGATGAACGTAAATGGGAGTTTGCGGGTGAGAATATGCGCTGGAGAGATCTTGTCCGTAATAATCTTTATGGACAGGAAATTGTTTATAGTTTTTTGCGCTATCTTTCTGTAGGAATGTCTAATGCCGGTTCTTCTACTGGCTTCGAAGATGATATAGCTGAACATGATGGTAGTGCTTATTTGGATGATCTTCCCGAATCTATGTATTACCATGTTCTTCCACAAACGGTTGAATGGCGTGTGGATGTAAATCAAGTTTATGGCTATCCTTATCCCAATAAGATATTGGATATGCTCTATATTTATAATCCTTACAAATCAGCTAATCAACCAGCGACAGCTTTGGTAGCTGTTGATGGAGCAACTTGGAAGATGGCGGAATTTTATCAGTGGAGCAATGATTCGGAGCCTACTAACCAATGTAAATATTCATTCTATGGATATATTCGTCATACAGAACAAGGAATGATTGTGTTGGTCAAAGATGGAACAGAATCACCACTGGATGGTAATTCTGTTCCTGAGGTGAATGATTTACCTCCTGTACGTTATATTTTACCTTATCCTAATGCGGCTATCCAACGCTCAGCAGGTGTATACAAGAACTATTATGGCTATAAATAATTTATAAAAGGACAGAATGATGAAAAAAATATTTTTATATGCATTAATGTTATTTTCAGGTTTCTCATGTATTTCGTGTTCTGATGATGAGAAAGGAATGGCAAATATAGATAGAGAATGGATGACTATGTTCATTTGTGATAATAATAGAGGAAAAGGGGATGACTATGCTTATAATTGTAAAGCAGAGGGACCGAATGGCAATGATATTCATCTTTATTGGTATGGAGTGAATAACTGTGCGGGCTACCAGATTCGTCAGGCACTACAGCCAAATGTTTCGGGTGGTGCAGATGCTTGGGGTACATCTGCCGAAAACGGTCTTTTGTTACTAGATACCATTGTAGGACCGGAGGTCCTTGATTTAGTTATTAAAGATCAACAGTATTCCACTGATTATCGTTTTGCTATTCGCGTGTTATCAACAAAAGATGATAATGTGACTGATTTTTCACATGCATCCAAATGGTATGGACATGGTGATGGCAGACAGTGGGCAGAATGGATGGGCATTACCACTTCTGATCGATATGCAACTCCATTCTGTGTCTATGTAGATGCTTCTAAGACTACACAGACTACTATGCGTGTGATGTTGAATCGTGCTTTCAAAACTGTAACAGAAGGGGTATCAGACGATGATAAGGCTATTTATCGTGAAAAATTTCAGCTTGATGCTAACGATAATTTTGTTTATCAGTGGTTGGAAGTAGATCCGTCTCCTAATAATCCTGAATCAACAGTGAATGAAAAATGGAGAAAATATAAATTAACCGATGAGGATTTTGAAAAGGGATATGTAGATATTGACGGACTTCAGAAAAACTCTGTTTATGTGATTAATGTTCGCAACGAGAATGTGAAGGTAAAATGGGATGCATATTACAATACTTGTTCTGCCCGCTCAGACGGAGAACCGGGAGAGCCTATTTTAGTAACTCATGACTTAAGTGCTCCAAGTCGTGACCGGTTTGATTCAGATGAAGCTTATCAAAATGCTTTGATACAGCACGAGGCTGCTCTGAAATACAATGCAATGCGTATTGATTTCCTTTTAACAGACTTCATTTCCGATGTAAATTTAGCCGAAGGACAGACTTATTATTTGGAAGGTGGAAAGACTTATTGTATGTTTGATAATTTAACTACCTGCAAAGGTTTTGTTCTTCGTACTCGTCCTGAGGATGTAGCAGCAGGTAAACGTGCTAAAGTATTGTTAGGTGGTATGCATATGACAGGTACTAATGTTAATTCTATGAATTTGATGTTCGGGCGCCAGCCACAAGCTGGAGAAGGAGGAGAAATTTATATGAAGATGCTCGAATTTTATGATATTGATTTCGATTGTCCAATGGCTCTTACTTATGGTGATAATGTTGCCGGTTTGGGTTCGGCTACAGGTAATTATTTCATTAATATGTTTTCTAATGGTATGGCTGTACATTTGGAAAGTTTTGTGGTGAAAAATTGTACTTTCAAGCGTCTGGTACGTGGGTTCATTCGTGAGCAGGGGCCTAATTACAAAATTTGGGATCATGTCTTGATAGAGGATAACCAGTTCTTTGACTGTGGCTATTATAGTAATGGTGCCGGAGGTTATCCATGGATTGCCGGTTCCGGGAATAATGCGAATTCTAATTTATATAAGGACTTTGTGGTTCGTGGAAACACTTTCTATGATTGTCCGTTCCCTTCATTTTTCAGTGAAACCAAGCAGAGTGCATGGAAGGGAGGGGCATGGAATATAACGTTTGAAAACAATACTTTGGTTAACTGGAACACTCGTGCGGCAGGAAATATTTTCAATATGCGTAATATTCCAGATGGAAGTACTTATACGGTGAAAAATAACCTGATTGTTTTGACCAAGCAGGACGGTGATGTCCGAAAGATGACTATGGCAGGAGCTGATATCCGTAAGACAATGACTATGGCAGACGGTACAGCCGGACATGTGACATTGAATTTTGACAATAATTATTCTACAAATACTTTTTTATCCAACGGACAAATTTTTAGCAATAATCCATGGACTGCGACTAAAAATAATTTTGGCACCTTGGTCAACAATGGTTCTGCTACTTTAAATGGAACATTGGAAGTTTTTGTTGATGATATTTCTCCATTAGAACTGATGGTAAGTCCAAATCCACCACATAAGGCTACTGCTGATAACGATCAATATATGCATCGTGCAGATGCACTTGATGGTACGGCTGGAGAGCATGGTGTAAACTTGTATTACAATCAGACAGGTAAAGTTATGGAGTCAAAAATTTATCAGTTGAACATTGGTGCGGCTAAATGGCGTAATGGTTCTGCTAGATAGTAGAATGGGGTTTGATAAGTTTTATAGTTATTATAATGTGAATGTCTTCTGAGAATCTTTGGATTTTGAAAGACAGATATTTGATAGAAAAGCCGATCTGTGATAGATAGGCTTTTTTATGTATAGGTAAAGGGGCAGAGTATCAAAAATTGTATAGGTTTGATGATGTCTGTGCAAAATCTGCCTGAAAAAGACCAAATATTCTCTGTATTCAGATTGGAAAACGCATAATTTTGTTTGCTGGTTTTTATCAAAACATATAGGAATAATGAAAAATACATTCAAAAAAGTGTTTATTGGCTTTATGGCTTTTGCCATGGCAACCGGCTCCTTTGCGCAGCAAAGAGCTCATAAAAAGGATAATGAGTCGTATCCTAAGGAATGGAAACAAATAGCACGTATGGAGCAGGATTCTTTCTTTCTGACAGATGAAGCTCGGCGGATTGCTGAAAATGTATTGGCTTTTCAACGCTGTACGGGCGGTTGGCCGAAGAATATAGATATGGCCCGCCGCATGAATGATAAAGAGCTGGCTAAAGTGATAAAGGATAAATCACGTCGTGATGATTCTACGATAGATAATAATGCCACAACTGCCCAGATGATTTTTTTAGCCCGTCTTTATAGGCAGACTAAGGATATACGTTATCGGGATGCTTTCCTCCAGGGAGTGGAATATTTGCTGAGTGGTCAATACGAAAACGGAGGATGGCCGCAATTCTGGCCCGGTCCGCGTGGTTATCAGGTACATATTACTTTTAATGACGATGCCATTGTCAATACATTGAATATGATACGTGATATGATGAATCACAAAGCGCCTTATGAGGATGATTTGATAGACAAGACTTTGTGTGTACGTTTGGGAAAAGCCTTTAATAAAGGAATAGAGTGTATACTGGCTACACAAATTATAAAGGATGGAGAACCTTCTGTGTGGTGTCAGCAGAATGATAGGGAAACATTGAAGCCTGCACCGGCACGTGCATATGAGTTGCCGTCTTATTGTTCGGCGGAGAGTGCCGGAATTGTGCGTCTGCTCATGGAATTACCTGCACCCGACGCACGTGTGAAGCGGGCGGTTCACGGAGCCATGAAATGGTTTGACAGGTATAAACTTACCGGTTTGAAATGCGAGCGTATCGTGCTGGCAAATGGTGAGCGGGATACTCGTCTTGTGGAAGATCCTCAAGCCAAGCCTATTTGGGCGCGTTATTATGATTTGAAATATTGTGAACCGTATGTATGTGACCGTGATGGGCTGCCACGTCGCCATTTGGAAGAAATAGGAACAGAACGTCGTAACGGATATAGTTGGTACAATAGCAGACCGGCTGAGCTTTTTGCCATATACAATGCATGGGCGGACAAATATGATCCGAAGCATAAAGTGGCAATCAGTCTGGCAACCAAAGGAGCGAATGAAAACGGGCTTATTGAAATGTATCGTCGTCCCATGGCAGAGCGTACGGCTTTTGATGTGGTGGTAAAGCCGGGAGAGAGTATTCAGGCAGCTATTGAAAAGGCTCCGGAAATTCCGACAGTACCTTTTAAAATCTTATTGTTGAACGGAACGTATCATCAAAAAGTGATTATTGACAGGCCTAATATTGTTTTGGTGGGGGAAAACCGTGACAGTACGCGGATTGTCTTGGCTGAAACAGCCCAGACACGTGCCATCACGGAATATCATGGACGTCCGGTAGGCAATGGTGTCATTGTGTTGCAGGAAGGTGCGGATGATTGTGTTATTAGCGGACTGACTGTTTACAACAATTACGGAACTGCCGTTGAAAATACGACCATCCATCAGATGGCGATTTTTGGACGTGCCACTCGTACCATCATCATCAACAGTAATGTATGGGCCGATGGAAACGATGCCCTTTCCTTGTGGGCGCCCGGAAGCAATGGTATGTATTATCATGCCGATCTCTATCTTCGTTGTCCGGGTGTGGATTTTCTTTGTCCTCGCGGATGGTGCTATGCCACACGCTGCCATTTTTATGGTGATAGCCGTGCCATGATTTGGCATGACGGACGAGGTGACAAGAACAAGAAACTGGTTATTACCAATTCTTCATTTGATGCTAAGACACCGACACTTTTAGGACGCTATCATCATGATTCCCAGTTTTATCTCATCAAATGTAAAATGTCGAAGAATGTGCTTGACGGGAATATTCATTATGCTTATTCGGATAAAGTGCTTGATCCCTGTCCGTGGGGGCTACGTACCTATTATTATGGTTGTACCCGTGAAGGAGGGCATAGTGGCTGGTTAAACGATAATTTGAAGGAGGCGGAGAATGCTCCGGAGTTTCATGGCGTTACCGCCAAGTGGACATTCAATGGCAAATGGGACCCCGAACAACGTATCAGAGATCTTTGGAATGTGTTGGCCTACTAATTTAACAGTTTGTAATATGAAAATGCCCCCTGTTTTATGCTGTATTGTTTTTTTGTTTGTGTCAATGTTATCTGCTGTTGCCCGACAGCAGGAGAAGCCCCGGGTTATTGTCACTACGGATGGTGAGATTGACGATCAAAGTTCTATGATTCGTTTTCTTATGTATTCTTCTGATTATGATGTCGCAGGCATTGTTCAAGTCAATGGGGTACAGAAAGACGGACATAGTAAAGATAAATGGATCGAATCACAAATTGCCAAATATGCGGAATGTCTGCCTAATTTGAGGAAACATAATCCCGATTATCCCGATGCTGAATATTTGCTAAGTGTCTTGGCGGTTGGTAATGAGAACAGAGAGGACTTGCATAAATTGCCTCCTTTACTGTCTGATAGCGAGGGGGCACAGCTCATCATAAGGACATTGCTTGATTCTGATCCGAGGCCTGTTCATATTTTAGCATGGGGTGGAGCCAACACCCAGGCCAATGCCTTATGGCAGATCAAGCAGAAATATTCTGCTGCAGAATGGGCAAAAGCGGTATCAAAAGCCAGATTATATTGTATTTGGTATCAGGACGGCGGTGGAAAATGGATAGAACAGAATCTTCCTGAAATCATTATTTATGAATCGGGCGCACCGGATCATGATGGAGATATGTATGGGATTACATGAGTGTGGATTATTATTTTAAGAACAGACTTAGTAAAAATTCAAAAGAGTTGCAACAGATCATGGATAAACCTTGGTTGGCTGACCATATTAAGAATGGGCACGGACCACTGTGTGCCGCCTATCCTCAGGAATATACCAGTGAGGGGGATACTCCTTCTTTTATGCCTCTTATACGTAATGGACTTGAACAGCATACAGACTATACATTAGGAGGATGGGGAGGACGCCCGGAGTATAAAAATGGCAATCACATGCAAGATGGGAATGATTTGAAAAACGGTGTGCCGGATTCGCATTATACTTTCCAGCGTTGGTTGCCTGCTATACAAAATGACTGGGCGGCTCGTGCCGACTGGTGCGTGGCTGATGAATATTCAAAGGCAAATCATCAACCTGTTGCCCGGATATTGGGAGAAAGTGTACGCACAGTCCGGCCGGGAGAAAAAATAATACTGGATGCCTCTCCTTCATTTGACCCTGATAAAAATTCATTGTCTTACCAATGGTGGCAATATCGGGAAGCAGGCAGTGTGCAAACAAAGGTGGCTATAAAGCACGTCGATGAGAAGAGGACGGAGATAATTGTACCGGATAATCCGGGCAAACAGTTACATTTGATACTTGAACTTACAGATAATGGAACGCCTAATCTAAAGTCTTATAAAAGAGTGATTCTGAATGTGAATTGACTTCCTGTATGAATTTTCATCCGTACTGTCATGTTGTTTTGAACAGGCCTACACTTCTTCCATCCGCTCCAGCTCCCATCCCCGGAACTGTATGATAATACAGTGCAGCTTCGTGTTCTGCACCAACTGCCATACCCGGGGTGCGGCAGCATATTCGTTAATCTGTTTCACCGCTTCCTGCCATTGCGTCCGGGCTTTCTCTTCCGTGTCCTTCACCGACAGATATTTCAGTTCAAGAATATAGCTATGCTTCACCTCGTAGCGCATCAGGTCCGGCATGAGGAAGAGGTCGCAGTAACCGTGGCTCAGTTCCATTTCCGGAGCCATCAGGTAATAAGCGTTTACGCTGAGGTAGGCGGTGAAGAAACCCTGTATATTTCGCTCGCCTTCCATGGCACTGCGTACAGATGAATTTTCCTTGTAGGCATGGGCAATGAATTCCAGTGTTTCGCGCCAATGGCCTTCGTAAGCCATTTCATCGAACAGGTCCATCAAATTGTTCAGGTTGATATGGCGTTTGTCCTGGTACTCCTCCAGCATGAATTCGTAATACTGTTTGCGCACATTATAGTTGGGGATACTCAATACCAAGCGGCTGCCGCGTGTGGCAGTGATGGTCAACATGCCATAATAGAAGAGCAGGCTGGGGAAGATTTCGGGTTTGGCGATTTCCTTGGCCGGGAAGGTGGTGATCAGGTTGGTGATAATTTGCCCTTCTTCGGTGATTTTACGTAATACGCCCTTGCGGTTGCCGTCCAGCTTGTCCAGCTGGATTAGTTTCTTCATTTTGTTGTAGTCCGTACGGGTGTTGGGATCTATCATCTCTTTAGGAGATTTGCCCAGCGTGATGTAATTGCGCAGGTAGTAAAGTACCATGTCGCAATTGAACATTTTCGGGTCGCGTTCCAGGCTTTCTTCTGCGAAACAGTAATTATTATACCACGGTTTCATCTCCCGGATCATTGCTTCGATGTCCGCGTCGATCGGGAGCTGTCCGGCATCCTTATAATATTGGAACATGGTGCGCACGTCCGTTTCGCTGAATCCCAGCATCATGTTGAACTGGTAGTCGGTACTGATATTCCAGCCGATGTTGAATCCGCTGGTCAGGTCGTCCAAGGTGACGGGGCTGACGCCGGTCATGAAGATGCGCTCGAACATGCCTTTGAATTTCTTGAATATTTCACGGTAGAATCCGCTGGCATGGGTCAGGGCATGATAAATGTCTTTTCCCTGCTCGTTCAGAACGATGTTGGTAAAGTTATCGTATTCGTCGATGATGAGGTAAAGTCTCATTCCGGATTCAGCCGCATGCAGGTTCAGGTAGTTCAACTTGCTGACAAAGTCGGGCTGTTCTTCCATCTTTTGTGCAAATCCGGGAAAATAATAAGGCTCATACACTTTGCCGAACAGGTCCATCACCATGCCGCAATAGTTATTGAAATTTTCTTCCAGTGAACCGCTTCCGCCACTGGCGCGCGAGAAATCAAGATACACCACCTGAAATTTTCCTTGCAGGGGGGTGGGGCGGCTGCCTATCCATAGATTGCCGAAGCGTTTCTGGAACTTTTCTTTTTGTGCTATGTCATAATACGCACGCAGCATACTCAAAAAGATACTCTTGCCGAAGCGGCGGGGACGGATAAAGAACAGGTTCCGGGGCTGTTTTTCCAGCAAAGGCAGATACATGGTTTTATCTACATAGTACATGTTCTGCTCTGCCACTTCCACGAAGTTGGCAATGCCATAGGGGATTTCTTTTATATTTTCCATCATTGCTTCTGTTGTCTTTAGTTCGTATCCGGATGCCAATACAACAAAGATAGTCTATTCTTCCTGAAGGAACAAAGGAAATAAAGTTTTTAATAGAAAGAAGATGTTCAAGGTAAGTTATGCGTTTGAAAGAAAATTCTTTATTACTCCCCGCTAGATTTCTACTGGGTCGAAAAAAAGGGCGTGCCAAAAGCCATGTTTATTATTTAGACCTTTTGGCACACCCTCTTGGTGGATTCTGAAATCAGTTTCTTATTTCTTCTCTGCCGCGGCATGTGGATAGTCAATCGTATAATGCAGTCCGCGACTCTCTTTCCGTTCCATTGCCTGACGGGTGATCAAATACCCGATGTTAATCATGTTACGCAGTTCGCAAAGTTCGCGTGAAGCCTTACAGCGTTTGAAAAGACGCTCGGTTTCTTCATATAAAATATCCAATCGGTTCCAAGCACGGATTAATCGCGTATTACTGCGCACAATACCTACATAAGCTTCCATAATCTGGTTCACCTCTTTCATGCTTTGGGTTATCAGTACCCGTTCTTCATTGTTCATGGTTCCTTCATCGTTCCATTCGGGGATATCCTCATTGAAGTCATACCGGTCGAGTACATTTAGTGCATGTTTGGCTGCCGCGTCCGCATAAACCACTGCTTCTATCAGCGAATTGGAAGCCAGACGGTTACCTCCGTGCAGACCGGTACATGAACATTCGCCGATAGCATACAAACGGTTGATGCTGCTCTGTCCGTCCAGATCGACTTTGATACCTCCGCACAGATAATGAGCAGCCGGAGCCACAGGAATATAGTCCTTAGTAATATCAATGCCTAGGCTGAGGCATTTTTTATAAATATTGGGGAAATGTTTTTTTGTTTCTTCCGGATCTTTATGCGTCACATCCAGATATACATGATCTTCACCGCGCTGCTTCATTTCGTTATCAATGGCACGTGCTACGATATCACGTGGGGCCAATGACAGGCGTGGATCATATTTTTGCATGAATTCTTCGCCACTTTGATTCTTTAAGACAGCACCGTAACCGCG
>ENA-UESU01001607-UESU01001607.1-human-gut-metagenome-genome-assembly--contig:-NODE-1607-length-15682-cov-45.359436_pt1 | contig 15682 bp, 22 predicted proteins | sample MGYA00243007_ERZ508008 | MGnify/ENA primary metagenome ERZ508008 (study PRJEB26167, sample SAMN06115399) | human gut metagenome | host: Homo sapiens | place: China:Henan | collected 2016-06-23...
GTAATGAAGTATCTCAGTAGTTTGAACTAACCGAAGAGCCGTCTGCCCCGGTGTCCCGTTCATAAAATGTTTACAAAATAAGCCGGTCAAAACTGTTGTCAAACGGCCTTGAGTAGACTATAATAGAAGCATGAAAGACAACAGCCTTTCAACGACCGCTTACAAACCCACTCAGACATGAAAGGAAAGACACACATGAAATGTTCCATTAAGTACGTTCTTCTGACTGCTGTTAAGGCAAAGAAGGTCTATGACCTTCTGTTCATCGAAGCGCACAACACGCGCTCCTGTATCGAGTTGGCCAAGCTTGACGGCTACAAGACCGTGGCAAGCAAGAGCGGCACGAAGTCCTTCGAGTGTGACCCGCTTGATGTCAACTATCCGGTCATTCTCTGCGAGATGTGCGCGGCTATCCCGTGTGACTTCGTGTGGAACGACACGGCAAGCAAGCTGGAAGAGTCGGGCGGCAAACCGCCCCTTGAAGAGGAAAGTGAGGCTGTAAACAATGGCTGATACCTGTACCACGAACTGTTGCACCCCTGCAAACGTGTCCTATGTCCTCATCTATGAGGACGCGGCCCAGAACATTTACGGTTTGGTCTATGATAAGGATGAAAACCTTTCGAACATCGTTGCAGGCGTGGGGCGCTTCGACCCCGTCCCAATCGTGGCATTCGAAGAGGGTGCGCGGCACGGCTTTCCGTACAGTCCCGCGTGGAATCCCTGTTGTCACGACATGAAGAGCATGGAGCAGATGGAAGCAGAGCTTAAAGCTCAGAATCATCTCATCGCGACCATCTACAACGACCATCTCAAGCCGTCCGCGCTGTACCCTGCAAACGCTGACCCCGTGGGCAAGCAGTTTCTCGCCCGTTGGATTTTCGGCTGAAAGGGGTGGAAACAGGTGCAGGACATCAACAACAAACTCGCCGCAATCGTTGAGCTTTTGACGAAGATTTTTAACGCACAGGCCAAAACCAACGAACTTCTCTATACCGTTATCGACAAACTGGACGTCATTCACGCCGCCCAGAACTGAGACAGAAAGGAACGCATACTATGGCTATCAACTTCAATCGTAATACCAGCAAGTCCGACGACCGTCCCACCCTCAACATCAAGGGCGCAACTATCAGCGGCGCACGTTACCTCAGTGATAAGGTCATCGCTTTCACTCTGGGCCTGCCCGGCATTTGCATCTACAATATGAAAGTCGTGGACGGCAAAGAAGGCCCGTTCCTCTCCACCCCTCAGATTAAGGGCAAGAACGACCGGTGGAACGACGTGTGCGCCGTGTTCCTGTCTGACGCCGACGCGGCGAAAGTCATTCAGACCGTGTGTGACTACGCAGTTGCACAGGGGGCGGCTGTTGACTGGAAAGCCCGGCATGAGGTGAAGTGAATATGAGCAAGCGTAGTGATAAAAACATTGCGCTTGACCTTTACACGAACGACGGCTGGGTGAATATCCCAGCCGTTTCTACGTTGGGGGCATGGTGCAATATTATAATAGGTAAGCGACAGGTGGGCAAGACCTACGGCACACTACTATATGAATTACAGCAAGATAAGCCCTTCATGTATCTTCGTAGGACTACCACCGAATTTGATGCAATCACGTCTGACCCGCAATTAAACCCTTTTTTACCACTCAAGAATGAAGGGTTTGATGTGGACATTGTGAAGAGCGGCAAAGTAACCTATACCATCGGACAGTATGAGTATGAGGACGGAAAGCCCAAAGACTGTATCAAGAAATACGGCGTCGGAATGACCCTTCCCAGCATTGCGAATATTCGCGGTTTCAATGGCTCTGCTTTTCATGATGTGGTCTATGATGAATTTATCCCGGAGAAAATCGTTGTCAAGCGCAAGGCAGAGGGGGACGCGCTGTTAAACGCTTATGTGACCATCAACGGAAACAGGGAGCTTGAAGGAAAGCCGCCCCTCAGAATGTGGCTGTTAGCTAACGCTTTTGATATTACGTCACCGATTCTGGTAGACTTGGGTGTTGTCGGCCACATTGCCAGAATGGCGAAAACCGGCCAAGAGTGGATGCTTACCGACACAGGAATTTTTCTCTGTATGCCGAAGTCAAACGCCGTCAGTGAGAAACGGGCGCAGACAGCATTCATGAAGCACATGATGAAAAATAAGGATTCTAAGTTCTATCAGATGGCTATGGAAAATAAGTTTAGTTACAACGACCTTTCCATGGTGCGCCCTATGTCTCTTGCAGGCATGAAACCACAGTTCAAAGTTGGGGACTTGTATTGTTATGAATATGACAGCACGCACTATTATCTGTGTAAGTCTCCACATCAGGCGCACGAAGTATACTCCGATACGCAGGCCGGAAGAAATACTTTCCGGCTGGCTCATCCTTACTTCGGAATGATGTTTATTTTGGGTCAAGTTTGGTGTGCCGATGTTCCGACCCTGATTAAAATTCGTGATTACCTTGACATAAAAGAAGAGTAAGTGCTATTATAAAGGTGCGGGGGACTCCAAAAGATAAGCACCCCGGAAGGGTGTGGAGTTGCATTCTTATCTTGCACACCCCCGCTATGATAGAAAGGAAGGGCGGTTATGCTTTTATACTCATACAAGACGGACAGAAATAAAGCCGTCAGCCCTCATTTTAAGGTGAGGGAGTTTCACAGCAAGAATGACCCTTGCGACAGTGTTATCATTGACCCCCGGTTAGTTGACCTTCTCGAAAACATCCGACGCCTCACCGGCAAGCCGGTGCATATTAACAGCGGGTACAGGTCGAGAGAGTACAACGCGACAATAAAGAACGCTTCACCGAAGTCCCAGCATTGCGAAGGAAAGGCGGCTGACATCTGGATTGAAGGAGTCAGCCCCGCCAAGGTAGCGCAGTATGCGGAGTGCTTCTTGGGAGCGTCTGGGGGTATCGGTATCTATCACACGTTCACTCATGTGGACGTCAGAAGCGGCAGTAGCCGCTGGAAAGGTGGTTATTAAATGAAACTGGATGACGTTCTTATGCTTGCCAAGGCCGGTTACTCCAAGACGGAGATTGCGGCTCTTCTGGGCGGCACTCAGACTGTGCAGACGACCGCACCCAAGGCCGCGCCTATGACGGGCGCGCCCCCCTTGCCTGCTGTCACTGTGAACAATGATGCCGTCTCATCTGCCGCGCCGACCGGCGCACCTGCCGCGCCGGACTTCGGTGCAATCGCTCAGAGTCTCGCCGCAATCACGGCAAAGCTGGACAGTCTGAGCACCCCGACTGCGGGGGCTGTCGGCGCTGAGCCTGCCGCCCAGTCGGTTGATGATATTATCCGGGCGGCTATCACGTCGCCCCAGCCGGACGCCGCGCCGGACTTCTCGAAGGGGGTGTAAACCGTGGCAAAATCCAAGAACAATATGCCTACTCTCGCTAAGGCCGATGTGTTCCGCCCGAAGGACGTTTACACAATCGTGAATGCCGTCTTGCAGGACGTCACCGGTCAGCGCTCTATCACTGCTGTTGATACCTCTTCCTTCATCAACGTGGGACAGATGTGCCTTTCCACCAGCAAAGAAGGGACGTTGCAGGCGCTTTCGAACATGGTAGCGCGTACTGTCGTTACTTCTCGCTCTTATTCCGGGCGGTTCACTTCGGTTGAAGTGAGTACGCAGGACTGGGGGCTGTATATGCGTAAAATCGCCTTTTTCGCAGGCGAGTTTGAGCAGAGCGACTTTATCAACACCCAGCAGAACCCCGACACTCTGGTGGACGGTAACTCCCTTGATATGTACAAAATCAAGAAGCGTTACCCTCTCGAGATGTGGTACGGCGACCAGAAGGTATTAAACCAGACATACACCCGCTTTCTCGACCAGCTCAACACGGCATTCCGTTCTGAGTCGGAGTTCTCCGCTTTCCTGCAAGGCATGACCGTCGAAATTCAGAACGACGTTGCCCGCTGGAAAGAGATGGAAAACCGTCTCGCCGTCATGAACTATATGGGTGCAATCTTCAACACCGGCAAGCCGGGAAGCAAAGTCAACCTTACTAAGGCGTTCAACGCCGCCCGCCTCACCAGCTATACCACAACGGAACTGCTGACGACTCATTTGCAGGAGTTTCTTTCCTTCTTCGTGAGCCGTCTGGAAAATGATACCGCTCTTCTCGAAGAGAGTACGGAGCTTTACCACCTCACTCCCCAGTGTACCGACGACGCCGGAAACATCCTGCACCTGTTCCGGCACACTCCGAAGAGTGAGCAGAAGCTTTTGCTTTTCCAGCCGCTTATCAACGACGCTAAGGCGTGGGTCTACCCTGCCATTTTCGGCCCGGGTTATCTGTCCTTCGGAAACTATGAGGGTGTGACTTTCTGGCAGAACATCAACGACCAGTCGGCTATCGACGTCACCCCCGCTCAGTTCGACGTGAACACGGCGACGGCTGTTAAGGGCAAGCGGGTCAAGCTGAACCACGTTGTCGGCCTGCTGTACGATAAACGCGCACTGGCTACCACTTACTTTAAGGACAACGTGTGGACGACTCCCTTTAACACCCGGGGCGAGTACTGGAACATTGAACACCACTGGAAGATGAACTATACTCTCGACCCCACAGAGAACGCTATTCTCTATTATATGAGTGACAACGACGACACCGACGACAGCGGCGCGTAACTGAGGCCGAAGCCCCGCCCCCTACGGGGCGGGGCTTTATTTGTTCCATGTGGAACATTAAGAAAGGAAGGTGCATCAAATGCCCGGCACATTCAACGGCGCAGTTCCCGCGCCCAGCGTTGAGCACGGCTATCATTTCCACTTCGGAAACGTGGAGAAGAAAATCAACTCCACGAAAGCGTTTGATTATGGAGTTCTGAAAGACGAAGAGCGCTGTGATTTTAAGAAACCTACATCAATGGAGCACCCCGTAATTTATTGCACGATTAACTCTATCAACATTTCGCCTCAATGGAACTACTGTCAGTGTGAAGAAACAAAATCCTTTTACTGGATTGACGATATTACCACACTTCGGGCGAATATCTGGCAAATCAGTCTGACCCTTGACCCTCTGGCAACATACCGTGATACGATTCTGAAAACTAAGGCGTTTATTGAGTACGGCTTTAACAGCGACGCAAGCGGCGCACAATTCCGCTTACAGGACGCGCGGCAGAACGTCGCCCGAAAACCTACCGTCAGCAGTGCCGAAGTTGACACCTGTCCCGGCACAATTTCGGCGTCCGGCTGTTACGTTCTTTCAGCAGTTGGCAAAAACGGTTTACAGGCGTATGCTTTAAGTAGAACACAGTTAGCAAAATTGCTAACCTTGCTGTCTACAACGTGGCTTGCAGAAACGGCGGCTATGGTCAAGTGGGAAGTAGCACTTCCCCAATTCATGAATAACCTTCTTTTCGGCGGCAATGCTACGGAGAATATACGCTCCTGTATCTGGATTCCGGTCGATGATAGTTTAGTGGGAACTGGTGGCGGACTTATTACGCTAGGGCAGTTTGATACAGGTATCACAGCCCCAGTCGTGAGCGCGAACAGCAACAAAGTTCACGTTGTCAATATTCCCATCCCGTGGCCCGCCGAAGACTGGAAACGGATGAACTGTCAGATACAGCTTTACGTTCCTTTTATCGGCGTTGTGGGTATCCCGGTTGACCAGTGCAACGACGCGGCAAGCGTGACCGTGATAACGGCATTCTCTTTCATTGACGGCGGAGTTTCGGTCAAAATACAGGCCGGAGATTATACCGTATACACCGGGAGCACAAACATTTCTAGCCCCTATGGTATCGGGTCAAGCAACTACGACCCGGGGAAAGGACTTGGTGCGGCAGTAACGGCAGTTGGCGCGGCTATGACCTTCGGCGGGGGACTCTTCGCCGGTGCGGCTGTCGCGGGGCTGTCGGCTGTGGGCGGAGCGTTCACCGATGGAGCAATAGGCGGCGCTGTCGGTCAAGCCGCTTCGCAGGCAATACAGCCTATCACTCAAAGCGTGGGTAGCCTTACCGGTGCTTCACAGGTGTATTTACCACTGAAAGCAAAGCTGACCCTGCTTTACTATCCCCCCATTGATGACCCGGGTTATCAGGGTTTATATGGGTATCCGGTCATGAGGGTAGCGACTCCTGTTGAAGGATATTGCAAGACCCGTGACTTTAGTTGTCAGCCCGAAGGTGCAAAGCCGCAGGAGATTGCACACATTAACCGGTGCATGGACGCAGGCGTATTTATTGAATAAGAGGTGATTTATAAATGTATCAATGTTACGCGGGATTCTTCGATGGTGTTCCATGTGGAACATTCCAGAAAAGTTTTTCTACAGATGCACTTAACTACTGGGAACGCTCTTTCTTTCAGCGTTGCCGCTCAATCATCGAATTCGACGGCCTGCCCGAAGCAGGCGCGGGGCAAATCGGCTGGGACTATGATGCATTCATGTACCAGCTGTTCCGAATGGGTTATGCCGTCGTGTTCCGCTCCAAGAAATACGGAATGGTGGTACAGCCCGGAACGCCGACCGGTTACGGCTTGCAGTATCAGCCGCGCGGCATGAATATCACCACCCAGTTTTTCAATTTCGGGCGACCTCTCGAAATCGGGACGGAGTGCGGCGTTATCAAGCTCACACCCGACTACAGGGGAATATGGGACATCATTACCAAGTACGCAGTTGAGATGCAACACGCAGAAGTAGCTATCCGGCAAAGCGCGTTGAACTCGCGTTTTGCCTATGGTGCATTCGCCAAGGACGACAAGCAAAAACGCTCTTTGGAACTGCTCTTTCAGCGGCTTGCAAATGGTGAGCCTGCTATCGTCGTCAACACTGAATTGAAACGTCCGATGGACGCCAAAAGCACAGACGGCGGCACGTATGAACTGCCCATTATGCAAATTGACCGCGATTTGTCGAAGAATTTTATTCTTCCCGAATTGATGGAATTTCGTCGGACAATCTTAATGGATTTTTACCGGGAGTTGGGTATTAAAGTACAGCCCGACAAGAAAGAGCGCTTAAACGTCAACGAAAGCCAGAGCGCAGACGCGGAGACATTTAACCGCCGTGAAGTGTGGAGAATCTGCCTTGAAAAGTCTCTTGATGAAGTGAACAGAATGTACGGTACAAACATCACATTCAAGATTAACCAGCCGGATATGGACGAAGGGAGTGACGAAAATGCCGCTTTATTACGGAACACTGGTGAATGAGCTGGACACGGGCGCAAATCTCGAAGCAATGCTCGCTTATGACCCGGATTTGTTTGCAAACATGGTGGTTCCTGTGGGCATTGACAAAATACAGGCAATTTCCGCTATTCGCCGCCTGCACGGACTCGCGCCCCTGTACCACCCTGACCCCTACTATATGAAGAATGAACTTTATTTTTGGAGCAAGCAGAACTCTCCCATCTGGAAGAAACTCCTTGCAACGACTCAGCTGGACTATAACCCCATATGGAATACTGAAATGACGGAGCGAAGCACCGACACGACCACCACAGACCGTGATACCAGCACCCAGAGCGACGCACACAGCCACGGCGGCGCGACCGATAAGGCAAGCGCCACCGGCATAAAAGGCGGCTGGAATACTGAGGACGGGGCTTATCATGAGGACACAGCCGGAGAGGGCTGGAAAACCGACGACGCCACCAGCCACAGCAACACCCGGCACGAAGGATGGAATAAAGAGGACGGCCATTATCTAGACAAGAATCTTTCAACTGCTGAGGGCGAAACGACCCGTGACTTTTCGGAGCATATCGCAGGGACTCTTGACAGCCAAGTGGACACGAAGTCAAATCAGCTTGTTGTGGGTACGCGCGACACCAAGCATGACGAAACCATGACTGACACAATCGACACCACCAAAAACACCGTCAGCGATACCGAAAATAAACTTTCTGCTGAGAACGAAGCAACATACCAGCCCGACAACGCAAGCCACACTGTGACCGATGAAAAGGGCCATTCGGACGAAACGAAGAAAACCAACTGGACGGAACACGAAGACACCACCCAGACCACCGACTTCACGCAGGGTGTGAAGACTGACCAAGACACCACACAGGACACTACTAACCATACTTTCGGAACGTCCCGCGATTTGTCCACTTCGGACACACACGGCGGCACACATTCCACGGCGTCGGACGGAACGGTTGACGATACCCGCGCGGAAAGCATTGCCAAAGACCAGCACGGCGACACGGGCAAGACGACCGGCGGAAGCGTCAAGAAAAACCAGTACGAAGACCGCGCCCGGGATGAGTCCTTGAAGGACAACAAGCACGACGAACACGCCGTGAGCCTTGAAACGGGCAAGGAAAACGCCACGGTGACCGTAACGCATGAGTATTCAAAATCCGGTAACATCGGCGTTACCACCACACAGCAGATGATTGAGGCAGAAAGAGCCGTTGTATTGTTTGATATTTACAATAAAATAGCGGATGATTTTCACCGGGTGTTCTGTCTTGACGTCTATTGACCGGGGGTGATACAATATGGATGGAGTGATAGCGGCTTTTATCTCCGGCATTATCACGCTTACCGGCGTTCTTATCGCCAACGGCAAATCTCAGGCCGTCACAGATACTAAGCTTGATGAATTGACGCGGGAAGTCAGGGAACATAATACCTTAATATCCCGCGTTCCGATTCTTGAAGAGCAATTAAAAGTTGCTAACCACCGAATAGCTGACCTTGAAACTGAGGTACGGCAACTCAGAGAGGGGGTGAAAGCATGAACAACATTAAGGTCGAGACTCTGACACGTACCGGCGTTCTGATGCTGGCTCTGCTCAATCAGATTCTTAGTGCAACGGGACACAGCCCGATTCCGGTTGAATCCGAAGAGCTGGAAAGACTCATTTCCACCGGCCTCACCGTGGGCGCGGCTATCTGGGCATGGTGGAAGAACAACAGTTTTACCCTCGAAGCAATCGCCGCTGACAACTATCTGGAAAGCCTCATCGGCAGAAAGGAAGGTAAGTAATGGACTGCAATTTCATGCCCCCGTATGTTACGCCGGGCGACCCCTTCCAGTATGACATGAGATGGATGGTCAACCAAATTCGGAGCTTACAGGCGTTCGTGAAACAGCTCTCCGAAGGGCTGGACGCGAACAGCGGCAATATCGCCGCACTGAATCAGGCTACCAAGGCGCTCACCGATGCCCAGCACTGTATCAACGACCGTCTCAACAACGGAGACTTCGAAGATGGGCGGTTCATCGAGTGGGCAGACAAGAACCTTCCCGCTATGGTGAATGAAATGGTGCATTTCGTCTGGTTTGGGCTGACCGATTCCGGGCGCTTCTGCGCCTATGTTCCCGCTAACTGGAAGTGGCTCACCTTCGACACCGGTTCTGACATCACTGAGCCGGAATACGGCCACCTCATTATTAAGTATTACTAAGAAGGGAGAAATAACAACTATGGCACACGACAAGAATTGTCATCCGTTTCCCATTGAGCCTGCACCTTATGCACCGGGCGGCGAGTGCCACCCCTGTTGCCCCCCGCGCCCCCCGCGTCCGCCGCGTCCGACGCCGCCCCCGCCCCCGGGCTGTGGGCCGTCCCAGTACGTCGGGGCGCGGTACGTCCCGAAGTTCGCTGACCCCATCGAATGGGACACTGAGCGGGGATATGAGTCCCTGACTATCGTCACCTATAAGGGCGAGTCCTATACTTCGAAGTGTCCCGTGCCGCCCGGCATTGACATTAAGAATACGCGGTACTGGGCATTGACCGGTGCATATAATGCACAGGTCGAAGAGTACAAAAATCAGGTGAAAGACCTGTCCCAGCAGGTGACGGGGTTCGCGTCTGATAACAAGGAGTTCCGGGAGAAAATCACCCAGTTTGAAAAGGACAACGCGGAGATGAAAAACACCGTCGCGTCTACTGTCGCCCGGGTGGACGCTCTCGCAGAGCGCGTGGACAACGCCGACGCGGCTATCTCTGACCTTCAGGCCGGGCAGGCTCAGACGGTGAAGGACATTGCCGCACTCGAAGCGAAGGACGCTGACCTTCAGCGGCAGATTACTTCGAACGATACCGACATCTCCGCACTTCAGGCCAAAGACCGGGAGCAGGACGCACGGCTTGATGCAATCGAGACTGTCAACGATGCACAGGCCGCTACTATCTCCCAGAACACGCAGGACATCGCCCGGAACACCACGAACATTCAGGACAACGCGGCAAACATCGCTATCAACTCGAAGGAGCTGGCAAAACACGCCGCCCAGCTGAAAGACCACGATGCCCAGCTGGCCGTACTTCATAAGGAGACGACCGACAATCATCAGGCTATTGAGCGGCTTACTTCTGTGACCGATGGACTCCGGGCAGACCTCACCGAAGATGAGGCCAAAATTGCCCAGAACGCGGACGCTATCGCCCACATCCAGCAGAAGGATGTTGAGCAGGACGGGCGGCTTGACGCTCTCGAGAATCGCGCTACTGCCGCCGAAGGACGGCTTGACGCTCTCGACACCAAGACCGACGCCACCAACGCCGCCCTGAAAACTGAGACTGACCGCGCCAAGGCGGCAGAGCTGGCAAACGGTCAGCTTATCGCCAAGAACGCGCAGGAGCTGGCAAAGCACGCTGACGAACTGTCTGACCATGAGCGGCGTATCACTGCTCTTGAGACGGACAACGACACCAACAAGCAGGACATCGCCGACATCAAGGCCAAGAACGCGGAACAGGATGCCGCCATTGCCGCCGTTGACGACAAGGTGGAGCACCTTGAGCTTATCGACCCGAAGGAATACGCCAAAACCATTGCCCGTCTCGACGCCAAGGACGCCGCACAGGACGCCATTGTTGGCGACTGGGCGACCGATCACCCTGACCAGACTATCACGGAATGCGTTGCTTCTATGGAAACTGAGTTGGGCGAACACGCCGGAGATATTGCCGCCTTGCAGACTGACAAAGCCAACAAGACTGACATCCCGGATGTGTCCGACTTCGCCACCCACGCAGAGGTTAAGGCCGTTGACGATAAGGTGGGCGCAGGCGTTAAGGGATATGATGACCTCACTGCCGCCACTGAATACGCCATCGGGCGCGGCGTTATGGCTGTCACCGTACTGGGTACGACCAGCAACTATATTAACCGGGACGTGAGTGCTACTATCGGAAACTGGAAAAAGGCTCACGCTAATGAAACAATGCTGGAAGTTATCGACAAGAAAGCCAACGCCGCCGACCTTCCCAGCCTTGACGGCTATGCCACTAAGACTTACGTTGATACGCAGGACGCCGCCCGTGTTCCGCTGATTACTGGCACATACCAGAACGCCGCGAGTAGTGTTGCAATGGGTGTGCTCACTCATATGTCGGATGCTCCTACCGTCTGGACGGTAACAGCTATGTTCCCCTATCCCGTCTTCGCATACAAACACCAGCCCGACGTCCACGTGGACACCCTCAATGGCAAGCTTCATCTGTATAAGCCGGACGGAACAGAAGTGGCCGTTGCTCACTGGGTAACGACCGGCACTGTCAACGGCGCACGGGGTGTTCTGGGCAGGCTCTCCGCTGACTTCACCCCGGATGTGCCTTTCTACGTTGTTGTGTACCGGAACAACAGCGACGCTTACACCACGGCGGGAGACGTCCCCATCGCTGACCCGACTATCTGATTGTTCCACATGGAACAATAAAAAGCCCCCGCTTCGGTGGGGGCTTTTCTTTATTTTTCATTGTTCACACGCGTGAACAGAGCCAACAAAAATGAGTCAAGTGCTATACATCCGCACACAGTGATTATTAGGCACAAGGGATTATCTGTCGGACACTCATATAACACTAAATACACTTGCGCAAAAAGTATCATTACAGCCACAGAAACAATAGCACACATAAAGAAAAAATCTGACCAGTCTTTCATATTAACCCAGCCTTTCTATATCAATATCTTCGGGTGTAACGCCTTTAACCTCATACCGGCGCGGGGTCATGACCACCCAAGACGCCGACATGGTGGGCTTTGCAAAATCGGTGCGAACGTGGGCGGGAGCGTCGTGATAAGTGAGCATAAGCCCGCCCGCGTCTTCTATCACTAACATATCGGTGAGGTTTTCAATATCATCTTTGAGGGCGGCAACGCCCTCTTTTTTGCCGACGCCTGCAATGGTGCTTTCTAGCTTACCCTCATACGTCCGTGCGGCGTAGCACTTCGCATGAAGAAAGCGAAACTCTTTATATCCATAATTTGCGTCGGGGTGCTCATCCTCTGCAACGCCGATATATACTTTCTTTCCGTTGCCTTTATCAACGACCACGCCGCGCTTTTTGCACTGCTCTTGTATCTCCCTGTTATACTCTTCAACTGCTGGAACTTTCGCCCCTTCAAATTTGCAGGAATCAGTATCCCAGTATATTACCTTATCCCAGCCCACAATCTTTAGCAAACGCCAAAGCTTTAACCGGGTAAGGCTGGCTGTCCACAGACCCCAGAGGAAGGGGAACGTGTTCTTTTTGTTCTGGGCTTTCTCCACGTCCTTATCGTCCATGTCTTCAAGATTCTTTTCCCAGCCCAGTTTTTCAAAGTCTATCGTTTCGCCTATATCGGCGGTATACTCATCCCGGATTTGCTTCTGTGCTGTTGCGCCGTATATGGTGTTCACGCAGATTTTGGAGAACATATATTCGGGACTGCCTTTCATGGTTTCTTTGATTTTGAACTTCTCGAAAATCGCCATTCGGAAAGAGTCGGGCAAATAGGACAGCCGGAAAGCAAAAGAATCTAATGCCGTCATTTCTTCGTATTCGTACCCATCCCGGATTCTCTGCCAGTCGTTTGAATCACAGAAGAAAATCAGTGTACCGGCTGTGTCAAGAACGCGCCCGTTGTCACTGTCTGTTATCACCTCAGTGTTTATGCATTTACTGACACTAATGCAAGGGTCTGGGCATTCGTCTTTAATGTGCAGGCCGCTCACGGCCACCTGTCCGACCCACCCCATACCATTATCTATAATGCCGTTCATGTCCTCTTCGGGGGTGTTCTCCGGTAGGTCGATAGGCTGGCCGGACGGGAATTTCCACAATAACTGTTGCGACGGGTGGGCGCTCTTGAAGTCGTAGGAATTGCAGTTGGTGAACGTGTAACCGGCTTTCCACCTTGCCCCGTGTGTGTCGCCGCCTGCCATTGCTTTATATGCAAGGTATGTTTGGGACTTCGTGAGCGTTAGCGCTTTTCGGATAGGGTCAAAGCCCTTATCTTTATTGACGGTCTTGTTGACTTCCTGCTTGACAAGAGCGGTATTTGACAGCGGCAGGGTAGCCGCGTTAAAGCCGTGCTCTTTCTTCATCCGTTCAATGGCCTCATACAGGCCCAGAACGTCGTTTACACAATAAGCGAACTCTTTATCATCAAGGGGTGTGTCTGGGGTGCGATACACGGTATAATCCAAATCACCTTTCAGCTTTTCGTGCTTGCATCCTTCTGTGGCTCTTGCAAGAGACTTTTGGAAGAGCTTGAGAGAATCCCGAAACTCGATACCATTCGAAAACTCAAGGGTGAGGGGTTTGCGGCTCTTCGTGTAAAGGGCTTTGCAATCGCCCCAGCGGAGCGTTAAAAGTTGGATGAGATAGGTGAACTCATACCCCAGATTGTGAACATAGATTATAAGCTTGCGCTTCTCCGTCACGCGCCACTTATCGCAGAGCGTTTCTATCAGCTCTGCCCAGTCTTCAAAATAGCGGGGAACTACGACCAGCCCGCCGATACACGTCTGAAAGCTGTATGCAAATCCGTCTTCGTCGCTGTTCGTCGTCTCAATATCAAACGTGCAAGTGACATCAATATACTCGACGTGCTTGCCCCTCTGGAAAGCCGTCGTCGGCTTATAATCCAGAAGCGGCAGTGCTTCGCCTAGTGCATCGTATGTCATTACATCTTGACTGAGACGCATTATCATTTACCCCGTTTTTTTCGTAATAATTCAAGAAGCATTGCCCCGCGTTGTCTGTCCTTATCAACCCGCGCTTGAAATTCCCGCGCCACCTCTTGCAAGTTGTCGCCCCTGTTCGTAACGATTGCTTGATAGATAATATCTGACCCAAACAACGCTTCATTTTTCTCTGTCATATACTTCGTGAACAGTGCGCCCAGCTCTTCGGGAGTCCCTGTGAAACCCATATCACGCGCCCGCTGTACGTTCTTCTCGACCGCCTCACGATAGCCGGTAACGGTCGAAGTCTTCTTAATCATGAACTCCCGGAGTCGGATAAACTCTTTTTCCAGCTCTTCCCGGGACAGCTTGGAAATACCTTCCTTAAAGCGGGGTTTCTCTTCCCCCGTCTTGTATTTCATCCACTTGTAAGCCGGGGCTTTATCTGCAAGCCCCTTCTTCTCAAGGGTGCGAATACGGGTATTTGCCGCCTTGGCGGCTTTCTTCACGATGTTCTTTAACTCTTCGTCGGAGTAACTGCGCGGGGGCTTGTTGCCCGGTGCGTAGGTGGGCCAGTCGTGAACCTGATAAGGGCGACCCTTGCCACCCTGTTTGCGGGGTTTCTTCGGCTTGCTCTTCGTCTTCTGCGCCTTGGGTGCAGATACGGAAGAAGGGACGGCTTTGCCGCCCTTCTTACCACTGCTCTTGCGCTTCGTTGCGCCTGCTTCATCGGCTTTCTTGACAAGCCCCGTATCGGTTAATGCTTTCTTCATAGAATGACCCCCCACAAATCATTACTTGTTATCCAGATAAGGAAAACCAAAGCCACGAAACCAAACACCCAGTAGAAAACCATAGTAATGATTTCATTGATTTCGCAGAAGTGCCGGTGCAACTTTGCTATCTTGTCTTCATCCTCTGCCTTGAAATTATAACGGTAGCTCTTCCATGTCCTCATGCTGTCACCTCTCTAAGCTCTCAAAGTAGTTCAAGCGGATACCCGCCTTACAATGATGCACAGACGGGGCGCAACGGTGGCGAACCAGACTGTCATACATCCGGGCGACCTTCTCCGCGTTGTCAACCTTCATAACCTTGCCCAGCATCCTCACGCCGACCTTCCCGCCGTGGCTGTCTGTCGGAATCGTGCTCACGGCTTTATCGGCGTCTGTCCAAGAGTATTCATATAAGAACAACAGCATTAAAACTCATCCTCTCCATAGTATGCTACAACTTCGTCAAAGTTGGGATTTGGCTCTTGGCTCTCTGGACATCTGTAGACGCCGGTGCATTCATACACTTCGCTTGTATAGTAACGGTAGCCGCCCCAGATGCACCGGCTGTTCATGCCCTCTTTCTTGCGTCTCAGCTCTGCCAAAATCCACTCCCAACAACTGGGCTTGATATATTGAATCATGCCTTGCACCCCCTCATAGCAATGTGTGCCTCAACATCATACCGCTGACGCGCCACCTCTTCAAAGTCTCCAAGCTCCACATTACGTTCCCACACATGAACGACCTTCTCAGCGGGATTGTAAGTGTACAGCCTACGGGCGGCAACATACCGCCCCCGTGTGCTCAATGCACAGAGCATCTTGTCAGTGAACTTAATCATTGCATAACCCCCTTAGAATTTGTTGCTGTACATTTCTTCTACTGTCTACAGTGTATCACATCTGTCTACAGTTGTCAACCCTTCCATTTGTAAACATTTTATGAACGGGACACCGGGGCAGACGGCTCTTCGGTTAGTTCAAACTACTGAGATACTTCATTAC
>ENA-UESU01001619-UESU01001619.1-human-gut-metagenome-genome-assembly--contig:-NODE-1619-length-15614-cov-8.753363_pt1 | contig 15614 bp, 19 predicted proteins | sample MGYA00243007_ERZ508008 | MGnify/ENA primary metagenome ERZ508008 (study PRJEB26167, sample SAMN06115399) | human gut metagenome | host: Homo sapiens | place: China:Henan | collected 2016-06-23...
AGGTACATAATGAAAAAAGTCAATCTTAGGGATCTGTATCCCGATGTTTATAAAACCGATCACTTTGTAGAAGTAACAGAAGATGTGCTGGAGACGATCCGTGCCGCTGAGCGTGCAGAGGCTGCCTATGACCGGAGGATGTATCGCTACAAGGCGCATTACTCTCTGGATTGTGACAACGGCATTGAGAATGCGATTCTGCTAAAACCCCAGACGCCGGAAATGTTCCTGGAGGAAAAGCAGTTGCGGGAGCAGCTCTACGCCGCAGTGATAGCTCTGCCGGAGAAGCAGGCCGAGCGGATCTATGCCCGGTATTACCTGGGGATGCGCGTGAGCGAGATTGCCGCAGCGGAGGGTGTAGACCCAAGCCGTGTCCGTGAGAGTATCCGGCGTGGTCTGAAACAGCTGGCAGTATTTTTAGGATAAAGCAACAAAGGGCGCAAGGTCTCATAGTGCTTCTGGCACAGGGCCTTGCGCCTCATTTGCACGCTTGTATTCTTCGAGCAAAAGAAATATAATGAGCCATATTGGAGGGGAACTATATGGATTATATGACGCTGAAAGAAGCAAGTGAAAAATGGGGTGTTACCCCAAGGCAGATCAATTATTTATGCGCCGGAGGGCGTATCCCCGGCGCTGTGAAAATGGCTACCATTTGGCTGATCCCGAAAGAGGCAGAACAACCAATGGATAGGCGCTATAAAGTATTAGGAAAATCTTAATAATTTCTCATGTAAATCATTGAGAATGAAAACTTTATTCCTGCTATACTTAATCAAATAAGAAGTCAAAAAGGAGTTGAAAAAATATGTCTGAAAAGATATTAGTGATAGATGATGAACGGGATATAGCAAACTTGTTAGAAGTCTATCTGCAAAATGAAAACTACATTGTTTATAAATATTACTGTGCTAAGGACGCAATGCCATGTATTGAAAACGAAGATATTGATCTTGCCATTTTGGATGTCATGCTCCCGGATATGGACGGCTTTTCTCTGTGCCAGCTTATTCGTGAAAAATATACTTATCCCATTATTATGCTGACAGCTAAAATTGAGGAAACGGATAAGATTACAGGACTGACATTAGGAGCAGATGATTATGTGACAAAACCGTTTCGGCCTTTGGAAGTAGTTGCCAGAGTGAAAGCACAACTGCGACGTTACAAAAAATATTCTCCTGCCACAAGTGTAGAAAAAATACAGCCGGAACTTTCATACAATAAATTGCGATTGAACACACAGACTCATGAATGTCTATTGGATGGTGAAAATGTGTCACTGACTCCGACCGAGTTTTCAATTCTTAATGTTTTGTTGAAAAATGCCGGAACAGTTGTAAGCATTGAAGATTTATTTCATGCAGTATGGAAAGATGAATATTATTCCAAAAACAGTAGCACTATCACAGTGCATATCCGGCATTTGCGTGAAAAGTTAAAAGATACTTCTGATACTCCAAAATACATTAAAACAATTTGGGGAGTCGGCTATAAAATTTGAAAGGAGAACACATGAAAGAAAAGCAAAAATTTTTTGTGCCAGTTCTTTTTTTGATTTATCTGGCACTTTTGGTTTGGATAATATTATTCAAGTTGCAATTCAATATCAATGATTTAGACACGGTAAGAAGTATAAATCTAATCCCGTTTTATTACGACAAGGAAATTGGAACAGCATTTCACCTAAAAGAAGTGCTTGAAAATCTTTTGATTTTCGTTCCGATGGGTATATATCTGCAAATGCTTCTGCCTAAATGTCGGTTTCATGGTAAACTGATTATCATTGCTGGAACAAGCCTGCTGTTGGAAGGGGCTCAATATGTTTTAGCAATCGGACGGTCTGACATCACCGATCTGATTACAAATTTCATGGGTGGCCTTTTAGGACTTGCTCTATATGGTATGATGGTTCGATTGCTTAAAAACAGAGAAACAGCAGATAAACTATTTTTCATTCTGGCTGTTATTGTAAGTGTCGTTGTTGTTGGATTTTTGGCATTTATTTTGTTTTTGAATTGATAGGAGGTGCGCCATATTGAATAAAAGAACGACTACGGAAAAGCGGCTTAGTGTGCACTTGTACCTGTCATTGGTTTTATATACTGTGGTGGGATTTGGACTGGTTATCCTGCTGGATTACATTTTTTCAAAATTCAATAACAGTATCTTATCGTGGCTCTATTTGCGTATTGATGCGATTCTCATTATCTACTTGATAATAGGTTTTGTTTGCATTTTTAATTATTTCTGGAAAAAACCGTGGGGATATTTGGACGAGGTAATTTCCGCAACACAAACTGTTTATGAACAGAATGATCATGCGGTGGCTTTATCGGAACCACTTAAAGAGTTGGAAAACCAGCTAAACCAAATCAAAATGTCTGTTCTATTAAGTAAACAGGCGGCAAAACAAGCCGAGGATAAAAAGAATGAAATTATCATGTATCTGGCCCATGACATACGAACCCCATTGACAACGGTAATCGGTTATTTGAGCTTGCTCCATGAGGCCCCGGATATGCCTGAAAATCAAAAGGAAAAGTATATCAAGGTGGCACTTGATAAAGCAGACCGTCTTGAAAAACTTATCAATGAACTGTTTGAGGTAACAAAATACAACGCACATACGGTTGTACTGAAAAGGGAAACCGTAGATTTACACTGTCTAATTGCACAGGTGATCGACGAAATATACCCAACGCTGTCCGCCAATGGCAATACGGTGGTTTTCAAAGCGGATGATGATTTGTCTGTAACCGGCGATCCTGAAAAACTGGCAAGAGTGTTCAGTAATCTTTTGAGAAATGCGGCTGCATATAGCTACTCCAAAACAGAAATTAGCATATCAGCAAAGAAATCTGACCGTAATATTCAAATCATTTTTGAAAATCATGGCAAGACAATTCCACCGGAGCAGCTTGATAGCATATTTGAAAAATTCAGCCGTTTGGATGAAGCACGGCTTTCTGATACAGGCGGTGCAGGATTAGGGCTTTCGATTGCCGAAGAAATCATACATCTGCATGGCGGTACGATTACTGCTTCCAGTAAAAATGAAACTATTTCCTTTATGATTATGTTGCCTATTTCAGCTTAGGAAAATTAGAACCTAATCTTAGGAATTACTTAGGAATTTTCCTGCACAATCTTTGAGATTGTTCTGCCCTTGTTCGGTACAATGGTTACTGAACAAGGGCAGATTTTTGTTTAAGCGAAAGGAGCAAATTTATGGAACTGAAAATTGAACACATAAGCAAGCGGTTTAAAGATAAGATGGCTGTTGATGATGTTAGCCTTACATTGACAACCGGCGTATGGGGGTTGTTGGGAGCAAACGGAGCTGGTAAAACTACACTTATGCGGATGATTGCGGATATTATGGAACCGAGCAATGGGAGCATTTCTTTTGACGGAGAAGATATTCGCAAGATGGGTGCAAATTACCGCAATATCTTTGGCTTTTTGCCACAGGATTTTGGCTATTCCCGCGATTTCACGGTCAAGGATTATCTAGAATATATCGCTGCATTAAAGGATGTGTCGCCCAGAGAAACCACAAAGAAAATCAACCAGCTACTTGATATTCTTACCCTCTCCGATGTGAAAGGAAAAAAGATTGCCAAACTATCTGGCGGTATGAAACGTCGTGTGGGAATTGCACAGGCTATGCTGAATGACCCTAAAATCCTTGTTATGGATGAGCCAACGGCAGGACTTGATCCCGGAGAAAGGGTGCGGTTTAGAAACTTCATTTCAGAATTTTCACATAACCGTATTGTTCTGATTTCCACCCATATTGTTTCTGATATTGAATATATCGCAACTCGTAATGCGATTATGAAAGCTGGAAAAATTATTGATGTGGGAACGACAAACGAGTTGGTAAAACAGATTGAGGGTAAAGTATGGAGTTGTGTAATTCCTGCCCATAAGATGATGGACTATGAAATGCGTCTGAGGATTATCAATCAGCGAGGCGAGGACAATAATCAAATATCTATCCGTTATCTCGCGGATCATTCCGAGGTAGAGGGTTCCATTCCTGCGGAACCACGTTTGGAAGATTTATATTTATGGCTGTTTCCACAAGAAGATGTCGAAAGGGAGGGAAAATAATATGCGTTTATTTTGTTTAGAAGTAAAGCGTGTCCTGAAATCACGACGCACACTTATCTTACTTGCTGTGGCTCTGGTTATGTCCATTGCTATGGCATATCTGCCGATTGCTTTTGAGTCCATCAATCGTCCAAATCCAGACGGAACAAAAACAGAACTTGATGGTATGGAGGCAATCGAATTTAAGCGAGATTTGTATTCTGCTATAAATGGAGAAGTTACTCCAGAAAAAGTAAGTGAGGCATTGAAAACTTATCAGGATTTAATAAATGAATACGGCCCTCTGGAGAGTGATACATTCCCGGTTTCTGTCAGCGTTAAACAGATTGTACCTATTCGCCCATTACTCAAAGCGTTGCCAGAACTGTATGCTGATCCGCTGACTGGAATTGGAGCTGACCTTATGGATATTGATCCGGAAGATGTCGCACAAAACTATTATCAGCGTTGTGCTACCCATTTATCAGATGTTATGAAAAATGAGCAGCGAAACCATCCAAAAGCGCAGCAACAGAGCATAGACAAGTACGCCGAGGTTGATACGCCATTCCAGCTTTATGCAGGGCTTTCCAGAGATGCTTTTGATTACATTGAACTTTATATCATGGTTCTGGCGATTTTGTGTGTTGCCATTACAGCTCCTGCTTTTTCTGGTGAGTATCAGAGCGGGGCCGATAGCATCTTGCGCTGTACAAAGCATGGTCGGTTGAAACTGGCAGTTAGCAGAATACTGGCATCTTGTGCGATCTCGGTCGTGATATTTGCTGTTGGGATTACTCTACACCTACTGATCTCAAACTTAGCATTTGGTACAAATTGTTTGGAAACATCTATGCAAATGCTGTTTTCCATTATCAACCTGCCTAATATCAATTTGGGACAACTGCAAATTTACCTTGCTCTGGCGGGGTTGCTGTCTATTGTGAGTTGCATTTGCTGCACACTTTTCCTATCCGCCAAGTGTAAAGATGCACTGTCGGTGTTGCTGATCTCCATTGTTATAATCCTTGTCCCGTTTTTTGCTTACACAGCATTAGGTGTAAATTGGATTTCTGCCATTCTCCCCTCTGCTGGAATTGGGATGCAGAACAATTTCCTGTATCAGCTTATCAATTTTAACTATTTGCATATTGGTGGAATGAGTTTTTGGACACCACATATAATTTTAATTTCCGCAGCGATTGAAGTTCCAATTTTTCTGTTTCTTGCAGTTCGTTCCTACTGTAAACATCAAGTGGCATGAGGAGGTGTTCGGGCATGAATAATGATGATTTAGATAAGTTGATAAAACGTTCTTTGAATAATGTTGCTGAGAATATTACCTTATCTGACCCCGATAGGTTACTGGAACGTATCAATCAAGATATTTTGAAAAAATCTCTTGATGATAAAAAGAATAAAGGAAAATAATCTATCTAATCTGCCGGACGACGGCAAAAGAAAAAAAGCCGTCGTAAAGCAGACCTATTAACACGCCTAATATTATCTTTCGGTGGCTTTGAAAAATTCAGAGCCGCCGTTTCTTTTTGCTCTAAGCAGAAACACAATGACCTCATGCAATTAGCAGGGGCGGCATAAAGGAGGATGCCGCCTTGTCTATTTTCGCTTTTTTTCATAATATCCATGATCTGCACCAACTAAAAAAAGCCTTGCTCCACCTCCGGGGAAATCTGATTGCCAATCGGCATTATCATTCTATCTAAATCAGCAGAATAATGAGTTTTTTTGTTGCGCCAGTTTCTCTTTATGGAGAGCTGGCGTTTTCTATTGCTGCTTTTTCAGGAAAGCTCCCAAAGTATACCGCTGCCGTTCCCCACCTCCGTTCGGTTCACCCGTCAACCACCCGTGAATCGAAATGGAGGTACATAATGAAAAAAGTCAATCTTAGGGATCTGTATCCCGATGTTTATAAAACCGATCACTTTGTAGAAGTAACCGAAGATGTATTGGAGACGATTCGTGCCGCTGAGCGTGCAGAAGCTGCCTATGACCGGAGGATGTATCGTTATAAGGCGCATTATTCCCTGGACTGCGACAACGGCATTGAAAATGCGATCCTGATGAAGCCCCAGACACCGGAAATGCTTCTGGAGGAAAAGCAGCTGCGGGAGCAGATCTATGCCGCTGTGATGACTCTGCCGGAGAAGCAGGCTAAGCGGATCTATGCCCGGTATTACTTAGGTATGCGCGTGAGTGAGATCGCCGCAGCGGAGGGGGTAGACCCAAGTCGTGTTCGAGACAGCATCCGGCGTGGGTTGAAACAGCTGACAAAGTATTTTTGAAAAAGTTTCGTTTGGTGCGCTCGTTTTTTGCTCTTTTTGTCAGAGTTAATAAGAAGGACAAGTTTTCCCCCTTCAACAGCACTTTGACAATTTCATAGACAGCATAACAGGTACATAACCCGTGTACGAGCGAGTGTGGAACGCCGCGAAGATGGAACAGCCAGGGAGGTGATGAACAAAGCTGTTTCGGAGCGATCAACGATTTCACAAAACGGATGGTGGCAGATCTGGCGCGAGGACTGCACGGGGGCTTAAAGATACTTCCTCACGGCCTCCTAAAGACTTGGGGGGAACCCTGCGGCACACGAGTAAAACGACGCTGCGGAGTTATGACAACCGCGCCAGCGGAGACCTGCTATGTTCCCATCGTCAGGGTTGCGTGGCAAATGTGACGAGAATTGAGTCATATAAAATAGGAAGCGATTACTTTCTTTGTTGGTCGTTTTCTATTCAAAATCAGATACCATGCGCTGGCAGTTTCGGCTGCCAGCGTATTCATGTGATTTTGAAAGCACGATGATAACCTTGACAGATTGGAGGAAATATGGTCTATGGAAAAACTCATTACACGAAAAGAAGCTGCTGAAATCTTAGGAATCAGCATCGCAACGCTGGATGCCGCCCGTAACAACGGCTTGATCTCTTATGTGCAGTATGTTCAGAATGGCTGTGTGTATTTTACTGCGGCAGGTCTTCAGGAGTATATTGCAAAATGTACGCACAGGGCAAAGCCTGTTGAGAGAAGCACCACTTACCGCAAGCCTCGCGGAAGATCGTGAGCAGGTCCGTATCCTTGATGGAATCAGGGATGTCTGATAAAACAAAGGTACAGCGCTGGAGATTTTTTTAGGAGGTGGCGGAATTGGCAAATAGAAAAATAATGCTTCCCCAATATGGCACAGTTATGAAAAGAGGTGTCCTATATTATAGGACCAGAATCAAAGATGCGAATGGAAAGCTTGTAGCTCTCTACGCAAAAACACCTGAAGAACTATATAACAAAGAAACGCTTGCATTGGAACAGATTGAGAATGCCACTTTTCATCGGAAAACGCCCACAGTTGCAGAGTATTGTGAAAAGTGGCTGCTGATGCAGTCGGTTCATGTACGAGCTACTACTTTGACGGATTACACCTCAAAGGTCAGGCGGCATATTATAGCGGAATTGGGAGATAAACGGATGGGTGAGGTTAGCCTGGATGATATTCAGCTTGCCCTTGTTCCGGTTTCCAAGAAATCTGCATCGGTTTATAAATCTGTGGTAATCCTTTACAAATCTATCTTTCGCGCAGCGATGGAAAGCAGGATTATTGACCACAACCCAACGATTTATCTGACAACAAAAGGTGGCGGTGTTCCCCAAGTGGATCGTCAGGCTTTGACGGATGAACAGGTGGAGCGCCTTTTGGATGCTATCCGAGATTTACCGCCTTATGTCTTTGTCATGATTGGTTTATATGCAGGGCTGCGCCGGGAAGAAATTCTTGCTCTGCAATGGGATTCAGTATATCTGGATACGGCTACTCCATATCTGACGGTAAGGCGGGCATGGCACACAGAACACAACAGACCGGTAATCTCAGATGAATTGAAAACCAAGGCTGCGGAGAGAAATATTCCCCTTCCTGTTTGCCTGGCTGAGTGTTTGAAAGCAGCAAAGGAAACTTCGACTTCGGAGTATGTGGTTTCAAACCGGGATGGCGAACCGCTGTCCTACACGCAGTTTAAGCGACTTTGGCAGTATATTGTTACGAGGACGGTCAAGGAGCGGAGCTATTATCGGTATGAAGATGGAAAAAGAGTAAAGCATACTGTCACACCTGTCTTGGGAGAAAAGGCTGCTCATAATGGAAAAGTGGTTTACAGTCTGGACTTTGAAGTAACACCCCATCAGCTGCGGCATACTTACATTACCAATCTCATTCATGCGTCGGTAGATCCCAAAACGGTTCAATACCTGGCAGGCCATGAAAGCAGCAAGATTACCATGGACATTTATGCAAAGGTTAAGTACAACAGACCAGATGAGCTGGTCAGATCAATGAGTTGCGCATTTGCAAGCTGGGATGCTGCCCAGTAATAATAAAATAGGAAGTAAGACAGGAGCGAGGCAAGGATGTCTCGCTCTTTGTTTTGCATCAGCCGTATCTTTGATTAAATCGAGGCTTTCTGATAAAAAGAGAGTGTAGATACGGAGACTACACATTATCAAGAAAGGACGATCAAAGATGGCAAAAAAGAAAACACAGATCCCGAAGTACGGAACTATTACATTGAAAGGAATCCAGTATTATAGAACCAGGATTACGGATGCAGATGGCAAAGAGTTGAGTTTGTATGCCGCTACTTGTGAAGAATTGTATGAGAAGCAGTTAGAGGCCCGGAAGCAGGTGGAAGAAATTATCTTTCACCGGCAGCACCCGACAGTAGCCGAGTATGGCGAGAAGTGGTTGCTGATGCAGTCGGCAAAGGTGTCTGCGTCTACACTCAGAGGTTATACGAGGGATATGACAAACTATATCATCAAACCTCTGGGAGAGATGTATATGGAAGAAGTGACTGCTGACGATATTCGGCTGGCGCTTGTTCCATTGTCAAAGAAATCGGAAGGCTTATATAATAAGGTCAATATGCTGCTCAAGTGCATTTTTTATACGGCAGAGAGAAACCAACTCCTTGAACACAACCCCTGTGTGGGAATATCGGGTAAGGGCGGAAAACCGACAAAAAAGAAGGAGGCATTGACAGATCAGCAGGTAGCCGTGCTTCTGGATACAGTCAAGGGGCTTCCTCCATATTTGTTTATTATGCTCGGTTTGTATTCCGGTCTGCGTCGGGAAGAAATTCTTGCACTGCAATGGGATTGTGTATTTCTGGACGAGGATACACCTTATCTATCGGTGAGGCGGGCATGGCGTACAGAGCATAACAGACCCGTGGTTTCTACGGTGCTAAAGACTCCGGCGGCAAAAAGGGATATTCCGATACCGAAGTGTTTGGTGGATTGTCTGAGAGAAACGAAAGAAAATTCCATATCAGATTATGTGATCGCTGACAGCAAAGGAGAGCCACTGGCTGCCTCGCAGTTCCAAAGAGTGTGGCATTATGTCGTTGTCCGCTCCACTAAGCCCCGGAACTATTATAAGTATGTGAATGGGCAGAGCATCAAATACACGGTTACCCCAACGCTGGGCATGACCCAGAAAAATCAACCCAAAATCAGATATACGTTGGACTTTGATGTAACCCCGCATCAGCTGCGGCACACTTACATTACCAATCTTCTCTATGCTGGTGTTGATCCAAAGACCGTCCAATACCTTGCCGGACACGAAAACAGCAAAACAACTATGGACATCTATGCAAAAGTGAAGTACAATAAACCGGAGGAGCTGTTTGGGGTAGTAAATGGTGCGTTTCATCAGGCTATTGCTGAATGAAAAAAGGCCGTTTTTTATGGTCCGCACACCGGATAACTGAGAGGCAGAAAGCCGGAAAAGCCCGGAGTATCAAGGGAAAACAGCTCAAAAACTCGCGCAGTACGGCCTCAAAGCCGCTCGTCGCGCACCTCAGTTCAGCAAGAGATAATCGACTGTTCAGACTATATCAAAATGGTTCAAAAGCCCCGGAAAACCTTGATTTTCCGGGGTTTTCTTGTACCCAGACTTATCTGTATAGTTTGCCCTCATTTGACCTAACGAGAGCCGTTTTCACTGGAGTTTTAGTGGTCCGTAAGTGGTTAACCTATCGTACAGCTTGGAAAGGAATATGAGATCTTGGGCTGATGAAAGAGCGCCTGAGTAACCGCAAAATTGCGGAAAGACTGTTCCTGTCCGAAGGCAGTATTAAGCAATATATCAATCAGATTTATTCTAAACTTAACATAGATGGGATACCCGGGCGAAGCGGCAGCAGATTTTATCCATGCTGAATGCCAACCCCTAACCTTTGGTTAATGGTTATCTTTTTTAATCCACTGTACAATATTTGTACGGTGGATTTTTTATTGACTTAGGAGGAGTGAGAAAATGAAGGATTGGAAAAAATGTACGGCTTTTCTGCTGGCGCTGGTCATATGCCTTGGCCTTGCTGCCTGCGGAGTGGGAAGTAGTGAAGGTGAAAGAGAAGATTACTATACCCCCGGTGTGATTGAGGACACCGACTATGACTTCACAGATGATAATCCGGCAGAGCAACTGGGTTATGACTCTATTGAGGATATGCGCACACAGGAACATGAAATCATCTCTTCCGATGATAACGACAATACAGTCGCCGAGGGATATTGGTATCCTGACGGGGATAGGAGCAGCTCCCTCTATTTTATGGTCCAGAGAGATACCATTTACTGGTATGAATTTGACCCGGAGCAGGGGGATATTCAAGCGGGAGAACCGGATGGCATTGTACTCAAGTTAGGAAATAAGCGCCGTCTTCAGAGCGGGCAGACATTTCAGTACACAACTTCCAGAGGATTGGATATGAGCTACAGCAAAATTTGTTTCGAGGGAGACACAACAGAATATTTTTGGAGGGAGCGCTGAAAAGCATTCCTGTGGTTAAAGGAGAAAGCTATATGGAACGAAGATATATTTCAAAAGTAAAGCCACTAAGCCAGTATATTTTACAAGTTGACTTTGTCTCCGACAGTCGTTTGCTCCTGGATATGAAGCTCCTGTGTCTTTGTCCCTGAAGGCACTGTTCCCGGCTGGGCAGTTGATACGGAAATCGGTAATGGTGAGTTTTCAGACATCGCTGGTATCTGGATGGAGATGCGGATGCAATTACAAAGGTGTTGATCCAAAGACGGTGCAGTATCCGGCAGGCCACGAGAACATCAAAACCCTTGGATATCCAGTATTTTCAAGGGTTTTCTTATGTTTATGGTTCATAAAGAATTGATGTGAAATTTGGTCAAATTCTTCTTAATGTTATCAAAAATTGATTGAATGCCTGGGGATAAACGGGAATACAGGATTGAAAATATATTTTTTTCATTAGTTCTTGACAAGTAACCATTCGGTAACTATAATGGAGTTACCGAATGGTTACTTTGATAAAGGAGATAGTTATGGCAGAGAGTACAAAGGAACGGATTTTGAGGATGGCACTGGAGCTGTTTGCGCAGAACGGCTATCTTGGGACGTCTATGAATGATATTGCAGGACAGTTAGGATTTACGAAAGCCGCCTTATATAAGCACTATGCCAGCAAACAAGAAATCTTAGATAAGATCGTGGAGCGGATGAACAAGATGGACTATGAGCGCGCGGAAGTCTATGAAATGCCGGAAACGGAACCAGACGGCTTTGCGGAAGCATATCTGCATACACCAATTCAGAAAATCCGCACATACAGTCTTGCCCAGTTTGACCATTGGACAAAGGAACCGTTTTCTTCCAATTTCCGTAAAATGCTGACGCTGGAGCAATACCGTGATCCTAAGCTTGCACAGCTTCACCACGATTATCTCGCGGGAGGCCCTTTGGAGTACATGGCGGCCATCTTCCGCAAGCTGGCAGATTCTGATGAGGATGCTATGCAGTTGGCGTTGGAATTCTATGGTCCAATGTATCTTTTATACAGTGTCTACGACGGTGCTGAAAAAAAAGAATCTGCTTCTTCTTTGCTGGCGACACATATTGATCACTTTATTGCCAAGGTTGAGTCTGATTACAGAAAGAAGGGGAGAACAACATGAAAGATGTGGGAGAAGAAAAACGCTGGGTCTTATGCCCGTGGTGCGGTGCCAAGACGCGCTTGCAGATATTGCGGGAAACGGAATTAGTAACTTTTCCTCTGTTTTGTCCCAAATGCAGGCATGAGAGTATTATCAATGCAAAAAATTTTATCATCGAAACCAAACAGCCAGACGCTAAGACGCAGTGCTGATCGCAAAAACGATCATGCGCTGCGTCCTATTTTTTTGAAAGGAGCAACTATTATGGATGCAATTATTTACACCACCAACACCGGAAGTACCGGGCAGTATGCAAAGCTGCTGGCCCAGGAAACCGGACTTCCGGCATATTCCCTTGCAGAAGCGAAAAAACGGGTCTTTGCTGGTGCGGAGGTTGTCTATCTTGGCTGGATCATGGCCGGTTCGGTCAAGGGGTGTGCCGGGGCTGCGAAGCGCTATCAGGTGTGCGCTGTCTGCGGCGTCGGCATGGGACAAACCGGAACGCAGACAGACAGCGTGCGGAAAAAGTCAGAAATTCCAGCCAACATTCCGCTGTTCACCCTGCAAGGAAACTTCAATGTTAAAAAGCTACACGGTATTTATCGATTCATGATGGAGATCATGGTTAAAACAGTGGGCAAAGGTCTGGCCGCAAAGAAAGACCGCACGCCGGAGGAGGACGATATGCTGGATATGATGCTCCACGGCGGTGAGCGGGTCAAGGCGGAAAATCTAAGCGCCATTCTCGATTGGTACAGAGCGCAGCAATAAATGTTCTCTCGGGGTCTTTCTTACACCTGCTTTTGTGGATGATTTTCCGCTGTCTTAGAAAGGGGAATGAGATAAAATGAAAAATTTAATTATATATGTTCACGGAAAGGGCGGTTCGGCTGGGGAAGCTGAGTATTACAAAATGTTCTTTCCTAATAGTGAAGTAATCGGGTTTGATTACTGTTCGCAAACGCTTTGGGAAGCCAAGAAAGAGTTTTTTGCATTTTTTACCACACAGAGAAGTAGGTTTGAGCACATTACCTTGGTTGCAAACAGCATCGGGGCTTTCTTTGGGATATCCTCGCTGGATGAAACGCTGGTTGACCGGGCTTATTTGATCTCGCCAATCGTGGATATGGAAAAACTGATCTGCAATATGATGCAATGGTCGGGGGTGACCGAACAGGAACTTGCCTTAACATCCATTGAAACGGTATCTGCATTTGCCAAGCAGCACCATGCTGGCCTGACCGTCATGCCCGGCGGCGAGCACTGGTTCCATACTGAGGAACAGATGCAGTTCCTTGATCATTGGATCAGAGAATGTAATGCGAAAAATGTCTGCTGTTAATTATACAAGATCATTGATAAAAGAGAAGGAGAATAATTATGTCAGAAAAGAATATTATCATTCGTCTGGAAACAAAAGACGATTACAGAGCCGTCGAAAACCTGACCCGCGAGTCATTCTGGAATGTTTATCAGCCTGGCTGTATGGAGCACTATGTGCTGCATTGTTATAGGGATGACCCGGCATTTGTGCCGGATCTGGATTTTGTGATGGAACTGGGCGGTGAGATGATCGGGCAGATCATCTATGTACGGTCGGAGATCGACTGTGACGATGGACGAAAGGTGCCGATCATGACCTTCGGCCCCATTGGCGTTGCACCCGCATACAAGCGGCAGGGCTACGGAAAGCAGCTTCTCGACTATTCCATGGAAAAAGCTAAGGAAATGGGTGCAGGGGCACTTGCCATTACCGGCAATATTGACTTTTACGGCAAGTCTGGCTTTGTTCCGGCCAAAACCAAGGGCGTGTGCTATGCCGACGACCCGGATGCGGACTATTTTCTCATCAGAGAACTGACCCCCGGATTTCTGGACGGCGTCTCCGGCACTTACAAAGACCCTGAGGGGTATTTTGTCTGTGAGAAAGACCCGGACGGATTTGAACGGTTTGAAGCCACCTTCCCGGTAAAAGAAAAGCAGAAGCTGCCGGGACAGCTGTTTTGAAAATCCCGGTGGCGGTCTTACAGGAAAGCTGTTTCCAACTGGCAATAAACAGGATATTTTAGATGTGCCTGGATATGGAAAACTGCCTGTAACTCTTATTGACTGTGCCAATCCGGTAGTCATTTTTAAAGCAGAGGATGCAGGATTAAATGGAACAGAAACCTGTATAGGCGCCTGTTCCGTTTTTATTATGTTGCAGAAATACCTCTTGCTGTGCTGGGAGGGGGTGAGAGAATGTTTTAGATCCACCCCCCATCAAGCCCAATGATCTGTCCTGTAAGATAGGATTCTTTATAACCAAGATGATAAGCCAGATCAGCTACTTCTTCTGCTTTACCAAGGCGTCCTGCCGGTATCTCATCTACCAGTGCGATCAGTTCGTCTTCTTCCATCCACTGGTTCATTTCTGTGTCAATGGCACCGCAGGCAATAGCATTGACCTGGATGTTGCTTGGGCCCAGTTCTTTGGCAAGAGCACGGGTCAGAGCGTTGATGCCGCCTTTGGTTGCAGAGTAAGCTGCTTCACAGGAAGCTCCTGCAACACCCCATACAGAGGAAATATTGATGATCTTTCCCTGTTTTTGGTGTACCATATAAGGGATTGCCAATTTGCAGCAGTTAAAAACAGAAGTTAAATTCATATGGAGAATTTTATCCCAGTCTTCACTGCTCATATCCTGAAGCAGTCCGATGTAGGAAACACCGGCATTATTTACCAGTACATCTATACCTCCAAACTGTTTCTTTATCTTTGCGAACAGTTCTTTGCAGCAATCCATATCTCCCATATCTCCCATATAGGCAAGACAAGGTACCTGATAATTCTCAATTTCTTTTTTTGTCTGCATCAGGCGGTCTTCATTGCGGATGCAGCTGATGACTACATTATAGCCTTTCCGGGCAAATTTAATGGCAATGGCTTTTCCGATACCACGGGAAGCGCCGGTCACAAGTACAGTTTTTCTTGACATAAGCTCACGTTCCTTTCTGCATGTGTACAGTACTGTTTCTGTTCGCGTGTTCCACGATCAGTGACGCAGTATTTGCTCTTTCTATTTTAGCACAGAATGGAGAGGTTGGCATATATCTGGTTGATCTGTAAAGATAATTGTAAGAATTTGAAGTGCAACAATAGTAAAATCTATGCTATAATAATTACGAATTGGTTACAATATATTAAGAGATAATGAAAAAATAGACAGGAAACAATAAAAATGACATCACATATCTATGATCTGATCATAATCGGTTCAGGACCGGCGGGGCTTGAAGCAGCTGTGTATGCCCAGAGAGCCTGCCTGGACACTCTGATAATCGAACGATCTACGGTAAGCGGCGGACAGATATTAAATACCTATTAAGTGGATAATTATCCCGGATATCCTGGGATCAGCGGTTACGAACTGGGAATGAAGCTGCGGGAACATGCAGATCATCTGGGTGCGCAATTTAAAGAAGATACAGTTTTAAAAATAGAAGATAAAGGCCTGGAAAACTTAAAACAGGTCATTGGAATGAATGAAAAC
>ENA-UESU01001621-UESU01001621.1-human-gut-metagenome-genome-assembly--contig:-NODE-1621-length-15609-cov-16.312065_pt1 | contig 15609 bp, 15 predicted proteins | sample MGYA00243007_ERZ508008 | MGnify/ENA primary metagenome ERZ508008 (study PRJEB26167, sample SAMN06115399) | human gut metagenome | host: Homo sapiens | place: China:Henan | collected 2016-06-23...
AGGATGCACAGACAAATAATATATAGGTTTAGGTGATAAATGATGGAAAAGGTGATGAAGTGGTGGAAACACTGCTTGGTCACCTTTTCTTTTTATACAAAATACTACTTCTCAATAGTAGATGTAGTGGCAGTCTTAACAGATAGCCCTAATCCATGCAAGTATTGGAGTGTATTGAAAACACGCCTAAAAAAAGAAGGCAGTGAGTTGACTACAAATTGTAGCCAACTGAAAATGAAATCGGCTGACGGAAAGATGTATCTAACTGATGTTGTTGATACACAGTAACTTCTCCGCGCTATTCAATCTATTCCATCACCTAAGGCAGAACCTTTTAAGTTATGGATGGCGTAAGTGGCTGCAGAACGTCTTGACCAAGTGCAAGACCCCGAACTTTTCATTACCAAGCATTAATGGACTACAAACGGTTGGGTTATTCGAATAATTGGATTAACCCGCGACTCAAATCCATAGAGATTCGCAAAGACCTTACAGACGAATAGAAACGAAATGGACTGCACGTCACTATATTTATGATGATGGCAAACGCGATGTCGCTGTAATAGATTCATTGCTTAAAGGTTATCCCATCGGTTTGATTTATTTCAATCGAACTAACGATGGCAGGTTTGAGGTGCTTGACGGACAACAACGTATATTGCAATCCGCTTTGCTTATCTATGAGTGTGAGGATGAGGAAAAAGAAATAGAGGAATGGTTCAAAACAATTAATATTGTAGGTGTTCCCTTGTGGGGATTGTCCTTTTGACAAATTGCATTTTTAACCGACTGAGAATCGGCTGTTTCCGACAGAATCCCTTAAAGATAAAAAATACGCGAATGAAAATGAGCAAGCAGCACTCTACTAGATGATTATCTAAATTATTACATTCCTTTTAGCTCAAAAAGAACTTCCCGAAGTACACTTATTAATGAAAATCCTGATAAGAATAAGTCTTCTTTCCGGATGTAGTAATCATATCACCCGGATGTAGTAATCATATTGCCTGGAAGTAGTAATCATATCACCCGTAAGTAGTAACCCTTTTTTGCATAAACAGCTTTCAAACGCGCAATAATATGCAAAAAAACGCATGCCTATCCATTACTTATTCACCGAACATTCTGGAATGAAGATTTGTAAATCAATGCATGTTAGAGAAAACAAGAATATATTGTCACCTTGAAACGTAATAAGGGTTATTAGCTGTCAATCAGGCAAATCATAAATAGATAAGGCCGTCGAATATATCCGATAAACAGGTGCCCCAAATCTCGCAAGTGAATTATATTTATTTTTTGCACAAATACTCTTGCTCTTGAAATATTTTAATATATTTGCCATCGAAGTACAGAGGTGTCTGTGGCTTCATCTTTTTAGAGAAAGAATTGTAAGAAGCGTTGTGCTTTATTCTTGTCATTGAGAACCTAGGAAATTTTCAAGAGAACACAAGAATGGCATGGTATGTTTCCTACGCTGGTTTCCGGCGTGGGTCTGCTGTCCGTCCATTTTGTGTTTTCGGGTTTTCCTAGGACCTTCAATGACAAATGGTGGCACGCAGTTCCACGCTTTTGTTTTTATTAATAGGTCTTTGGGGAACTTGGAGACCGAAATTTCTAATACTATGTACGACGAAGCGTATAAAAAAGAGTTGGCCTACGAAAGGATTCAGAAGGTTTGGGAAACAATGGTCAGTTGTATTGAAGATTGGCCAAAGGCAAGGCTGGGGAGTTCGAAATGGGAACAGTTGCAAAGACCTTTTAAAGAGTTGTTGTCTTGTCCGTATGAAAGTTTGACCTTTATTGAATCCCGTAGCGGAGGTGTTTATTATCTGGGGCAGACCCGTGGTGGAGTCCCCCATGGGATAGGAATGAATTTCACTAATGAGGGAGATTATCATTACTGCAAAATGTTTATAGGTCATTGGATGAATGGCGAACGTGGCGGAGGTGAGGGAGTTTACTTCAACTTTTGCGGAGATGAAATGGATTGGTTTATTCAACATCAAACACACTCAAGCTATGGAGGCAAAAAGGTCAATTATCAAATCGACTGGAGAGGTATCGCATCCGGAAGATAAAATCAAGTATATTTTTCTTTTGTTATTTCTGTTTATTGTAGCGGTAGGGATGGAGGCGTTTGCCGTAGACTATGTAGTCACGGCCAATACACTGAATGTGCGCAGTGCGCCAAACGTTCATTCAAAAGTCATAGGCAAGCTGGCTAAAGGCGACCAGATCGTAAACGCTTCTTCCGAACCGGGGGACTGGATATGCTTTATGCTTGATGGAAAAGAGATGGGCTATGCCAGTACCCAATATCTGAAGCCGATAAATAAACCACAGAAGCAAAATACCCTGTTGAGCCAGGATAGGATGCGATATGTTATGGCGATCAATGAAGCTATGAATCGCCTGCGCTGGTGTGTATGCATAGGCTTGGCAGCGTATTTCATATTTTTTGTCTTGGGCGATCGGCTTGGTATACCTGTTTTCTTGGCTTTTCTCGCCATGCTGGTGTTGCCCGCGCTGCTACTCTACTATTTGTCTAATACGAATTACTCATTATGGTTTATCTATCCTTCTGTAGTGGGGTGGGGCTGGACCATTGCCAATTTCTTTCTTTTCCTGTATCTCGGCTTCATGGCTGCCATGTTCTGTATAGAAGGTATCAAGCAGCTTTTTGATTGGGAATATCCTATGTTTACTCTCTTTGCCGTTGGCGCAGGCTGCTTGTGGGGCTATGCCATCTATTTGTGCATATCTGCCATATCACATCAAGTACCCGAAGCCTTTCTCGTACTGTTCGGCATGTGTCCGGGGGCTTACAAGGGGGCTACAGGTGGTAGTGGTACGCTACGTGATAAGTACGGTCATGATGTGGATGGGCATTTCGGAAGTAATGGAGACTTCTATGGCAGAGATGGCAATACCTATAAGAAGAATTGGGGAGATGATTCATGGTCGAGGGAAGAATGATTAATTAAATTTATATGCAAATGAAGAAATACTTTTTAATTTATTTGGCAACACTCTGTTGCGTATGTGTGAATGCTGTAGATATCAAACGCTATGTGAAGGAAGGCGGCACTGGAAACGGGCTTACGTGGGAAGCTCCCACCGGTGACCTGGCATCCATGCTCGGCCTGGCTTCTCAGGTTGACAATCTGACTGTGTATGTAGGAGAAGGAAGTTATGTAGGAGATTTTGTAATCCCAAGTAATGTTTCGGTTACAGGGAAATATGATGGAAAAGACGGCTATATAAACGGAAATCTGCATACACTGTTTATAGGAGATATTACATTGAATAGTTTCTTGGGCTATGCTGAGGTGGAGGGTAGCGTAAAGATGTGCAATGCTACGATGGTGCAAGTGACTGTGAGTGATAGCCGGCAAGAATATGGTGTGTGGGTGGAAAACGCCAATGGCCTTGATAAAAGTCTTTTGAAAGGTTGTATTATTACTAACAATAATATTGGATTGCAACTCACCTATGGAGTGGCGGAACTGGAACGTTGCGTAGTTTACCAGAATAAGAAGTGGGGTGTTTATGGAAAGAGGGGCATCTGGAAGCACGGTTCTGTCAGTTTAGCGAAAATGCCTCGACGGGTATTCAGATGTATTCCACCGATGTGAGTTGCCGTCTGTATCGGTGCTATATTTCGGAGAACAAGGGAGGAGGCTTTCATGGTGCCGAGACTCGTGACGCCATGTATACCGATAGTCGGCAACGTTTCATCAGCTGTTCGTTTTTTAATAATCATTCCCAAAGTACCGGTTCGGCCATTTGGGCCAGAAGTCGTGTTTATGTCGATAACTCGCTTTTCCTTTTCAACCAAAGTGAGGCTGCCGACGGAGCCGCCATCTACTGTATGTTCGATGGCAATCAGTTTGTGAATTGTACCATTATGAATAATAAGGGAGGTGTCTGCCTGTCGAAGAACTTTGGGGACAGACCGGGCGGAGAGCCTGATCCTTTACTCGTGAACTGTGCGCTGTGGAATAATGGAGAGGATTTTGTAAATCCTTTCAACCGGACTTATAAATTGCAGACCTGTGCCATGCAAACCGGTGGATCGGGCATTCCGGAACTGGACGCAGAACGGGGATTGATATTGCTCGAAGCTGAAAACGAAGGTACTACTCCGGGAGGAATGTATATAGCGTTAGACAGTAATCTCGTACCCAAGCCGGGGTCGTGCCTCATCAATCGTGGGACTCCATTGAATGATACTGAAGCGCTTGACTACAATGGACGGCATATCGGTGCTTTAGGCGGTACGGATATTGGTGCTTGTGAGTATCAGGGTGAATATAAATGGGTACCGAATATTCCAGGGATGAAGTTCTTCAACATTGATTACCGGTTGGCTTCCACCACCTATAACGGCACTGCTTATTATTCTCTCATTCCCAAAGGTTGTGAAGATCCCGATACTAAAAGAATTGAGACAACGTTTGCTACCATCTATTTGGGGACGAAGCGTAATGCTTATGCCGCTATACCGGATACTCCTTTTATGGCAGTCTATCGTGAGGGAAAGCCTGGTGAGAAAGCGTTGTGCAATATCTTGGCGAAAGATGAGAATGAAGGCATCTTCCGCTGGAACTATGTGGAATATATCAGCGGGAAAACGCGTCCGGTTGTGAAGAAGCATCCTAGCTTGAAGAACTACTTTCTTATCACCATAGACGGGCGAACTCAGAATTTGAAGATGTATAACTAAAATCTATATATGGTATGAAGAATTCATTTTGTGTATTGCTTGCCGCTGTTATCGTGGCATCGTGCAGTTCCGTTCCCGAGAATTTTGTAAAAGTGGATGGCGGAACGTTCATGAAGGGATGGACTGAAAAAGAGCGTGCGTTGTATAAGGTCAATTATGGTAAAGACGAAGACCCTTTAGCTCCTAAAGAAATGTCGGTGGAGACATTCTATATCTCCAAATACGAGGTTACGGTTGGTTTGTGGTATGAGGTGATGGGATATATTCCCGAGAAAATCACTTATGCGGAATGGTCAAAAGAGCCTGATTGTCCCATCATGGGCATCACTTGGCTCGAGGCGGTGAAATTCTGCAATCGGCTGAGTGCCAAGGAAGGCTATAAGGGATGTTATGACTTTGGTGAACTGGATAAATACGGACGCTTTGCCGGGACAACATTGAAACCCGATGCCGAAGGGTATCGTTTGCCCACTGATGTGGAGTGGGAGTATGCTGCCCGTGGCGGAAAGCAAAGTAAAGGTTATAGGTTTGCCGGTAGCGACAGTCTGGATGAAGTGGCGCACTGGAATGCCGAAGTGCCCAGCAAAGTGGGAATGTATAAGCCTAATGAATTGGGTATATACGATATGACGGGTAACGCTGCCGAATATACTTACGGAATATCACCTGATGTGACTATTGGTAAGGCTTTCGCTACCGTGCAGGGAGGGCACTATAATGGACGTCGCGGAGGTGCTAAACCTGAGAACTTTGTAATTTATAAAGATGATACTTCGTGGGGTGAAGGCCCTGACGTTGGTTTACGTTTGGTTTTTCAAAAAAAGAAATGACATGAAACGGATTTTATTATTAGCGGTATGCAGTAGTTTGCTGACGGCTTGCGGTAAGCAGGATAAGGCTGGAGTGGAGGGACCTACGGGCAATGTGGAGGATGACTTTGTGTTTGTGAAAGGCGGCACTTATCAGATGGGAGCTTCCGAAAAAGAATTAGGGCTTTTTCGTTGGACGGGAGGCAATATTATGGAATCGTATGTCCCCAAGACGGTGACAGTGGGAGATTTTCGTATCTCCAAGTATGAAGTGACCTTGAAACAGTTTAAGGAACTATTGCCCAATGCCAGATTGCTTGGGAAGAATGTCGATGACAATGCACCGGTGTTTGGCATCTCATGGGAAAGAGCAATAGAATTCTGCAACACCTTGAACGAGCGTGAAGGTTATGACGGCTGGTATAAAAAGGAAAGACTGCATCGTTATGGTTACGACTATGTGTTGAAAGAGAATGGCAATGGCTACAGACTTCCCACTAATGAGGAATGGGAATACGCTGCCCGTGGCGGAAACCAAAGTAAAGGGTATGCTTTCAGTGGTAGCGATGATGTGATGGAAGTGGCGCATTTTGGTGCCGGTGTGCCTTGCAAAGTAGGTATGTATAAACCCAATGAATTGGGCATTTATGATATGACGGGCAATGTGAACGAGTATGTTCATCGGGTAGATGAGAAAGGCATGAGAGCCGGTTCGCAGGGCGGAGGTTTCAAACTCGAAGGCCCTGTCAATCAGCTGGTGATTTACAACCGGCATGGTTGGGGGGATGAAGTGGCGGGGTTCCGCCTGGTGCTCGTTGGCGAGAAGCCCAAGAATGCCAAGCAAGGGTTCCTGTCAAATGATTGGAAAACCTATCGCCTGCGTGGCAAGGTGAAATCATGTAAACTACACCTTGAAGTGGAGTTTGATGAACGGGGGCGTTTGATACGCGACAATGAGATATGTGTGGAGTATGCGGGTGATGATAACACCCGGGGCACTGTATATTACGGTCGCGGTGCCGATCGCTACAAGGTGGGAGAGTTCACTCCCGGTCGCAACAACTATCTGCTGGTGCGCGACGACGGAGGACATATCACTCAACTGAGCGGAGACATGGAGGGACGTGAATATGAATATGATGGAGATGGATTCACCACTTCAGAGCAGTCGGGGGTAAGTTCTCATAAAGACGTGGAAAAGTTCTTAGGTTTGGATGAAAACGGCAATCCGCTCTCCGCGAAGCTGAATGGAGGAGACGAGTTCATGCAATATGAATATCATATTACCTACAGTGATTATAAGTTGGACAAAGCGGGCAACTGGATAGAGCGAACCGCCCATAAGAAGGGTTACACAATAGAGAGCGATGGTGATTACAACTTAGATCCCTCCACCCGTAAGGAGGTGGATGAAACTGAGGTGCAGGAGCGCACGATAGAATATTTTTGATTGAACCTTATGTATAGATCTTTAATCGAGTAAACATTATGAACGTTTTTTTTATTCTCTTGTCCTTGTCGGCCACTCCTTTCCCTATGATTGCGATGTTTGTGGTGATGGCCGCTATCATGTTGGGGTATTCGAATTCCCGAAAGCGGAAACTAACCGATGCCTTGAAATGGGGCATAGAAGTAGGTGACGAGGTTATAGCTACGACAGGTATACGCGGGCGTGTGGAGAAGGTTGAAGAAGATGTGGTGAGTGTCGGCATTTCCGGTGGAGGAACCGAGGAATGCAGGCTGGCCGATTGCGTGCCTATGGAGGTGTTGATTCAACATTCCGCTTTATTGAAATTGTACGCGTATTCGGAAGAAGACTATCGCTTGACTATGGCCGGAAAACAATACTCTTTTCCTCCGCAGTCATCGGCTGCCAAGGTTTTGAAATGGATCCGAAACACTCGCCTCGCTCTCAAAGGGATAAGCCTGATGGCGGCTTGTGCTCTGATTGATATAGCGCTGAATCTGGAAGATATATTGAGTTTCTTCGAGTCAGGAGGAAGATCCTATTTTCAGTATGATGTGGCGCAGGATTTCTTGGCGCCTATCCTTGTTACACTGGGTGTATTCATGCATTTGGCCGGATTGTATGGCATGGAAGATTTGTCGGGAAGCGAAGATGCGAAAGCGATGACGAAGGTGCATAAAGGCTTCTGTTCTTTTGTTGATAGGTTATATTATTCCGGGTGTAGGCTCAGTGATATCATTGATAGGATATGTGATATATTATCTGGCGTGGAAGAATAATATTTGCAAGGCATCGTTTGTGGAAGTGAAGTAACTGTGCCCTAATTTATGCAAATATCTCCTTTCTGTCGGTTTTTGAGAGAAATGCTCTTTCCGTTCTTTCAGTCTTTCAGCCCTCCCGAGCTCCCTGTTCATCGGCATTCCGGCTGAAACTTCCGACCTGAATGTTGTTTCAGGCATCTTTCAGCCGGAATACCGATGAACAGGGAGCTCGGGAAAAACTGAAAGACTGAAAGAAGAAAAAGTTGTTTTATGACTCAGTAATGTTAAAAAATAACTTGATATAAATGGACGTTCTATTTTCCCTATTGGAGAAATATTTTTTCCCAATTAAGGAAAATGATTTCTCTAATTGGGGAAAAATAAATAGGGGATACGATCATTTATGTACCAAGTTGTTTTATGAAGAATGATCAAGTTCTTTTTCAAGAATATTTGATCTGAAAACAAGTAATGATGTGATCCGGTACAAGTAATGTTGTGGGTGATTACATTGCTTGTTCTCATCCACAACAAGCAATGTAATTTCAGGTAATGATCGAGGCATGAAAAAACAAGTAATATATATGCACGAATATCTTTTTTATACAAGAAAAAATCATCTCTGATTATCAATATATTACAAACTTCCAATTTCTTGTCGACAAGAAGTTGGGAGTTTGTCGACAGGAAGTTAACTTCTTGCCAACAAACTCCTAACTTCCTGTAAAAGGAGAAATAACCGATTCTCCGGTTTCCTTACACTGCATAAACCTCGTGATTGACAGAATGAATAGCGGATTACCTGAAACTTCCAGAGCCTGCGTTCAATTATCTGTATCGGAAAGACTGAACGCTTTTCTTTCATCCTACTCTTTTAGCATCTATATATCGGTGGTATTGGATATATAGATACTGCATGTCCGATATATAGATGCGACATGTTCGATATATAGATGCTACGCATCCGGTGTATATAGCCAATATTCAGAATATGAATTAAATTTCTATTGGTTATGAATTAATTCACCACAGAGTAACACAGAGTTTCACGGAGTTCTATTCTTTTGATTTCAAATTGATTAAACTCTGTGTTACTCTGTGGTGAAAACTCATTACTATACCATTATGCACCCACTCATTCTTCTACTTTCAGCGGCAGGATGATTGTAAAGCGTGTACCCTTTCCGGGCGTAGACGCTACTTCGATCTTCCCTTTGAAACGTTCAGCGATTGTCCGGCAGATGGCCAGTCCCAGTCCTGTGCCTTGCTTGAAGGCATCTCCTTTGTAAAAACGGTCAAAGATATGTTCTATCACTTCTTTGGCCATGCCTGTTCCCGTGTCTTCCACAAATATCTTTACACGATTGGAAGTGGCAGGCCGGTAGCCTATACAGATATTTCCTTCGGAGGTAAACTTAATCGCATTGTTCACCAGATTGTTGATAACCTGGCTCAGGCGGGTGGGATCGGTAGCAATAGTAATCTCCTGTCCAGGAAGATCCAGCAACAGTTCCACGCCTTTCTTCATATTCATTCTTTGCGCACTGCCTATCTCATTCAGTACCTGATGGAGGGAGATGTTGCAGAAGTTGAACTCCATGGTGTTCGACTCTATCTTGGAGAGATCCAGGATGTCGGATATCAGGACCATCAACAGCTGGCTGTTCTTTTCAATCAGAGAGGTAAATTCGATGATGTCGTCCTTGGTCAGGTCTGAGTCTCCATGGGCCAGCAGGGAGGAAAAACCTACGATGGCATTGAGCGGGGTGCGTATTTCGTGACTCATATTGGCAAGGAAGATACTTTTCAGTTCATCACTGTGCCGGGCTTTACGCAGGGCTTCGTTCAAACAGTCTTCGGTATCCTTGTATTTCTGAGTGCTCATACAGATGCCGACAATACGGTAAGGGGCTTCTTTCAGCTGCCCGACGTAGGTGGACTGGGCTTCAAACCATTCCCAACTGCCGTCGTCGCGGCGGAGGCGGTATTCTACAGGAGCTTCATATAGATTACCATCCAGCTGCAAGGTTAAGGCATCAAACACCGACTGACGGTCGTCGGGATGTATCAAATAAGCAAACTCTTCGGGGGTGAGGGTGTAGTCGCGGGTAGGGATACCCAAATATTCGAAATAGCGGGGATCGATAATCATAAGATTACGTTCCAGGTCGTACGACCACTGGAATATCTGCGTACGACTCAGGGCGATGTTCAGCAGATGTTTCTGGGTTCTTTCTTCCAGCACATTGCGGTAATAGAGTACGATTCTTACCAGCCGCTCTTCTTCATACACGCCTATCAAGGCACCTTGTATCAGAAAACTGATGTGCCGCTTCTGTTCATAGATGAAACAGTTGGAAGACAAGGGGATGATGCGCTGGCAACCTTCGTGCAGTTCCTGTAAATAACGAGGCAGGACATTCTGCTTATCCTGCACTACTTCCAACAAATCGAAGACAGACTTACCGATGATGTCCGTATCCAGTTGGAGTTCATCACTCATCTGCTTGTTCACGCGCCAGATGCGGTCTTCAAGGTCGATCATGACAATGCTGACGGGCCATACATCGAACAATTGTTCGGCAATGGCGTTCACTATCCGTACTTCTTGGGGTATATCAGGATTCATAAAGGGTTATGTTTATCGTGTAGACGGCAAAGGTCGGGCTTAAACGGGTAGGCAACAAACAAACCGGAAGAAATTAATATTCCATTTTGGCACAGATATATTCCGTCATTCACACCTTTACATCTTTTAACGGGACGAAAAGGGACAGAGAGTCGAATTTAACGGTTATTCCTGCTGATTATAAATCAATATCATTCAATTTTGCAAGCCTAAAAGATAAGACATGAGTATAACTAAATTCAATATAAATGCCGACTTCATTGCATATCAGCAGATCACGGCAAGTGGGCTGAGCCATTTGTCGGGACGGGCTTACAAGACGGAGGGAGGCATTTTCGCTCTTTGCAGCAAGGGTTCGCTGAAGACAATTATTAATCATACCGAATATCGGATTGGGGTGAATGAACTGATAGTTGTTCCTCCCGAGACTTTCGTCCAGCTACTGACCGCATCGGATGATGTGGAAATACATGCTGTCATGTTCTCGCAGCGACTGATCCAGAATGCCGGAATGGGCAAGAATATGATGGATAAGTTTCATATCATCGGCAAGCATTATGTTTTCTCGCTGTCGGAAATGGTTTCGCAACTTTACTCGGAGATGTTTACGTTTCTGTCGCACCTTTATAAAGAGGTTGGGGAGAAGTTGAGTGAGGCTGTGTTGCAGTCGTTCCTAAGTCTGATGTTGCAGGGGGTATCCGAACTTTGTCCGGAACAGGCGAAACTGAAAGAGACGCCAGGCAGCAGACATTTCCATCAGTACCGGATTTTTGTCCGAATGGTACATGAGGAATATGCCCGTGAGCATCAAGTGGTGTATTATGCCAAGAAGATGAATATGCAACCGTCCGCCCTTTGCCGGCTTGTCAAGAAGGAGTCGGGACATACGGCAATGGAGATTATCAACAGGACACTCATCATGGATGCCAAGACGCAACTGCGCACGGAGAATACGCAGGTGAAGGATATTGCGCTGAGTCTGGGGTTCAATAATGCCGCCTTCTTCAATAAATTCTTTAAGAAGCATACAGGGGTGACGCCGCAAATGTTTCGGAATTCGGTAAGATAACAGGATTACAGAAGAAGAAGGATTGTTTCTGCATTCCCAGCAAGTGAAGATATTTATTTCATCTTGCGCAGCTTTGCCTTACGAAGCAGACGGCGGGCAGGAATGGCTTTTATTTCACCATCAGGTGTACCCACTATCACAGTTTCGTTCCGCTGTGCTCTTTTCTCAAGCATGCGTTGCTCGGCCAGTGCCAACCCATAGTGCAATTTCTCGCTTAATTCCTTCCACTCATCGTTTGACATAACTTTCTATGGTTTTAAAGAGTTCTATTTCATACATCCGTGTCGGAAGAGTAGGACCACCTTCAACATATTCTTAGTAAGAATTTAGAGTTGCCGGCATTTTCACCGTAGCAACTGCGACAAAGATAAAGAAACTCCCCCAAATCCATGCAGCACAAGCCATAATTTTCGATTCATCCGGAGAATAATTGGTATGCGGACAACGCGAATGGAGCGGACGAACGCGTACCAATCTCCCCCCTTTCGTGAACCTTTTATGTTGCAAACGAGTTAATTAAGAAGTTATAGAGACTTTTTACGAAAAATACAACTACGTGCATTTAATAAAAATCCCTAAGTTTGCATCATGAAAAAGTTACTGCTGACTCTACTCACTTTCCTGATAGCCGTTAATGTGGCTTATCCACAACTCGCCATCCGCCACCGTTTAGCCACTCCCCGACCTGCCGACTCGCTCGATATAGACTATTACTCCCACAAAAGGGGACTTCAGGCGGGCACCATGGTCTTCGGCATCAATATGGGAGTCTGGGCTTTCGACCGCTATATCCGTAAGGCTGACTTTGCCTACATCAACGGACGTACTATCAAGGACAACCTCAAGCATGGCTTCGTGTGGGACAATGACGCCATGGGCACCAATATGTTCATGCACCCCTACCACGGCAGTCTGTACTTTAACTCAGCCCGGTCCAACGGATACAATTTCTGGCAGTCCGGACTCTTTGCCTTCGGCGGCAGCTTCATGTGGGAGATGTTTATGGAGAACGAATATCCCTCTACCAACGACATCATTGCCACCCCTATCGGTGGTATGGCCTTGGGTGAAGTGACTTACAGGGTTTCCGACCTCATCCTCGACGACCGGAAAACCGGTTGGTCACGCTTCGGACTGGAGTTTGCCGGATTCCTGGTGTCTCCTATGCGCGGCTTGACCCGTATTATCAACGGAGATGCCTGGAAGCGGCGTTCCACTTCGGGTAAGCAATTCGGTGTACCCGATGTAAGTGTGGATGTATCTCTGGGTATACGTACCCTGGAACTGAAAGACGAGATTCTGGACAAAGGTGTGGGTCTGGCCTCCGAAATCAACATCGAATACGGCGACCGCTTCGATGCGGAAGATACCAAACCCTACGACTATTTCTCCATCCAGGCGAATCTGAACTGGCAGAAAGATCAACCGGTTCTGGGACAGATAAACATTGTTGGCCGACTGGCAGCCAAAGAGTTGATGAACAATGAAAAGCACTACCTCAGCCTTGGGCTGTACCAGCACTTCGACTACTACGATTCGGACACGATATCGGCAGTATCGGCAAAAGTACCTTATAAATTCTGTACACCCGCTTCCGTGGGCGGTGGCCTCATCTACAAAAGAAACCTCAAACGAAACTGGGGAATAGATGGTTACGCCTACCTCAACGCCATCCTTCTGGGAGGTGCCCTCAGCGACTATTATCAAGTGGACGAACGCATCTACAACCTGGCCAGCGGCTACAGTAGCAAGCTCAACTTTAACTTTACCTACAAGGACCGCCTTGCTATATCCACCATCTACGAAGTCTACCACATGTTCACTTGGAAAGGGTATCCCCAAGACATCAACTGGGACGAAGTGGAACCGAAGACACTCAATGCACAGGGCGACCGTTCGAGGGCCATTCTCCATGCAGTCGGCCTCCGGCTGGACCTGAAATTGCGGAAACAACTGTACCTCACCGGCACATTTATGAACTACACCCGCGATACCAAATACAGGTATCACGCCAATGTGTTTTCCAATACTTCGGAAGGGCGGATTATGCTGACTTATAAATATTAGAGACTTCGGAAAGGTAACGGAGGAAACATATTTTTCCCGTAATTTGTTGCAGAAGCCACAGGCAAACCTCATCTTTACCACTATAAATCAACAAGAAAGGAGATGAGTTATGGACATGAGCCTTAAACTGGCAAGTAGCTACTTCGATATGCTGAAGTCACTGAGTGATGAAGCCAAACTACATCTGATAAAGATGCTCACCGACTCCATATTAAAGAAAGAAGCTAAGAACAGAACCGGCAACGGAAAGTTGGAAGATCTTTTTGGTGTATGGGCCGATGATCCCGAAACAGACCATATGGAAGAAAACATCCGCAAGGAAAGAACGAGCAACCGCACTCGCAAAATAGTATCCTTTGACGAATGTAATGGTGACTGAAAACGTGAAGCATCTCAATCACCTTTCCGGGAGCCCAATAAAGGAAAATTGCAGTTTGCAATCAAAGCTTCCACAACGGAGGTATCCACAGCAAAAGCCGTCCCGTGACGGATGCCACGAGGGAATGAAACCAGATCAGACACATCTTCCCAAGTCTCGCCATGATCCAGTGAACGGACTGCACCGTAACGGTGGTCGCGGTATTTATCGAAATAAACATAGAGCGTATCACTCACAAACAAGGGGGCAGGTCCTTCCGCCCAGTAGTTTCCGGTGATAGAAGGGGAAACTTTAGTAGGGAATCCTTTCGCCAGATTTCTGGTACGGGTAATGCGGAGATTCTTCTCCGGTGGATTAGAGTTTTCATTCTTCACCACCATAATAAGGTCCTCATTCTTCGGGTCTTTCACGATGGCAGCATCAATGACGCTGAAATCGGGGTTGAAAAACATTTTGGTCTTCGAGAAGGTCTGGAAATCTTTCGTGGTTACGTAGTACATGCGATGGTTCAAGCCTTTCTCACTCTCACTGGTTGCCACTTCTTTATGACGGCCTGGGATGGTGGTTGCCCAGAAAATATAATACGTCTGCGATGGTTCATCGTAGAAAAGTTCGGGCGCCCAGCAATTGTGGGCAGTCGGTTCGTGCATCATGACGGGAATGGCTCGCTGCTCGCTCCAATGAACCAGGTCGCGGGAAGAGGCATAGCCGATAATCCGGTCGGTCCAACTAGAAGTCCAGACCATGTGAAAGGTGCCATCGGGTGCCTGGCAGATGCTCGGATCACGCATCAGTTTATCTTTACCCACGGCAGGGGTCAGGTATGACTTGCCACCGTTCAGGGCGGTCCAGTTCAGGCCATCGTAACTATAAGCCAGATGCAGTCCGTCTTTGCTGTCGTTGATGAAATAGGAAAAAAGATAAGCCGTTCCATTGGCACAGGTGGTCATCAGGGTGCCGAAACACAAAGTCAACCAGATAAGTACAGTTTTCATGGTTTATTCAAGATTAATGATTTCATTGCCTACAAAGATATAGCATCCCCGGAACATACCGAAACGGAAAAGACTGGAGAAATGAACCGATACCTGTAATATTGTGTAAAATTCAGTTGTCCAATCAGAAGAATTCCTCTACCTTTACACCGGTACATCAAATATTATAGATTATGAAAGGAGAGCGTAACGTACAGGTATATCAAGTAGGGCCTTATCTATTCGGTACTTCCTCCACCATTCCACACTGGAAAACGGAAGAGCTGATTCCCTCCCTGAAACCTTTCCTGTTATCTTTAGATACATGCAAAGAGAAAGAACTCAAAATAGCATTCTCACTTGCCGTTCAGCCGGAGAGTGAAATCCACGAAGAAGATCATGCAAAATATCGCTCACTCGTCGAGTTTGAATGGGAAGGTGCCACGTGCAGGATCAGTGCAATTCCGGATACGGACTCTTATCTCATCACGATCCTCGCTCCCAACGACCCGAAAGAGTACATAGCTTATTTCTTCTACGGATTTACCAAAGGCGTCCTGTTCCTGCACGAAACGGAAGCGGATGCATTTGTGCTCAACAATATCCTGATGATGATTTATGCTTTCAATACGGCTTGTTCCGATACAGTATTAATGCACGCTTCCGTCATAAAGAAAGATGGAAAGGGATATCTCTTCCAAGGCAAAAGCGGAACGGGAAAGAG
>ENA-UESU01001628-UESU01001628.1-human-gut-metagenome-genome-assembly--contig:-NODE-1628-length-15555-cov-8.980295_pt1 | contig 15555 bp, 9 predicted proteins | sample MGYA00243007_ERZ508008 | MGnify/ENA primary metagenome ERZ508008 (study PRJEB26167, sample SAMN06115399) | human gut metagenome | host: Homo sapiens | place: China:Henan | collected 2016-06-23 | study...
GTTTTGATCTTGGGCGCTACCCAATTGCAAAGACATATTTTCTTGTTGGTCGAAGTTAATACGCTTCGCCGTGAACCGATCATAGTTCTCAGACTCATGGGAAGTACCGACCATCACGCTTAAATCATGCCGGTCATTGAAGTTCTTTTTATAATCGGCATAGAGCGTGAAGTTCTTGGATAAAGTTTTCTGGTAACGACGCTCCGCACTATTCGGCGTACGTTTCTCCCGAACCTCGTTATTATCCCAATCGTAATTGATGATTTTCTTGTTCGTCACGTTCTCATCCTGATCATACTTACGGATCACGGCTTGCCCCACCAATTGTAATCCGTCGATCACTTTCCAGCGTAATTGGTTGTTGACCGTTATATTACCTGTAGTCTTATTCACCATACCTCCCTCTTCCAATACTTGGGCCGGATTATCAAATCCCTCGAATGTATAGAAAGTTCCCGACGGATTGTACATCGGAGTCCAAGAGCGAGTCTTATAAATCAGCTCCCATATATTTTGTCCTTCCGTCAAACCCGAGGAATAGTCCCTGTTGCTTGCCTCATAAGCTAAATTAAGATCGTAAGTCAAGTTCTTGAAGATCTCGACGCTCGATTTAGCACGTACGAAGTAACGCTTGTTCACATCCTCACCAAATTTAGGGATACCTTCCTCCCGCTGATGGCCTAAAGACAACATATACGAGTATCTCTCTCCACCGCCGGAGATATTGACATTGTAATTCTGCATATTACCATTGCCAATAAGCATATCATTCCAGTCTTGATCCTTGAAGAATTGCGGATAACCGGTCCAACGCCCCCATTCCGCATCAGTCAACACCAGATCACTATTCTGCCGGATCAGGTCCAATTGATCTCTCGTGTATTCTGGAGTGAATGATCCATCGGTGATCTCCAAGGCCATCTCCGCATGTTGTAATAGATTCGCCGGTTTCCTTAACAACGCAGGAGTCTTAATAGAGTAATATGCATCAAAAGCAACAGATGTCTTCTGATTGCGCTTACCACTTTTCGTTGTCACCAGAATAACACCATCCGAGGCACGAGCACCGTAAATAGCAGCCGTACCATCTTTCAATACGGAAATATTCTCGATATCGGAAGGATTGATCATATTAATGTTTCCCTCCGCTCCATCAATCAAAACAAGGGGAGTACCACCGTTGATAGAAGAGACATCACGAACCTTCATGGTCATGTCCGAACCCGGAGCGCCTCCGGCACGTGTAATCGTCAAACCGGGTACCTCTCCCTGCAAAGCCTGAGCCGCATTCTGAACCGGACGAGACTCAAACGCTTTCGCGTCGGCCGTAGATACGGCACCACCCAAGTTCGCTCTTTTTACCGTACCATAACCGACAACTACAACCTCATCCATTTGCAAAGCATCTTCCCGTAACTTCACGTTCAAATTCGCTTCCTTGCCGGGACGCAATTCCGTCATGGCATATCCGATGTAAGAGATTTGAAGGACACCGTTTTCCGATACCTCCATCGTAAATTTTCCATCAAGGTCCGTAACCGTTCCGTTGGTAGTACCTTTCTCAACTACGTTCGCGCCAATAATAGGTTCACCATTCTCGTCGGTCACTACACCTTGCACTAAATTCTTCTTTTGCAAAACGGCTTGTGAGGAAGGGGCGGCTTTCTCGTTTTTTGTAGAGGGATTAATCAAGATGAAATTATTCTCCGTAATCTCATACTTTACGCCTTCCCCTGCGAAAAGACGCTTTAAAATGGTTTCCACCGTCTGCTCTTTCACATGTACAGATACTTTCTTATTCAGGTTAACCTTCTCGCTCTCGTAGATAAAACGGAAGCCAGACTGTTTCTCTATCTTGAAAAGAACCTCCTTTATTGTCTGGTTATTAACGTCCAAAGACAACTTTGTCTCTTGCGAATAGACAGAGGCCGAGATCTGAAGTGAACATGCGATAGAGAATAATGTCGTCAATCTCATAATAGACAAAGTTTTTTTAAGGACCGGAGACTCTTCCGGCCTTGCTATATTCCAAAAATTCATATATTTGTAATTCGATTGTTTGTTAACACTAGTGTTACGAGCACTAATTTTAATGATCAAAAAGATGACGGGGAATGTTCCAGCATTTCCCGTTTTTCATGTGTATTCATGCGATTCCTGTTCTTTACTTCATAGGCAGACTTTATTTAGAGGTTATACTTATATTTTTTCCTTTCACGTTATAACTTATATCACTCAATCGGGATAGTACGCCCAATATATCCGTTATGGTTTCCTCCTGTATGACTCCATCGTAATGTATACTATTCCCCAAATCCTTTTGAAGATGGATGGTTACATCGTACCTCCTCTCCAGATATTTGCAGACGGAAGCCAACGACATATGATCCATATAGAGTTTATCCTCCAGCCAGCTGTACGAATGAGATAACACACCCGATATCGGTCTCATCTTGTTGGTTTGCTTATCGAAAATCGCCATGTCACCGGCGTTCATTAACAACTTATCATTCCCATGATCCAACTCGATACAGCCTTCCACCAACGAGGCTTCAACTGTTTTTTCATCCGTATACGCTTGCAAATTAAAAGAAGTTCCATGTACCTTTAAGCGTAATCCATTGCTCATCTTGATCACGAACGGTATCTTGTTCTTCGAGACATCGAAGAAGCCCTCTCCTTGGAAATTCACTTCCCTGATATTCTCCTTTGCGTTATAGGAATACGTAATATCAGATCCAGAATTCAGCTTAACAACGGAACCATCCGGCAAGACCACCTCCGATCGGCTTCCGTAATCAGCGGTCATTCGAACCAGCATTTCCGGCTGTTTATCAAATACTCCCATTTTCGAAAACCCGAGGACAAGCAATAAAGTAGCCGCCACTCCTGAAATGATATATCCGATATTCACCAAGCGTTTCCGCTTATTATCTCTCTCCTTATTGATACGATCGATCTTATCCCATGCGTATTGAGCATTAAAAGTTTCTTGCTCCAGATAAGAGCCTGTTTCTTTCCAGATCTCTTTATACCGTTTAAAATCCTCTTGATTAGACTCATCCTCAGCCAACCATTCATCCAGAACCGGATCCACGATCTCTTCATTCATCCTCTCCGATAAATGGTCAACGATGTGTTCTCCTATTTGCTTTTTCTTCTCCATGAGTCTAGTCTTTATTTAAATGACACCACAAATAAAAAAAGGTCCTATACGAACCTTGAAAATTTTCTCATTATTTTATACCTCCTTCATCTCCAGACATTCCTTCAACTTCTGTAAAGACATCCATATTTGATTTTTAATTGTTTTCACGGATATAGATAGTTTCTCCGATATTTCTTTCTGCTTCAATCCTTTTACCCTGTGAAGAAGTAACACTTCTCTACTCCGATCCGGCAAATGGTCTATACAATCATAAAGAGCGATCCTAAACTCTTCTGTTTCCAGTTGATTATCCTCATAGGATAGAAGTAATAAGTCTTGATTCTCTGATAAACTTCCCGTCTGCACCTTTGATCGGATAAAGTTCAAGGCCAGATGTTTAGCCATCCGATATAAATATCCTGATACATTTTCCTTTATCTCTATTCTCCCCCTATTTTTCCATAAATTCAAGAAAAGCTCTTGAACAACATCCTCCGCATCATTTCTATCCATCAATAGACTATACACATACTGACAAAGACGCCCGTAATAACGATCAAACAGTTTATTATAACTGATATAATCATTATTTCCGATCGCTAGCATTAAGACCTTATCGGCATGAACTTCCTGCATATAATCTTCATTTATCATGAATATTCACAATCGTCTTTACAGGTAAAAGAGTTTCGGCAAGACTATGGCTAACAAAAAGAAGAACGAAGATATAAAGCGAACAAATTCAGTTTGTAACCGAAGTTTAAAAAGATGCTTAGTAAAGAGATCTGAGATTTCAGGAAAAGGAGAACTGGATTATAAATATATGTGGTAGAATAATTTACAGTTTATCAACAAAACCATAGTCTTGCCGAGACTCAGTTGAAATAGATCTCAGAAGGATATTTTACAAGAAATTAATCCTGCCTTTCCACAAATCTCCTGTGACGCAAAAGTAGGAAAATTATTATTTGATTGATTATTTTATCATTCTTTTCATATAAGATCATCTTCCCTTTTACTCCCCAGCAAATAAAAAGGGAAATATCTCACGACACTTCCCTTTTACCATGAATCTTATGTTTGAATTATTTTACTTCTACTACAATCATCACAGGGAAATGATCAGATGGAACACGAGCTACATGTTTTTGCATGGAGACCTCCTTCGGAAAATTCGCATTTTGCTCATTCTTCGCATCTTTCGCTTCCGAACGATATGTATCCGTCAAGACACCATATTTTTTCACATCAAACTCTTTCGTAAGGAATAAATGATCGATACGACTGTCTGTTTTGCGATCCGCATGGAAGGCATTAAACGTGCCGTTGGGTACATACCGGAAATCCGCTATCTGATAAGAATCCCGCATAATACCGGAATTGTCCAGTAATAAGTAGGATTCATTATGTTGATCCACATTAAAATCACCTGTTAGAATCGCCGGTAGCTTCTCCGGAAATTCTTTCAACTTCTTAAGGATAAGTTTCGCGCTTTCCGCACGGGCCTGTACACCAATATGATCCATATGTAAGTTAAAGAACAAGAAAGTAAAGCCGGTTTGTTTATCCCGAAATTTACCCCATGTGCAAATACGGGGAAGAACGGCATCCCATCCCTTATTAGGGCGATCGGTTATCGTAGACAACCAAAAGTCCCCATGATCGAGCACCTCGAACTTTCCCGTACGATAAAATATGGCAGAATATTCACCAGCTTGCTTACCATCATCACGTCCTACCCCGATATAATCATAACCGGGCATCGCATTCTTTAGATCTTGCAACTGATGATATTTACCTTCTTGAGTCCCAAAGATATCAAAACCATGGAACTGCACCAATTGGGCAATGTAGGGATAACGTTGTCCCCAGCCATTCCCATTCGTCGAGTCTCCCGCATTCGCATTACGCAAATTATAGGTGGCTACTACCATTGACTCCGCTTGTAACGCAAATACGGAACAAAGGACAAATAAAAAAGAATAAATTAGCTTCTTCATACCTTTTATCATAAAATTAAATCCACATCAATAAATTAGAACTCTGCCTCTATCATTATCGGGAAATGATCCGAAGAGAAATGCCCATACTGGCACTCGTTCAAAGTCCCATATTTATTTACCTGAATACCTTTAGTGACGAAAATATAGTCAATCCGGTTTTTCATCGGGGCATTCAAATTGAATTGGTTTGTCGTTCCTACCGTCCCATAGGGTGGTGTTTTTGAGATTTCCCGTGAGTCCAACAGTAAACCATCGGATTTCAGTATTTGTATAGGCTCAGAATCCGGCGTACCATTGAAATCACCTACACAGATAGCAGGGGAATCCCCCGCTATCTTTTTAATATTAGCCAACATTATCAAAGCAGACTCATGACGTGCCACCTTACCGATATGGTCAAAATGAACGCTGAAGAAATAAAATTCCTTTCCCGAAACCTTATCCTTCAACTTCGCCCAAGAACAAACCCTCCGGCATTGCGCATCCCAGCCAAAAGAAGGCTTATCCTGTGTCTCCGACAGCCAGTAATTTCCTGAGTCCAATAATTTAAACCGATCTTTCTTAAATAAAACCGCGGCATGTTCCCCAGCCTCTTTTCCGTCATCCCGGCCTACACCAACAAACGTATACATACCATCTTTCACCAAATCCTTCACTTGGTGAATCAACCCTTCTTGAATCCCAAAGACATCAAAATCATGGAAATGAACCAAAGATACCGCCATGTCTTTGCGGTGTACCCATGAATCATCCTTATCCCCCTCATTATCATACCGCAGGTTAAAACTACCCACGTTCAGTTTACACTTCTGTTGTCCGGATATCCCTATGCAGAAAGTAAATAAAGAGATAAACACTATAATTAAGTTTCTCATGATACCCCCTTGATTACCAGCCCGGATTCTGGCTTAGATTCGTATTGAACTGAATTACTACCTCCGGTATCGGATATAAGTACTGACGAGCCGGCCAGCTACGTCCGGCGTAATTATACTCCATCAAATAACCTCCTTGAACCGGCTTCACGTTAAGCACATTACTCTTATTTGTACCCACATAGACACCAATCGCAGCATACTTCTCATCAGCGATCTTATCCGTATCATAGAAATAGGCATCATAATTACCATCGCCATTCACATCCAACGGTTGGTTAAGTGATGGGATAAAGATACCTTCCCAAGGATCGTTCACCCAAAGATCGCAACAATTCCAACGTTTCAAATCATTTAGGCGCAAACCTTCCAGACAAAGTTCAATACCACGTTCGCGACGGATCTCCAACAAGGAAGGATCAGAGATCGTCGGGTAATAAGAAGCGATATAAGGCTCTGCGGATGACGGACGGGTTGTCAATGTACCTGTCTGTGGTGTACCTCCCGTAATTCCCGCACGAGAACGAAGCGCACCTATCGTAGCCGCCCAATCCGCATCAGTCAGTTCGCCTAATTCAGCCTTAGCCTCAGCATAGTTCAACAAAACCTCAGCATAGCGCATGATAGGAATGTCATTATCATTCGTAGCCGCATCATCGTAAGCCACGTCATCCATGGCAAACTTCGTAAACTGATATCCCGTCAATGTATGTCCCGTAAAATTAGCCGCGGTCGGCTCATAAACACCAGAAGCATTCTTACGGGTATAATCCGCTCCCCGGATCGTTTGGTTCAAGCGGGTATCACGTCCTGTTGTCTCCTCCACGAAATTCTTATAGCTTCCATCCGCTTTTTTCTCGACATAAGGCGTACCATCCGCATTCAAGTATGACAGCATAAATTTACGGCTCATGCATAAGTGTGGTCCGTAAGTAGAGGAATTATACCACCAATTCTGCTCACCCAGTCCTAACACCTTGTCAGTCTCGATAGCCATCATTACCTCCGTGGTAACGGCCTTATCGGCAATGAAAAGTTCGCGATACGCTCCACGGCCATCGCTATAAGCACCCGAAGTATAAAGTTTGTACGGTCCGTTATCCATAACTTCCCTAGCCGCCTCAGCCGCTAGTTTATATAAATCTTTGGCCGAATATTCCGTACATCCCGTACGAGCGATATCCAATTGGTCAGCGGCATGGTATTTACGCCAAGCAGCCTCAAACAAGCAAACACGAGATTTGAAAGCGGCAGCTGTCCATTTATTTACGATCGTTGAATTATGCGTGACATCCTCTTCCAATATATTCGTATACGCATAATCCAAATCCTCCAAGATATGCCCGATAATCACATCACGCGTATCACGCGGGTTATAAAGATCCGGGTCTTCAGCCTCGTTAAATACCTTATCAATCCAAGGTACCTCGCCATATTGTACCAATTTATCAAAATAGAAGCGAGCACGGAACAAGCGTGCGATACCATTGTAATTGTCACGGATAGTTGTGCTTAGTGACTCATTCACGTTATTCTCCAAAAAGAAATTTATATTACGAAGAGCCGACCACGACCAGCTCGTCGCGCTATTCGTGGTATAAGCGCCAACCTCCATACCGCCTAAGGAATTCTTCACTCCATAATCCGCCGTAGCATCACGCCGGAAAGCACTTCCCCGGGAAGGTAAGACATTGTAAAACGAATATGCATACGTCTTCAAACCATTCTCGGAGCTAAACACCATATCCACAGAAGCCTCCGACTTTGGTTCCTCATTCATCTCACATCCCGAAAATATAGCCAAGAGTGCCACCAGACCGCTTAATAGTATATTCTTTTTCATTTCGTATAATCTCCTATTCTTTAAAATGTAACATTCAGGCCGATGCTGAACGACTTCATCATCGGGTAATTATATCCATCACCACTGTTGCTGGAAGTCAAGTCCTTATCCGATTCACCGATATTCGAGACATTGACATCCTTGGAATATTTGTAAAGCGGAGACCATGTAAAGAGATTTTCCCCGGAAAGGTAAATTCCCACATTTGTCAAATGCAATTTTTTAATCCATTCCGACGGTAAATTATAGCCAACCTGTATGTTCTTCAAGCGTAGATAGGCCGCATTCATCAAATAGCGCGTGTTAGCGTTCTTATGACCTCCATAGAAAGGCGCATAGTAACCAGCGTAACGAGGCAAGAATGCATCCGGGTTCTCAGGAGTCCAATAGTTTCCCACATGCCAAGAAGGCATCTGGTTATACGGGCGATTGTATTGCCCCCAGAACGTAGAGGCTTCATTAGACGGATACCAATCCTGCTTACCCACTCCTTGGAAGAAAGCACTCACCCAGATATTGTTCCAATCGGCAGAAAGCGTAAAGCTATAAATATAACGAGGCTCCTCGTTACCGATGATCTTACGGTCGCCCGGATCATCTACCGTATTCTGTCCACGATCAATATAACCGTTGCCATTTAAGTCTTCAAACTTAATATCACCCGGATACAACTTATAGGTTTTCGATGTTTGCATGAGCGGATTATAATAGGATTGTCCCGCAGCTTTCGCGGCAGCCTCAGCCGCATCGATACTGGCTTGGTCCTGCCACAAACCATTGGATACAAATCCCCAAATCTCACCGATACGCATCCCCTCGTAATAATTCTTGTCGAGTGATTGATTGGCGTACTCGCTCAATGACATATTCGCATTATTAAACCTATCGATCACTGAATAGTAATCTGCCAATGTACCCTTGATACTATAATTAAATCGTTTACCAGCTAAATCAAATCCATCTCTCCATTCCAAAGACAACTCATAGCCATAAGTAGACATATCCGCATAATTACCTTTCGGAGAAGAAGCACCGAACACATCCGGCACGGTCGGACCATTCACGATCATATCAGTTGTTTTACGGATATAATAATCTCCACTTACGGTCAAACGATTATCAAAGAATCCTAAATCCGCTCCTATATCATACGTCGTAGCGGTTTCCCACGTCAAGTTGCCGGGAAGAGCCGCCGGAGATGACATATAATTCTGCCGCAAACCGTCAAGAATATAATCAGACTTGCTGATACCCAATGTCTGGATATACTGATAATTACTCAATCCGGCCGCATTGCCCAAAGAGCCCCAAGAAAACCGGACCTTAGCGTTAGAGATATGTTCGGACTTAACATTCCACCAAGGTTCTTGCGAGATTCGCCAACCCACGGAAGCCGAGGGGAAGAAAGCCCAACGCTCATCACTCGGGAAGCGGGAGGAACCATCGTAACGTCCGTTTACCTCCAACAGATAACGATCATCAAAGGCATAATTCAAACGGAAGAAAGCGCCGCCAAACTGATAAGCCTTCCATTGTGAGGTAATACTCCGGTTATCAGTACCCATCACCAAATTCATGTTGTCCACGTCGTCCGTCAACAAGTCATCATTATAAGCATAGATGCGTTTGAAAGTAGATTTTTCGTAATTCCATCCAGCCATGGCCTTGAAATAATGTTTCTCGGCAAAAGTTTCCTCAAACTCTGCGAAAAGGTTCGTTGCTAGATAGTTCGTATGATCAGTTGTCTCTGCCAAATTGGAATAGGTACCCGTAATATGTTCGATCTGGCTTTCCCCATCTGCATCAACCGACCGTGCATACGGTGAACGTACTTGTTTCTTGGTCTTCTCTTGCGTCTTCTGTTGATAAGTAAAATCACCATTCACACGCAAACGGTCACCCAAGAACTTCGCATTGAATGTCGTAGTATTCTTTAAGTTGGAGTTCTTTGTCGTAATACCGCTACGTCCATAAAGCAAATCGCCTACGGTATAGACGGCAGAATAAGTCATCGTACCATCAGGGTTGAACAGTGGCGATGACGGGTGTCCCTCGTCTGCGATATTTCTCCATACCACACCAGAACCTTCCGAATAGGTAATCGGATTGTAGTATTTATTATGGGAAAACTCAAAGTTATTGCTGATCTTCAACCAAGGAGTCAACTGATAACCTCCCTTGAAGCGCATATTATAGGTCTTGAACTTATCCGTTTGCTCATCGCTATCGAAAAGTCCATCGTAACTATAGAAACGTCCTGACAAATAATAATCAAACTTCCCGTCGGAACCCGAGATGGAAAGATTTTGATTCTGCGCAAAGACACTCTTCTTATACATCAGATCATAATAGTCGGTTCCTTCCGGATAATATACATAACGGCCTTTTGTACCGATAGAGCCATCAGAGATCACCGTCCCGAAATCGCCCGTCTCATGACGGCGCTTATACTCGTCCAGCCAAGCCACGGAAAATTGCTGTGTCTTGTTGATACCGGAAGGATTCGCTTGATTGTAATTAAAATAAGCGTCATAAAAATGCTTTGCCCAAATATAACCATCGGAAACTACATCCGGCACATTCTGTGGTGATTGTAATGAATAGCTAGAAGACCATGTCACCTTCGGCTTACCTTCCGTAGCGTTCTTCGTCGTGATCAAAACCACGCCAAATGGAGCACGTGCGCCATAAATAGCGGAAGCGGCAGCATCCTTCAATACGGAAATACTCTCAATATCATTCGGATTTAACATAGAAGGGTCTCCTTCCACACCATCAATCAACACCAAAGCACTACCCCCATTGATAGAACCGGCGCCACGTACGTTAAAATCCGCCGTACGCCCCGGTTTACCATCAGACAAGGAAATATTCAAGTTCGGGACAACTCCTTCTAGCATCTGAGTAGCGTTAGCCGTAGGACGCCCCTCGAATACATCACTAGTCACTTGCTCTACCGCACCGGTCAAATTCACTTTTTTCTGGGAACCATAACCCACCACGACTACCTCATCCAGCTTCTGCGTGTCCTCATGAATAGATATAACCAAATTATCTTTATTGCCTACCGGAACATCTTGAGCCACATAACCAATATAAGAAACCTGAAGTATCGCGTTCGGAGTTACCTCAATAGAGAAATGACCATCTATATCCGTGATGGTACCATTGGTAGATCCTTTCACGACCACATTCGCCCCGATGATTGGTTCCCCTTTCGGGTCCGTAATCGTACCGGTAACTTTCTTATTACCTTGTTGCTGAACAGTTTTTACCGATGATAAAACGATCTGATGACCCGATTTCAATACATAAGCCACATTCGCTTGCTTTGCTATCGCATCCATTACAGCATTAATATCCGCATCTTCCACGTCAACAGAGATCGGAGAATTCAGACCTTTGATCCCATCATTATAGAAAAAACGATATTCAGTCGTTTCCTCTAATTCTTTAATAACCTCCCGCATCGGTCTATCCTTTACCGACAACGATATCTGGGCGGCAATCGCAACTCCGGAAAAGCCCGACAATAATTGGGCATACAAAAGTGTCCGGAAAAAAGAGTGCTTGAAATTACTCATTTTTAAAAGTTTTTTAATAATACATAGATTTTAAACAGGTAACTTTACAAGCAAATCATTTACATATTCTATCTTATTTATAACCGGCTAGTTATTTCCTTGAAGATATTATATACAAGTGATTTTGCTTAAGAGGAAGAAGGGCCTTGCCTTTCTTCTTTTTTTACTACAATCATCTAGCTCATCTCATAGGCTTCTTCTTTATTAGGTTAACACTCAACTTTCTATTTCTCATTTAAATAAATAGTATCACCTACCGACACATACGTAATCGGAGCCGTAAGGCTTATTATTTCAAATACATTATCCAGACTATTATTCCGGATCACCCCCGAGAAACTGTAGCCTTTAATCTTATTGGACAAAAAACGAACTTCAACATTATACATTCGATTCAACAATACCGCGATCTCCTCCAACGACTCGCCAGAGAAGGCCAGTTCATTCGTACGCCAAAGACGGGCATAAGAAGCATTTGTCGGGTGATTAACAGATAATATATGACTAGACTTATTAAAAACCGCACTCTCATCCGGAGACAGAATCACAAACTCTTTTCCAACCACTGTTCGTACACTGCCTTCAAACAAGGTCGTAACCACCTCGTCATCTTCCTCATACGCCTTCACATTAAAAGCTGTGCCTAGCGCCTCGACTTCCATATCCCCCGCATTTACCAAGAAACGGCGCAATGTATCTTTCGAAACTTCAAAATAAGCCTCACCAGATAAAGAAACTGATCTTTCTTTCACGCCATAATCACTCTTATAATTAAGTTTAGTATGCGAATTTAACCATACTTTCGTCCCATCAGGCAGAACCACGCTAGCACGTTGCCCATTATCTGCTGACACCACATAATCCAATGGATCGGATAATGGAACCTGTCTCATATAATACCAATGTGAACCAATTCCAAGGCTTATACATACGAATGCCACCGCCGCATAAGAAAGCCACTTCCATAAGGTATGCGGTTTCTTCTTTATCTCCAAAGTTTTCTTCTCTTGTCTTATCCGCTTTTTAATCTCACAGAACATCTGTCCTTGTAGCTTAGGAGGAAGCTTTTTCCCGGAAGATTCTTCCCATCTAGACATATAAAAAGCCATGATCTCTTCCTTATGATCGGAATCGCTAAACCACGCCAAAAGAGTTCGCTCTTCTTCCGGTGAAGTCTTGCCACTCATAAAGCGATCTAATAATTCGATATGTGTATACGTTTTTCTCATCGTGTAATAAGTATATCCCGAAGAAGAGCTTTACCCTTACACGGAAAAATCAAAAAAGCCTTGATTTAACACAAATTAATACCACACTTGTTTTCCGCCTTCATAAGTAAACGGGCGATGTTCTTTTCCTCGTGTATGGTTATGAATACGAAAAATAGATTCCCGTGGAATATTTTGATATATTAATTTATTGTCTTCGGCATACTGTTTACCTAATGATATCCACTTTTTTTCCCAATAGAAGAGTTCATATAATTCTCCCGTTACGATCTTATTATCATCATTCCTCGGATAAAATTCCACCTTCGCTATCTGTTTAGGTTCGCCTAGATCTAAAACAACAAATTGATCTTTTTGAAATTGATCTGGTTGATAATAAGACACTCGGTCCTGATCTGTCACCAAATCGAGACCATGTCCTTTAGTCCCTTCATTTCCACCCCACTCTCCGGAAAACTGCTGGCCATCGCTTCCAAATACTTTTATTTCCGCTATAGCGTAAAAATAGCCCAATGGCTGTGTTTCTTGAAAATCACAGATCAAATAACGATATTTTTGGGAAACAGATATACGGAAACTATCCACATAAAAGGGAGGATTTTCAATAGAATATATCAAAGAACGATCCGAAAGATCTTTCTTGTTACAAACATAAAAGCGGGTTCCTATCGTTCCTGTGGCTTGAAGCGCCGTATTCATTCGATATGGAGCTTTTGAATAGAATGTAGCAGAACTTTCCATTCTTTCAAAACCCGGCAATAACTTACGTAAGTTTCCTTCACTAGTCAAGATGAACGCATCTCCCGCCGGTTGTATACTTCCATTATTATAATAAGCGGGAAGGTAGAGCATATTGACACCCATCTTAGGGAAGTATGCCTTTGTCCCTTCAGCCCGGCTCCAACATACCGGATTCCAACCAATAACATCGTAGCAACATAAATAAACATATTCTTTAGGATGTTTTTCTTTCCAAAGCGGAACCTCTATATCCTTACATACGACATACTGGTCAGTGATATCCTCAAGTCCCGGATTTTTAAATAAAGCAGGTATTTCCTCTTTTGACAAGATAGCTAGAGAGTGAAGCTGTATCCGATAGTTATACCGATAAACTTTAGGAGCAGTCCTACAATATTGGACAGTGATAGCAGACGGAAACATATCAATTTTAGATTGATAGACATCTCTCCAAAACATCCCGTCTATCTTAATGTCATCCTTGGTAAGGAAAGGTCTTTGTGTATTATCATATATCATGCCGGATTGCTTACTCCCTATAATCTCGACCCATGAATGAGGATATTGTGAATTTCCCCAACAGGGAACCATATTTAATGCGGCAGGTATACCATTCGCCCTCAATGCAGCAATTTTATATGTAGACTTTTCTAAACAAGTTCCCATTTGAGTGGCTACTATATTTTGGAAAGTCATGGGGCGCAATCCTTGATATTTACCAGTAAAGATTATCCATTCATTGAGAAAGCCCTGCTCTACGTCATCCGATATAGCTTTACCAATCTCTTCATACGAACACATATACATAGAATCTCGTAGTGAAGCATATTTTCGATCAAAATAACTCCCAGCATGTTCCCAATGACAATTATCTGTAGTGTAAGGAAGTACATAATCAAAGAAAATATCCCAGTCCATATTCTTACACCAAGGATATCGCTCTTTATTTTGAAAACACTGATCTATATGATGTATAAGATAATCAGAAGACAATTCTTTCAAATCAGATAAAAAGCGAGGATTTACTTTTGTATAAGGATACAATTTGTTTATACTATCATATATAGCGTATTGGATATCATATAAAAAGGGACCGTATGTCGCTCTATAATTAGCGAAAGCATCGAAATATACCTGGTTCCCTTTCACCGAGTTACTATCTAATACTTGCTTTCCTATCATATTACTTATTAGAAAGCGGGCTGCTTCCTCTTTCTTCTGATTATCCTTATAATGATGCAGAACAGCTTCTAACTCCGATCTATTTTCCCCGGATTTATCCAACGCTAATTCCAATAAAACATTTTCATTCGAAGAACAAGCACAAAAAGTTAAAACAACAAAGAAAAAAAAGTATCCTACTATCATAGCTAAAATGCTTTTTTACTACCATGTAAATGTAACCTTTGATAGATCAAAAGAATACAGATGATAATCATCATCCCAGCCCAAGGCTATTAGTTCTTTATCATCGTTTGTCACACAAATATTGAATAGTCTTATATCAGTAACTAATCGACAAATACATTTTCCACTCCAATCATATACTAAAATGTCATTACTTAACATAGTATCTAACATGCCCGCATTAGTATGCTGATCCAACTTTTTCCCTGAATATAAGGTGTAAATATAATGATCAGTCGCATATATATCCGTATAACCAATAATATTCTCTTTGCCATGTTTTATGCCGTTCCTGCCAGATCTACTATCATCAATGTATATAGGATAAATATCGTGATAACGTTTTATGAGCATTGGAATCGTATCTATCTGATATAGTTCAAAGATAGCGCCAGATGCCGCAACTGTAGCCAATCTATCTAATACTGGATTATAAACCATATAGCCTTGATAGGCAAATGCTTTACTTTTACCTCCACTATTGTTCCCATCATTTGGAAAATCGCCAAAAGACTTCACAGACGCATGATAACGCTGGATTCACATTGCGACACTCCCATGTTCTTCGATCAAGGAATAAATTTTGCCACCCGTGACAAGAAAATCCTGGTAGACCTGCATAAGATGACGGAAGGACATCTGGACGCAACCATCATGGTGGCTTACCTGAAGCAATTGGAACGTACCGATGAAGCCTTATCGGCCGCTACTGCCAAAGCAGACCG
>ENA-UESU01001643-UESU01001643.1-human-gut-metagenome-genome-assembly--contig:-NODE-1643-length-15445-cov-4.724102_pt1 | contig 15445 bp, 8 predicted proteins | sample MGYA00243007_ERZ508008 | MGnify/ENA primary metagenome ERZ508008 (study PRJEB26167, sample SAMN06115399) | human gut metagenome | host: Homo sapiens | place: China:Henan | collected 2016-06-23 | study...
ATGGATATGCAGATCGCCGAACATGGTTTTCCCTCCCGAAATATCGGTGGGGCTGCCGTTAACAGCAGCCCCACCCGGAATATTGGAACTTTGGGCACAGAAGCACGTCTTACAGGTGCAGCACGCGTTCCTTGATCTCCTGCGTTCTGCCCTGATTCCAGAACTGCGTGCCGATGTAGCCGCAGGTGCGGCGGGCGACATTCATCTTGCTCTGGTCGGTGTTGCCGCAGTTCGGGCAGGTCCAGACGAGCTTGCCATCCGTGTCCTCCAGCACCTCGATCTCGCCGTCGTAGCCGCAGACCTGGCAATAGTCGGACTTCGTGTTCAGCTCGGCATACATGATGTTGTCATAGATGAACTTCATGACCTCGAGCACGGCGTCGATGTTGTTCTGCATATCCGGCACCTCGACATAGCTGATGGCGCCGCCGGGCGAAAGGGCCTGGAACTGCGACTCAAAGGCCAGCTTGTCGAAGGCGTTGATCTTCTCCGTCACATGGATGTGATAGGAGTTCGTGATATAGCTCTTGTCCGTCACGCCGGGGACAATGCCAAAGCGCTTCTGCAGGCACTTGGCAAATTTGTAGGTCGTGGATTCCAGCGGCGTGCCATAGAGGCTGAAGTCGATGTGCGTCTCCGCGCGCCACTTGGCGCAGGCCGCGTTCAGATAGCGCATAACATCCAGCGCAAACGGCGTCGCCGAGGGATCGGTGTGGGACTTGCCCGTCATATACTTCACGCACTCATACAGGCCCGCATAGCCGAGCGAGATGGTCGAATAGCCGTTGTAGAGGAGCTTGTCAATGGGCTCGCCCTTCGGCAGGCGCGCCAGCGCGCCATACTGCCACAGGATGGGGGCCGCGTCGGACAGCGTGCCCTTCAGGCGCTCGTGACGGCACATCAGTGCGCGGTAGCACAAATCCAGCCGCTCGTCGAAAATTATCCAGAACTTGTCCATTTCCTTGCCGGAGGACAGCGCCACATCGACGAGGTTCAGCGTCACGACGCCCTGGTTGAAGCGGCCGTAATACTTCGGCTTGCCCGGCTCATAGTTCCCGGCATTGGCCACGTTGTCCCAGCCGTTGCCGGAGGAATCCGGCGTCAGGAAGCTGCGGCAGCCCATGCAGGTGTAGACATCGCCGTTGCCCGGTGTCTCGCCCTTTGAGAGCTTGAGCTCGCGCATTTTCTTCTCGGAGATATAGTCCGGCACCATGCGGCGCGCCGTGCACTCCGCAGCCAGCCGCGTCAGGTAGAAATACTTCGAATCCTCGTGGATGTTGTCCTCCTCGAGCACATAGATGAGCTTCGGGAAGGCCGGGGTGATCCAGACGCCCTTTTCGTTCTTCACGCCCTGATAGCGCTGGCGGAGCGTCTCTTCAATGATGATGGCCAGATCGTGCTTCTCCTGCGGATTACGCGCCTCGCCGAGGTACATGAACACCGTGATGAACGGCGCCTGGCCATTCGTTGTCATGAGCGTGACGACCTGATACTGGATGGTCTGTACGCCGCGCTTGATCTCCTCGCGCAGGCGCTCCTCGACGATCTTGGAAATACGCTCCTCCGCGGCCTCGGCCCCGAGCTCACGGATCTCGCGCACCACACTCTCGCGGATCTTCCGGCGGCTGACGTCCACGAACGGGGCCAGATGCGTCAGAGAGATGGACTGGCCGCCATACTGGTTCGAGGCGATCTGCGCGATGATCTGCGTGGCGATGTTGCAGGCCGTGGAGAAGGAATGCGGCTTTTCGATGAGCGTGCCGGAGATGACCGTGCCGTTCTGCAGCATGTCCTCGAGATTGACGAGGTCGCAGTTGTGCATATGCTGGGCATAGTAATCCGCATCGTGGAAGTGGATGATACCGGCCTCATGCGCCTCGACGATGTCGCGCGGCAGCAGGATGCGGCGCGTGATATCCTTCGAGACCTCGCCCGCCATATAGTCGCGCTGCACGGCGTTGATGGTCGGGTTCTTGTTGGCGTTCTCCTGCTTGACCTCCTCGTTGTTGCATTCGATGAGGGACAGGATGCGGTCGTCCGTCGTGTTGGACTGGCGGACAAGGCTGCGGGTATAGCGATAGGTGATATAGCGCTTGGCGACCTCGAAGGCCCCGTGCGCCATGATCTGGTCCTCGACGAGGTCCTGAATCTCCTCGACGGACAGGCTGCGGTTCATTTCCTCGCAGCGGATCGCAACGGCCTGCGCGATGCGGTCGATCTGCAGCGGCGTCAGGCGCTCGGCGTCCTCGGCCGCATTGTTGGCCTTTGTGATGGCCACGATGATTTTTTCGATTCGGAACGTCTCTTCCGCTCCATTTCTCTTGATGATCTTCATGGTATTCTCTCCCCGGGCATTGCCCAATTCTCTGTGTTACTCCGAATTTTCGATCCTTTCAGAACGATCTCAGCCGTTTCCCGCTGCGCATTTTTTTGAGGCAGTGCAGCATCCGGTCGTCGTTCACGCACCCCTATTATACTATATCTTGTGGTTATTTCAAGTCCTAACCACAATATTTTCCAAAAAACTTTTTAACGGGCCGGAATGCCTTTTTTCGCAGCAGGGCTTTCCTTTCCGGCAAAAGCGCGTTATAATGAATATGAACTTACGCTCTGGAGTCATGATTATGAAACGAATCGTCACCATGCAGGACCTGTCCTGCATCGGAAAATGCTCGCTGACCGTTGCGCTGCCGGTGCTCTCCGCCATGGGGCTGGAATGCGCCGTGCTGCCGACGGCCGTTCTCTCGGCGCACACCGCCTTCGAGGGCTTCCGCTATGAGCCGCTCTCGCTCACGCCGGTCGCAGACCACTGGCAGCAGCTCGGCCTGCAGTTCGACATGATCTACACCGGCTATCTCGGCGGCAGGGCTCAGGTGGAGCAGGCGCTCGACTTCTTCACGCGCTTCCCCGCCATGCGGCTCGTGGACCCCGTCATGGCCGACCACGGCGCGCTGTATGCCGGGCTGGAGCCGAACTTCCCCGCCGTGCTCCGCACGCTCTGCGCGCAGGCTGACCTCATCACGCCGAACATCACGGAGGCCTGCCTGCTGACCGGGCTGGAATACCGAGAGACGCATGACGACAGCTACATCCGCACGCTCCTGGAGCGGCTGCTCGCGCTCGGAGCGCGCACGGCCATCCTGACCGGCGTCCGGACGGAGCCGGGCCGCGTCGGCGTGGCGTGCATGGATGCCGCGGGCGCGGTGTCGCAGTGCAGCGCACCATATGTTCCCGCCGTGTTCTACGGCACGGGCGACCTGTTCGCCAGCACCTGCGCAGGCGCGCTGACGCTCGGCTGGAGCGTACACGATGCCATGGAGCTGGCCTCCGCCTACGTTGCGGACACCATCGCCGAGACCCGGCGCGAACCGGATGCCCGCTGGTACGGCGTGAGCTTCGAGGCAACTATTCCCCAACTTCTCCGCCGCATGGCGCAAAGGAGGCCCAACCATGCAGAAAATTGACCGCACGCGGCAGAAGCGCCGCTATCTCGCCCTGTCGTTCGCCGTGCCGTTCGGCGTGATGCTGCTGTGCTTCATACTTGGCGGCCTGTGGCCGTTCGGTGACCGGCAGGTGCTGGCGCACGACATGTGGCATCAGTATTACCCCTTCTTCGTCTCGTTCCGGGAAAAGCTCCGCTCCGGCGGCTCGCTGCAGTACCTGCGCGAGGCAGGCATGGGCATCGGCTACCTGCCCCTGTATGCCTACTACCTCTCCAGTCCCCTCTATCTTTTGTCCGTGCTGGTCCCGGCGTCGCTGCTGCGGGAATTCTTCGCGCTGCTCGTTCTGACGAAGATCGGACTGGCCGGTCTGTTCTTCGCCGTCTTCCTGCGGACGGCGTTCCGCCGGAACGAGCCTGCGCTCGTGCCGTTTTCCATGATGTACGCCCTGTGCTCCTTTGTGGCGGGCTACTATTGGAACATCATCTGGCTCGATGCGCTGGCCCTCCTGCCGCTGATGCTGGCGGGCATGGTCAGCCTGCTGCGCGAGGGCCGCTTCCGCCTGTATACGCTGGCGCTGGCACTCTCGCTGCTGTGCAACTACTATCTTTCGTTTTTCTGCTGCATCTTTGTCGGGCTGAGCTTTTTTGTCTGGTGCATCTGCCGCTGGGACGGCTGGAAGCGCTTTTTCCGCCGCTTCTGCCGCATCGCGCTGTGCACGCTGCTCGGCGTCGGCATGGCAGCCGTTCTGCTGCTGCCGACGCTCTACGGCCTGCAGAACACCCACTCCGCCGGGAACGAGGCGCCGGAGCTGCTGGCGCTGAACATCGCAGAGGACGCCTCCGGCAAGGCGGCGGAGGGCCAGAGCACGCTGGACCTGCTGAAGGAGCAGACGCTGCCCGGCCTCGCCTACGGCGCGCGGCGCGTGCTGGCCAACCTGCTCACCTCGACGGAGCCGACGAAGATGGAAGGCCTGCCGAACGTCTACTGCGGCTTTGCCGCCGTGGCGCTGGCCGTATTCTTCCTGTGCTGCAAAAAGGTCCGCCTGCGGGAAAAGCTCCTGAGCGTCGGCCTTCTCGCCTTCTTCCTGCTGAGCTTCCTGTTCCGCACGCTGGATTATTACTGGCACGGCGGGCATTTCCCCAATATGCTCCCCTATCGCTTCAGCTTCCTGTTCAGCTTTGTGCTCATCGTCATGGCCTACCGTGCGTGGACGCTGCTGGACTGCTTCCGCAAGCGATATCTGTTCGTCATCCTTCCCGTCTGCCTCGGCATTATCCTGTGCGGGCTGGGGCTGGAGGGCAGCATGCGCCGGATGCTCCTGAGCGCGCTGGCGCTGGCCATTGTATGCCTTGCGCTCGTGCTGTATCGCCCGGAGCGCAGGCGGCAGCTCCTCAGCATGGCGCTGCTGTTTGCCGTCATCGGGGCGGAAATGGTCTGCAGCATCGCCATGGGCGTGGCAAAGGTCTCGCTCACGTCCCGCTCGTCCTATCCACGCGAGTCTGAGGATGTGCAGGCCGTTCTGCAGGCCGTACCCGAGGGCAGCGGCCGCGTGGAGGTCACGTCCTACCAGACGCTCAATGACGCCGCGCTCAACGGCTACCGTGGTATTTCCATCTTCACCTCGTCGGCAAACGTCCGCTTCAACCGCTTCAGCCGTTCGCTCGGTCTGGCCTCGTGGCCCGCAAGCAACCGCTACCTCTATTATGAGAGCAGCCCGTTCACGAATCTGATGTGCGGCCTCGAATACCTCATTGACCGCGACGGCCAGCAGCGCGACACGTCCTACACGACCGTCGCCGCGCAGTCCGGCAATGTCCTGCTGCTGCGCAGCCGCGCCTATCTCGGCCTCGGCTTTGTGGCGGACAGTGCGCTGGGCAGCTTTGTGGCAGAGCAGAACGTCTATAACCCCATCAAGGAGCAGGAGGAAATGTTCCGCATGGCCACGGGGCTGGACGACGCGCTCTATACCCACCTGAAATATGACACGCTCGAAGCGCCGGAGGCCTGCGACCTGCACGCAAGCGGCACGAGCGGCACGCAGTACAGCTATTCCACGCAGGACGCCGACGGGCAGAGCGAGCTGAGCATCTCCTATGTCGTGCCGCAGGACGGCCTGCTCGTCGCCACAACGAAGTCGTCCGGCAACTATGACCTGACCGTCTACCGCAACGGCGAGCGGCTGTTCACGCGCAATATCAAGGTCCGCTGCCTGTTCAGCCTCGGCTGCTTCGAGGCGGGCGACACCGTCACCCTGACCTACCCCGTCGCCGAGGGTAAGGAGGGCACGATCTCGCTGGACGTGGCCGAGCAGAATGACGCCGTGTTCGACGCGGGACTTTCCCGCCTGTCCCGGAGCGTCTGGAACGTGACGGAGGACACGGACACCAGCCTGTCCGGCACGGTGGACGCCGCAGAGGACGGCCTGTTCTACACGTCCATCCCCTACGAAAACGGCTGGCGCGCCTATGTGGACGGCGTTGAAATCCCGCTGGCGCAGACGGCCAGCGCCTCGTCCGAGAGCGTCCGGCTGACGGACGCCGTCATCGCCTTCCCGCTGACGGCCGGGCAGCACACCATCGAGCTGCGCTATACCGCGCCCGGCCTGAAGACCGGCGCGATCATCTCCGGCGTGAGCCTCGGCCTGTTCCTGCTGCTGGCGCTGCTCCTGCGCCGCCGCCCGCTGTTCGGCGGCGAGGCGGACGTGCCGCCCGTGACGGAATTCGCCCTGCTGCCGGATAGCCTGCCGGAGGCCCCGGCAGAAGCCGAAGCGCCCGAAAACGGAGAAGATACCACGCCGGAGCCGGATGATCTGGACGGCTGGCGGCAGTGGCTCGATACCCATCCCGAACCCAACGATCAGAAAGGAGATCTCCCTCATGCAGAATTATGACCCGCAGCAGGACGTCATCCCTGCCGCCCCCGAGCCGCAGCGCCCGGTTCCCGGAACCGCAAAGGCGTTTTCCATCGTCGCCTTCGTCTGCGGCATCTGTTCCCTCGTCACGCTTTTTGTCGGCATCCAGTTCGGCATCGCCGGACTCGTGTTCGCGTCCCTCTCGCGCCGCCGCGCGGGCTTTGATCTGCCGCGCAACCGCAAGGGCCGCATCATGTCCATCATCGGGCTGATCGTCTCGGTGCTGTGGCTGATTCTCTATATCATCCTCTTCGTCTACGCCGTGAACGGCATTGTGGACGGCACCATCCCCACCCCGACGGAGGGCTTCTACTTCTTCAACACCTGATACGCAAAAAAATGGCCTCCACCGCACAGCCGGTGGAGGTCAGCTTGGCGAAAAAGGCCCGAAGGGACTTTTTTGACAAGCTGTGCCGGGAAAGCCCCAAGGGCTTTCCCGGCAGTTTTTATCTGTTCCAGCGCCGGTCGTCCCACTTCTTGCCGTAGTAGAAGAGAACAATCTCGCAGTCCGTGCAGATCTGAGCAAGCTTCGTCGCGCCGTCATCCGGGAAGGTCGGAAAGAGCTTCCCGCCCAGCAGCGGGATGTCCCCGCGGGACTTCAGCGGCCAGTTGATCCAGTACTTCTCCTCATCGGTGAAATACAGGACACCGCCGCTTTGAATCAGCCCGCGCCGCATGGTCCTGCCGCAGAGCGGGCAGGGCTTGGGGTCATATTCCGGGGCGGTATTTCTAAGTTCAGACTCTTCCATTCCGCCCTCCTAGCTTCCATACCGGAAATGCGTCATCCAGACCGCCTTCCCCATCTGCTCGAGCGCATATGCATCCTCCTCCGGGTAGTAGACCGAGCGCAGCACGATCACGTCATAGTCGATCTCGAGCGAAGCCTCGATGTCGTCCTGCGTTTTGTAGCTCACGTTCAGATGCATCGGCCGGTCCATGCTGGAAACGACCTCCGTGACCTCGCTGCACTGATAGAGATACGGCTGCAGGGCCACCCCGTCATAGACGGTCCCATGCTCGGTCTCCTCCTGCGCCGTGCAGAGCGACAGGATGGTCTCCGCAAGGGTCTTATCCCCGAGGACTTCCTCCGGGAACGAAATGGTGTAGGCCTCGCAGGCCGTGCGTTCCTTGTCCGTCATGGCTCGGGTCCGGCTGATTCTGCAGCCCGCCATCCCGGCGGCAGCCAGCACCAACGCCAGCACGACCGCCGCGATCCTTCTTCCGCTCTGTTTCATTCTGTGCCGCCTCCTGTCCGGCCTGAAAAGTTCTTTTCTTACGCTTCCAGTATACCAGTCCCCCTCCCAATTTTACAAGACGGCAAATGTACCAAAAATCGACCTGTGGTGTTCCGCATCAAAACGGTTCCACAGGTCGATCTGCTGCATATTCCGGCCTCTACGGCCTTTTCCAGAGCTGCAGGCGGCTTCCGGTATCCGGCAGCTGCGCATAGCCCGCGGCGCGCAGCAGAGCCGTCAGGCCCTCCAGCCCATCCTCCCCATCCACGGCATAGGGCTTCAGGCTGCCGCTGTCCGTCGTCTCCACGACGACATAGTCCGTGCTGAGCAGGTGCTCCTGCGAGCAGTAGCGCAGGTCATAGAGCACGGCGCGCCGCGACAGCGGCACCACAAGGAACGTCGTGGCCGTGACGCTCGCATCGTCCGGGATGCGGTCCAGCACGGCGTCCGTCTCCTGCCAGACCGCGCGGTAGTCGAAATAGCGGTTGACATAATTCTCGGAGAGCGGCAGGATGTTCCCGCAGAAGCACACGCCCGCCAGCAGGGCCGCCGTAGCCGCCAGCGCCGGGCGGTTCCAGACGCGCGGCAGCTCCGCCAGATTCACGGCCGTCAGGTAGAACAGGCAGGCCGCAGAGCCGTAGGTGTACTGGAAGAAAATGCTGTGCTGATAGGTATAATCCGACATCAGGTTCACAAGCAGGAACGGGATGAGCAGCACGAGCCGCTCATAGCGCCGCGTGCACAGCGGCAGGAACAGCAGCGGCCCCATCGTCAGGAAGAAGAACGCGATCTTCTCGCCCTCGAAGCACTCCCGGAGCGTCCGCACCGGCGAGAGCAGCACGGCCTTGATGACCGTGAACAGCGAATCCGAGCCGTCATAGAGGAAATTGCTGTAGCGATAGGACATAACGCCGTCGCCGTCGGCAGCGAGCCAGGCCGTCACGCCGAGGAAATAGCCCACTGCGCCGACGAGCATCGCACCGCCCGTGAACAGGCCCCAGCGCCGCTCCGCCCCGGTGCGGGTCAGAGCCCGCAGGACCACCCACAGCGCAATGACCGCGACATAGACGGGCGCGTCCTCCTTGACCATACAGGTCAGCACGGAGAACAGGGCAACGCCCCACACGCAGCGGCGGTCGAGGAAATCGAACAGCCACAGCAGCAGCGGCGTGAGGAATTTGTTTTCATGCACGTCATAGCTCGTGCCGCCCGCATAGGCTGGCCAGAGCAGCAGCAGGGCGCACAGCAGACCGGCCGTCACACCGGACAGACCATGCCGCCGCGCAATGCGCCAGAGCGGGATGACCGCCGAGGCCAGCAGCAGGGCCTGCAGCACCTCGAGCGTCACGGGCGACGGGAACAGGGCATAAAACGGCAGGAACAGATAGTAGATCGGCGAAACATGCACGGCAAAGTGCGACAGCACGCGGTCGCGCTCGCAGGTCGTCACGGGCACGCCCGTCGTGCGCATGCTGTGGAACATCTGGGAAAAGATGCCGAAGTCATAGGTCGGCGCGGCATAGCTCAGCACGCGGAACACCGTCAGCGCCAGCACGGCCGCCAGAAACACGGCTGCGGCGGCCGCGGCGATCACAAGTCCCGCGCGGCGGCCGGTGCACACCGGCGCAGCTGTCAGGCTCTCTCCGTCCATCCGCGCGCCATAGGCGGCGTAGACGAGCAGAAGGGCCAGCACGACAAGCCCGGCGCACAGCAGCGGCACGGACCACGAGGCGCACAGGCCCAGCACGAGCTGCCAGCCAAAGCACAGCAGCAGGGCCGCGCGCTCCCAGTGCGCCGTGCGCCAGCGAAGGCCCGCCAGCGTAAGCAGGGCAAAGGAGGCCGCCGTCCCCACGAGCAGCAGCGGGAACGACTGCCCCGTCAGGGCGGAAAAGCCGCTCAGCACCCGTTTGGATGCCGGCAGGCAGGTATATTGTATGGCTCCGGTCAGCAGCCACGCCAGAAGCAGGCGCCGGATCGCATCCCCTGCGGCCGGGCGGGAAATCACACGCATAATCTCACCTTCCGCCGGGATTGTACCATAAATGCAGCCGCCTGTCAAACGGTCAACGCCCCCCTCCCGCCGAAGCGAAAGGGGGGCGCCAAGGAAAGGAAAGCGTCGGTTTTGAAACGTCAGCTCTTCATACTGTTCTGAAAGCGAACCAGAACCGTTGCAGCCTGCGCACGGGTCGCCGTACCGGCAGGCTCAAGCGTCGTGGCGGACGTGCCGTTGATCACGCCGTTTGCCACGGCCCACTGCATGGCAGCCTGCGCATAACCGCTCACGGAGGAAGCATCCGCATAGGCGCTGAGGTCAGCCTCTGCGCTCACGTCAAGCTCCCAATAGGCGGCGTAGCGATACAGGATCGCTGCCATCTGCTCACGGGTGATGGCGGCATCCGGATCGAAGGACGTCTCGGAGACGCCGTTGACGATGCCGTTCTTTGCGGCCCAATCCACGGCGGCGGCGTAGTAGCTGCCCTCTGCCACATCCGTGAAGCCTGCCTTCTGGTCGACTGCGGGCTGACCCTCCATACGGTAGAGCACCGTGACGAACATGGCGCGGGTGATGGCACTGTCCGGATCGAACAGGTCGCTGCTCACGCCGTTGAACAGGCCGCGGTAGACAGCCTCAAGGATGGTCTCCTCGGCCCAGTGGCCGGAGATATCCTGGAACTTGCCCTTCAGATCCTCATAGTTCTTGTCCAGGACGTGGATCGTGACGGACTTTTTGAAGTCGCCGACGGAGGCGGTCACAGCCACGTCGCCGCGCTTCAGGCCCTTGATGGTCACGCTGCTGTTGTCACTGGAGACGATCTCGGCGATCTCGGGATCGGAGACCTCCCAGTTCAGGAGCATGGCATAGTCGTCGACATCGGTATTCTGGATGGTCACTTCCTCGCCAATGTAGATCGAGTCCGTTTCCGCAGAGAGGCTGATGTTGTCATCGAGCTGCGAACCGGTGATGGTATAGGCGGAGCAGTTGCCTGCGTAGTCATAGCCGAGGAAGATATCGGTACGCGAGTCGGTGTACATCATGCTGCCGGATTCGCTCATGCCGTGGACGCCCTCGCCGTTCGGCTGCGCGGTCGGGAAATAGGTGGAGGTGAAGGCGGAGGCAAAGAACTCGCCTGTCTCTTCATCATATTCGATGGTGATGCTCATGTCGTAGTCCTGATACCAGGCCTCGTTCGATTCCACGGAGATCGTGTACATGGACTCCGGGCCCCAGCCCCAGTCTTCCGTCTTGTAGCTGAACGTCGGCTTCTTGCTGTTCGGGCCGGTCGTATCGATATAGAACATATACTCGAGCGTCTGGGTCTTGGCGGTCTTGCACTCCGGAGTGATCTCCGCCTTGACGGAGATGATGGAGTTCTCCGGCTGGCTGCACTTGGAATAATCAATATATTCCTCGCCGTCCTCGTTCACGCCCTTGGCGTAGAACCAGCTCATGTCGAAGTCTCCGGCGTCGCTGCCGGCGTAAACGCCGCCCGCGTAGCTCTTCTGCAGGAATTCGGTATCCTGCTCGGACAGGACCTCGCCCGTCGTCAGGTTCGTAACGGTGTAGTGGATGTTATCGACGTTGCGCAGCAGGCCGATCTGCAGGTAGAACGCATCGAGCGAATTGTCGCCGTTCGGAGAGACGCCCGCCGTCTCCGGCACAAAGCCCTTATAGGCCCCGAACATCGTGGCGAATTTGTACTCGTCCATCGGGACCATGGACATGCCGGGGGCGGCCGTATCGCCCAGCCAGGACTTCTCGGTCATCCAGGAAAGAACATCGCTGTCGCTGATGGAGCGGTAGCTGTAGATGCCGCTGACGACCTGATCGGCCGTGTTGTAGGAGCGCTCACCGCCCAGGAGGGTCGCGTAGCTGCCGGTCTCGGCAACGGGAGCCGCGCCGAAGTCGCCGTAAAATGCGAGGAACGGGACGGACAGAGTGACGGCGTCCTTGCTCGTAAGCTGGACAAAGCCCTCTACATATGCGCCGTTCGGGAAGCGCTCGTCATAGTAGGCCTTCTGCGCGTCGGTCAGCTGCAGGGTCACGGTGACCTGTGCAGTCGCACCGGCGGGAACCGTGAGCTCGTTGCCGTTCAGGCTGGTGGTATAGGTCGCGTCGAGCTTCTTTGCATAGTTCTGCGTGAGATAGGTGACCTTGCCGCCCTTGACGAGGCCGCCCTCTGCAGCCTGGCCGAGGCCCTGCAGGCTGAGCGCATAGGTCTTGGCTTCCTTGGAGAAGTTGACGACGCTGAACTTCATCTCGTACTTGCCGGTCTTCTCGGCATCGTCGCCCAGCTCAAGCTTGGCCTTATCGGTGCCCTCGACGGCGATGTAAGCGCCGGACTTCACGGCGTTGCCGATGTTGGCAAGGCCTGCACCCTGACGGCGGACGAAGTAATAGGTGCCGTTCGCTTCATCGACGATCGGCGTTGCCGTGCTCATAAGCAGGCAATTGGCGACCTTGGCATAGTCCTCTTCCGGGATGGAGGTCGTCTTCAGATACTGCCGCAGCAGCGCCATGGAGGCGGCGACGGCCGGAGAAGACATCGAGGTGCCGGAGGCAACGGCGAAATACTCGCCATAGTATGCGGAGAAGACGTTACCGCCGATGCCGGTGATCTCCGGCTTCAGAGAGAGGCCTTCCGTCGGGCCCCAGGACGAGAACGAGGACATCTCGCCTGCGGCGTTGTTGCGGTTCCAGTCGGCCTTGATGCTGACAGTACCCGTGCTGTTGTTCTGCTTCATCCAGTTGAATTCCGTCAAATTGACACGGGCAACGGGAACGTCATAATTGGTGAGCTCAACATTCACATAATCGTACTCTTCCCCTTCGGCGGGCGTCGGATCGTAGAGCGCAAGGCCCACGGCACCGGCCGCCTTGGCCGCCGCGACAAGGGAATCGGCATTGCCGCCCTCAAACGGCAGGAAGACGATCTTGCCGTCGGAATTCTTCACGGACTCGGTATAGGCATAGACGCCGCCTTCAAGAGCCTCGGTCGGCTTCAGGTTCTCATAGAAGCCCTTGCCCTCCGGGATATTTTCGACCTCGCTGGTCGTCATGTACTGATCGATCTGATGGCTGGCATTGTACCAGCCGAAGACGCCCAGGGCATAGAGCCACTTCACGCCTTCGTTTTCGGCACTGGCGACAGTCAGGACGGAGTCGAACGTGCCGGGCATGCCCAGCGTGCCGCTGGAGACGCTCGTGGACTTGATCTGCTCATCGCCCCAGAGGCTCTCGGTGCCGGTAAAGCCATCGTTGCCGGCGGAGACGCAGACGCTGATACCCGCTGCGGTGGCGGCGTCATAGACCTCGGTCACGCCCTCGTAGTAATACGGGCCGCTGGAAAGGCCGAGAGAGAGGTTCGCGCAGTCGACGCCGAGGGTAATGGCGTCTTCAATGGCAGCGATGAGATAATCGAAATAGCAGTTGCCGCCCTGGTCAAAGACCTTCATGATGACAAGCTGTGCCTCCGGCGCAATGCCGAGGGACGTCATATCGAACTGCTCCTGAGCCGCTTCGGTCAGGTTGCCCGCAATGATACCGGCAACGTGTGTGCCGTGGCCCATCATGGTGTCGTCATCGGAGCCGAAGTTGGCCTCGCCGTCGGCATAGTTGAAGCCAAACGGGACCTTGCTGCTGTAATAAATGGTGTCAAGCGCCGTGGACTTATCCAGCTCTTCGGCATGCAGGGTCTTGCTGTCGAGGATGGCCGCGATGTCATCCTTGCTGTAGGCAACGGCGTCCGGATCGGTGGGTTCCTTGGAGAACGTCGGGTTCTCGAAGCACAGGCCGGTGTCGATGACGGCGACGCTCATGCCGGTGCCGTCATAGCCCGCGTCCCATGCGGCGTTCGCGCCCATACCGGCGGCCGCGAACTTCATGTTTGTGCTGATCTCGGAGGCGTCCGTCTCCACGGCATTGATCTCCGGCACGGAGTAGCACGGGGAAAGGAAGACCTTCTTGACGCCCGGCAGCTTGCTGAGCGTTTCCATATCGCCATAGGAAACCGTGGCGGCAATGGCGTTCGTCACAAGGGAGAACTGACCAGTGACCTCGATGCTGTGGCCCAGCTTCTTCTTTGCGGCGGAAAGGACGGAGGACTGGCCGTTCTTCACGCTCTGCACGGCAGCCTGCTCTGCCTTACCGAGGCCCTTGCCCAGCTCCACGGTCATGCCGTCCATCTCGCAGACGGCCGGGGCCTCAAGCGAGATGATAACCTTGACCTTGTCGTTCTTCTCGTGGGCCTCGCTCACAACAGTGACCTTGTCGCCGTCGCTGTAATCCTCGCCGCTCAGGATCGCTTTCACGGCATCGGAATAGGCTGCCGCTTCCTTCGCGTCATATTCGCGGCAGACCAGCGTCTGACCATCGTCCGTCGTGATGGTGCTTTCCGCGCCATAGGACAGAGAGGCCAGCGCCTTGGCTTCCGTTGCGCTGAGGGTGCGGCCGGAAATATAGGTATCCTGCGTTGCCTTGCGCGTGTAGATCCGTCCGTCGGTGGACTGGTATACATAGGTATAGCCCGCCGGAACGTAGGTGGTCTTGCTGTCTGTGGCATAGATGACCTTGCTGGCCGACTCCTCCGCCTTCGGAGCGCTCTGCACTGCACCGGCAGAGGTCACGCCGAGAAGGCCGAGCGCCATTGCCAGGCAAAGGACAAGCGCCATCAGCTTTTTCGCCAACGTTTTCATATCTTTCCTCCTTGTAATTTTTATTCCCTTGCCGGGTTCTCCGCGCAGAGAGAATAAATATGCAAATAGTTTATCCTCCGCGCCTGCATCTGTCAATCCCGCAACAATTCCATATTTTTGCTATTTTGCATGTCAAAAAAGCAACGACATTCACAAATCGTTCTCAATTTGTTCATTTATTTCCGTTCTCTATTGACATTTTTCCTTCCATATGCTAGGATTAATATGTTGTGCGCCAGGAAACACCGTCGAAATATATGCAAACAGCGCGGGCCGCTTCGCAATTTGAAGCGGCCCGCGCTGCATTTTCCAGAATCAATCCGTCGTTTTTGCCTTCTCCGGCATCAGAAACAGATTGAGATCCACGTCGCCGGTAATGCCATCGACCACCCCGGTGCTGGAATATTGCAGGCAGTCGAAGTGATAAAGAAATTCCGGCGTCGTGCCGTACTCCGCAAGCCAGAGAACATAATCCTGCAAATAGCCCAGATCAAAGTATGTATATCCATACGTCTGGTTGAAGTAAACGCCCGCCGTATACCCGGCGGCCTCCACCGTCTGGCAGAAGGCAGCTGCGCACTGCGTCAGCGGCAGGCCATCCGGCGAGGGGATGCGCGTGGAGCCTGCGACCGTCTCCCAGTCATAGAACACGGGAAGCTCCAGCGTGCGGCCGTCAAGCAGCTCCAGCGTGTAATCGGCCTCCTCGCGGGCCTCCTCGAGCGTCGTGGCCTGCGAGAAGAAATACACGCCAAGCTGCACGCCCGCAGCCCGTGCGGCCGTATAGTTCTCGGCAAACCAGCTGTCCTCACGGAGCGAGCCCTCGGTATAGCCGCGGTAGCCAATGCGGAGAATGGCAAAATCCACCCCCGCTGCACGGACGGCAGCCCAGTCGATCTTCTCCTGATGCTCCGAAACGTCCACGCCGGTCAGATGTGCGCTTTTTGCATAGCGCAGCATGCCGTTCTCCTCATAAAACGAATCGGCGTCATAGTGATTCTTGGCAATGTTCTGCTTCTCGTCCGGTGTGGCCGGTCCGCTCTCAAAAAAGCGGCGGTAAACAAGAATGGCGGATGCCGCGACCACGGCGACGAGCAGCAGCGCCAGCAAAATATCGCGCAGCACGATGCCTGCACTGCGTTTTCGGTTTTTCTTTGTCATATCCC
>ENA-UESU01001652-UESU01001652.1-human-gut-metagenome-genome-assembly--contig:-NODE-1652-length-15355-cov-5.236680_pt1 | contig 15355 bp, 9 predicted proteins | sample MGYA00243007_ERZ508008 | MGnify/ENA primary metagenome ERZ508008 (study PRJEB26167, sample SAMN06115399) | human gut metagenome | host: Homo sapiens | place: China:Henan | collected 2016-06-23 | study...
CAGACGTTTAGCATGATACAGGGGAGGATTCAGTTGAGCTTTTAAATAATTGAAAATTGAAAATGGAGAATTGAAAATGAACTCCTCCGTCAGCTTCGCTGCCACCTCCTCTATAAACAGAGGAGGAGCTGGTGACTCTTCCCGAAGACGGTGAGTAATTCAACTCTCCCTCTGTTTATAGAGGGAGTACCCGAAGGGGGAGGGAGTTTGGTCTAAAATCATTAAATTTAAAATTAATTAATGCGTGTTTGTATAGCGGAAAAGCCGAGTGTGGCGAAGGAGATAGCGGAGGTCCTGGGAGCCAAAGTACGTCGGAATGGTTATTTCGAGGGGAATGACTATTGTGTGACGTGGACATTCGGGCATCTTTGTTCGTTGCAGGAACCGCACGAGTACACGGAAAAGTGGAGGCAGTGGAATTTGAGTATGTTGCCGATGATTCCGTCCTCGTTCCGTATCAAGTTGATTGATGATGAGGGAATCAAACGGCAGTTTGCCATTATAGAGGAGTTGTTCAACCGGGCGGAGATGGTGATTAATTGCGGTGATGCGGGGCAGGAAGGGGAGTTGATCCAGCGCTGGGTGCTTACGAAGGCGAAGTGCAAGGCCCCGGTGATGCGGTTGTGGATTTCTTCGTTGACGGAAGAGGCGATCCGGGACGGGTTTGCCAAGTTGATGTCGTCGAAGGATTTTGACACGCTATACGCTGCCGGGTCAGCCCGGGCGATCGGGGACTGGCTGTTGGGGATGAATGCCACGAGAGCTTACACGTTGCGCTACGGGAACGGGAAGAACGTGTTGTCGATCGGGCGGGTGCAGACCCCGACGTTGGCTCTGATTGTCGATCGGCAGAAAGCAATCGAGCAATTCAAACCGGAAACTTACTGGGAAGTACGGACGGATTACCGGGGAGGCTGGTTCTCTTACACGAAAGGACGTTTCACGGTAAAGGAGGAGGCTGAGGCTTTCATGCAGGAGATTCTACCTTTAGAGTTGGAAATCAAGAGCGTGGAACGCAAAAAGGCCATGGAACACCCTCCGAAACTGTTCGACCTGACGTTGTTGCAGGTGGAGTGTAACCGGAAGTTTGCTTTCTCGGCGGACACGACTTTGAAAATCATCCAGTCGTTGTACGAGAAAAAGTTGACAACTTATCCCCGTGTAGATACGAATTTCTTACCGAATGATATATATCCCAAAGTCCCCGGAATTTTGAAGGGGCTGAAACCATACGTCACGTTGATCGACCCGATTATTAACGGGAGTAAGATACGCAAGTCTCCGAAGGTGTTCAACGACAAGAAAATCACGGATCACCATGCTATTATCCCGACGGGGGTTTTCAGCTATGATATGACCCCGGATGAAAAGCGGGTGTATGATTTGGTGGCCCGACGGTTTATCGCGGTGTTCTATCCGGATTGCGAGATTGCGAACACGACGGTTATGGCTCAGGTGGGGGTGAACGAGTTCAAGGCAACCGGAAAACAGATTATTGACCCGGCTTGGCGGGTAGTTTTTCCCGCGGCATCGAACAAACAGAGTGATGAGAACGTGTTGCCTGTGTACGAGGTCGGGGAAAAGGGGCCGCACACGCCCGAATTGCAGGAGAAGGAGACGCAGCCGCCGAAGTATTACACGGAGGCGGATTTGCTGCGGGCGATGGAGACTGCCGGAAAACAGGTGGAAGACGAGGAACTCCGGGATTTGATGAAGGAGAATGGGATAGGGCGTCCGTCTACCCGGGCGGGGATTATCGAGACGTTATTGAAAAGAGGGTATATTCGGAAGGATAAAAAGCGGTTGGTGGCAACAGCCACGGGCGTTGAACTGATTGATACGATCCAGAATGACTTGTTGAAGTCGGCCGAGTTGACCGGGCAATGGGAGAAGAAATTGCGGATGATCGAGGAGGGGACTTACAACGTGTCGGATTTTATGGAGGAGTTGAAGGTGATGGTGAACGAGTTGGTACACGTGGTGAAGTGTTCTCCCCGGAAAGCGATCACCGTGGAGGTGGCAGAAGAGGCGGAAAAAGAATCTACCCCGAAAGAGAAGAAAGCCCCGAAGAAGGAGAAAGCTCCCGCAGAACCCGTCGTGTTGAAATGTCCGAAATGCGGGAACGGCGAGATTATCAAGGGACGGGCGGCCTGGGGATGTAGTCTGTATCGGAAATCGTGTGACTTTATTATTCCCATGGAATTTTTTGGGAAAAAATTAACACAGAAGCAAGTCGAGACTTTGGTGTTGAAAGGTAAAACCGGGTCACTGAATGGCTTTAAAAATGAGGATGGTAGTACGTTTGGCGGCATCTTGCGTCTGGACGATAGTTTCCGGGTGGTCGTGGATAAAAAATAAGGGGATGTATTAAATCTATCTTAAAACCTTTTTTACGTGATATGGGTCTGGGTTTTAATCGCTAGCTTTGTGTTACAATAAAAAATAAACAAAGAAAAGTTATGAGATTAAAGCATTATTTATCCTGTATGTTGATCTTGTTGTCATTTGTTACGGTGAATGCACAAGAGAAAAAAGAGTTAAAAGAAGGGGATCAAGCTCCCACGTTCAAGTATTTGGATATTAACGGTAAGGAAGTTTCCTTGAGCGAGTTGAAGGGTAAGTATGTTTACATTGATATATGTGCTACATGGTGCGGACCTTGCACGGGAGAACTTCCTCATTTGAAGGAGTTGGAGAAGAAAATGCACGGTAAAAAGATCGTGTTCGTGAGTTTATCTACTGATCAGAATAAGGCTGTTTGGGAGAAGTTTGTAAAGGAAAATGATATGGATGGTATTCAGTTATTCGCGGGAGATAAGGGGAAGGAAATGATGAGTTTTTACGTGGTTGAGTCGATACCTCGTTTTATTTTACTGGATAAAAAAGGGCGGATCGTTGATGCTTTTATGACTCGTCCTTCCAATGAGAAGACAAAAGAAACATTGATGAAATTGAAGGGTATTTGAAATGGAAATTGATAAATAACGTACGTGAAATGAAAGTATTTTTGATAAAGATTGGGTTGGTATGTCTTTTTTGCATGGCATTTTTCTCCGGAGTTTTCTCTCAGACGAATACATCCGAGTATGTAGTTTTGGTACAAGAAGGAACGCTGGCAGATGTTTCGTGGAAAAAAGTTGTGGATAAATTGGTGGAAAAACATCAGGCTATGATCGTGACTTATCATCAGATGACATCTGACGGGTTACCTCGTTTGCGAGAGATAAAGCCCCGTTACGTGGCGGTCGTGGAGAAACCGGAGAATGTTAGCCGGGATTTTGTAGTAGATTTGAATCGGATGAGCCGGGAAGTAGATGAGGATATTTATGTTGATTTTCTTTGGGGGATTATCACGGGAATAGATGCCGATGCGGCTTTACGTTTGGTGGAGAGAGCCGAGACTTCTAAAGTACTCAGTAGTGCTTGGGGTATAGGTGATTTAGGGGGACTGAAAGATGGAAAATATTTTGAACGGATGGGATTGCTAAACGAGAGTGTCGTGAATGGTCATAGAGATCAAGAGTGGGTTGAAAAACATAGTTTAGTGGAGGCAAAGGATCAGCCGGATCTTTTATCCCAAGCTATTTACTGGGGTGAGAATAATAATCCGGATATTGTGATATGGGAATCACAATCGTTTTCGGAACTGGATAGGATGCTTTTACAAAGAGGGAATAAGCCAGAAGCCTATGTGACATCTCGTGACGGAAAGTTGTGGTGGGGGAAACATGAATTGAGATTGCAACCTAATCCTCGTGTATGTTTGTTTGCCATGCCTTACGGGAATTCTTGGGGCAGGAAAGAGGGGCTTCCAATGACTTGGTTGGATTGTGAAAATGTCGGAGCGTTGGTTTCCGGGATGGATTATTCAAATTATGATAAAGGTATGTTAGGAACATTGCAATTCTGGTTGACTGGTGCCGGACGTTTTTCTCTGGCGGAGGCTCAATTTCTGAATCAGCAGGATTTGACATATCGATTGAATCAATGGGACGCTTCGTTACTCAAGAAACGTTTTACTTATAGTGAAAGATGGGAAAGAAGTGTTCTTACTTTCTCTTTGGGAGAACAGGAGGCAAAAAACGCATTCCTGCATGGGAATTCTTCTGCTTTGGTGGCCTATTATTACATGTATGAACGTGATGTGATGGTGTATTACGGAGACCCGGCTTGGGAGGTAACGTTAAAAGATCAACAGGGAGATCGGCCATATCGTATTTCTTGTAAAATGAAAGGTAAAAAGTGTATTGTCACGATTGAAACGACAAGTACGTTTAGTTGGGAACGTTTACATGGAGATTTTCAGCAATATGTAAATCAGGTAAGTCTGCCAATAAGTTATTTCTTTCCGAAACGATTGAAGAATCCTCGTTTGGCAGAGAAACAGGATTACGAGTTGAACGTGGTGGTGGATGAGGATTTTCTGTTTGTTTATGACGCTTATTTTAAGCCGAATAAAAAGTATAAAATAGTGTTGGATATGGATTAGTAATGTGTTGTGTTTGCTTGAAAGTCGTTCGTTTTCGAACGGCTTTCATATTCTAATATATTTCACAGCAATAAAGCTAGGGATGGTACAAAGCATGATCCAGAGAAAGAAGTGTTGGTAGCCGATCAGTTCTTGGATATAGCCGGAGATCATGCCGGGGAGCATCATGCCGAGGGCCATGAATCCGGTGCAGATGGCGTAATGGGCAGTTTGCTGCGGACCTTTGCTGAAGAGCATCATGAAGTAGGTGAGGGCCGTGAAACCGAACCCGTAACCGAATTGTTCGATGGCGACGGCGGAGGAGATTAGCCAGATGTTGGAAGGGTGGACGAATGCCAGATAAACGTACACGATATTGGGCAGGTTCATGGCGGCGGTCATCCACCAGATCCAGTGTTTTAGGCCATTCTTGGCCATGAAGATGCCGCCTAGGATTCCGCCTATCGTGAGGGCGATAAGGCCAACGACGCCATAGATGGTGCCGACTTGCATGGTGTTTAGTCCCAAGCCACCGACTTCGGGATTGTCCAGTAAGAAAGGGGAGGCGATTTTTACAAGTTGTGATTCTGCAAAACGGAAGAGCAGAATAAAGGCCAAGGCTGCAATAATTCCTTTCTTTTGGAAGAAGGTAATAAAGGTTTGGAAAAAGGCATTCAGCGGGTTACCGTTTTTCACGGGAATATCATTTTCCGGTTTGGGGAGGATGAATTGGTGGTAGAGGAAGAGAAGTACGAATAAGATTGCTAATAGATAGAAGGTGACGGACCATGCCCTAGGAACGGCAATCTCTTCCGGGAGCGTGGAGGAATAGGTCTTTTCAAGCCAACCGGCAAACATGACAATCAATCCTTGTCCGGTGAGCATGGCGAGGCGGTAAGCCGTGTTACGAATACCGACGAAGAAGGCTTGTTTCTTGGTGTCGAGTCCCAGCATGTAGAACCCGTCTGCCGCGATGTCGTGGGTGGCAGAACTGAAAGCTAATAACCACATGAATGCTAACGAGTAGCGGAAGGCATGAGGCCCGGGAAGAGTCAGTGCTATTCCGGCTAATCCTCCACCGATCACTAATTGCATGGTGATCACCCACCAGCGTTTGGTCTTCACTATGTCTACCAGCGGGCTCCATAGGGGTTTAATCACCCAGGGTAAATAAAGCCAGCTCGTGTAAAGGGCTATGTCCGTGTTGTTTATGCCCAAGCGTTTGAACATGATAACGGCAAGTGTCATGACAACGACATAGGGTAGACCTTGTGCGAAATATAGAGTGGGGATCCAGGACCAAGGGGATTTAGTGATTTTAGATTTCATGATTTATGATTTCATTTTCAATTTTCAATTCTCCATTTTCAATTGTTTGTAGTTTCGTGTTCGGGAAATAGTGCGAGAGGATTTGCTTGTAATCATAGCCATTGGCACTCATGACGGCAGCTCCGATTTGGCAGAGACCGACTCCGTGTCCCCATCCCGCACCTTTCAAGGTGAAACGGGTAATAGCTCCGGAGGTATCTTTCTCTGTTTCCACGATGAAGGCCGAGCTATACAGGTGGGATTGGGAGAAAGCTTTGCGAATGACAAGTTCTTTCCCGATAATCATGTCTTGTTTTGAACCTTGGATACGGAGACGGATGATGCGCCCGGAGACACCTCTTTCCACGGGTTCTATGGATTGAATGTCCCCGAAGTCTATCCCGATACGGGATGTTATTAATGCAGATAGTTCAGGGGGAGTGTAAGACACTTGCCAACGGAAAAAGTCTTGGGTTTCCTGATCATAATCGTTGAGAACATTTGACAGTATAGCCTTATCTCGGGTATTACAGAATACATCCGGGATGGAGAGAATCCATTTTCGGGCGTTCTCTTCTTGGGATAGGTCGGGAGTTGAAGACTGGGTATCGCTATCAACCACTTTTGTCAGATAAGGATGTTTCACGGGTTCCCAGGTGTTTTCAAAATGCTCGGTTACTCCCCCGCAGCACTTGGAGAATCGGGCATCGCAGATCTCTCCGTCATACACAAGGACTTCCCCTCGGGTGGCCTCGATGGCTTGTCGGACAAATGGCATGTAAGCTTTGCTAATGCCTTGGTAGCGTTGACAATGATCGTCTGCACACACGTCGAAATGCTCGTGGTCTTCTCGGTCATACCACCGGATATATTGTTGTTCATCCTGTATGTAGGACTGGTAAGTGTCGGTTAGTTTCTCGCTCTTTATTTTTTGTGCGATCAGCCAACTGCGGGAAATGACCGCGTGGGCTTTCAGGAGTTCCAAAGATGAGGTGGCACTCATTTCGGAAGAGATCACGCTTAGTAAATAATCTTCTAGGGGTAATATGTTGATTGCTGTTAGATGCTTTCCCTCGTCCATGATTTTCAATGTACCTTTGAACTTCTGATCTTCCGTGCGTTGCCAGTGAAAATTGATCCCGATCATGACATTTAACAAATCAAAGTTTGTCGTTTCAGCGTTCTCTGGTGTAAGGGTGAAGTGATCCGGTACGATCTGTGTTCCTGAAGATGAATGTAGAATCAAGTTCTTCCCTTCTTTGGAAATGGTATATTCTCCGGAATATTTTTGATCCTTGTTCCAGTAGGTTCCATTTAGACGGAAGGTGATGGCGGGAGCGAAAAGGATGCCAATGGAAAGAGTGATCGCCTTCGGCAAATTACAAGTTGATCGATTACAAGTTACAGGTTCTTTCATCTTCATAAATCGTAAATCATAAATCGTAAATTCTCAAACTGTTCGTCGGTAAGGGTTAACTGGGAAAAAAGTTCTTCCAGCAAGGGGGCGTCCAGACGGTTGAAATCTTTTTCCCGGGGTGAGATGATCAGACCGGCAAAGTCGACACAGCCGGGACTGAACAGTATGTTTTCATCTTCTTCTGCGAAGAATTGCCACGGGCGGTGTTGACGACGGGGGAATATGACCACCCACCATTCGTTGTTTTCGTACCAGGCAAAAAGGTTCATCATGGGTTCCGGGTCGTTCGGGGTGATTTGGCCCACGAGTGACACTAATTGCTCGAAAATAGCTATTAATTGCTCCCGATTGTTTGAATGAAGTATGATATTCTTGCGAAGGTAGTGATGGATACTTTCGATTGTGGCTTCCCGTGATTCGGAAATCCACAAGATTTCTTTCGGGCAGGAGTTTACATCGGTTTCTAGGGGCATGATGTGACGGGCTGCCAGTTGGAAATGAAAATGATCCGGGGCGGAGGCTCCGCTACGGGGACCATTATAAAAGATCGTGTACTCCGAATAAGTTTGTGCAATGGCCAGCATGTCTTGGAAATGTCCCTTGATGAGCTGGGGAATGTGGTGTTTTGCCGGAACTGTGTAATGGCGGTCGAATATGGGATAAGGGTTTACTCGTATATCCAGCGTGGGGTTATAATCGAAACTAGCTTGTTCCGGCGGAATGTTTCCTTTACACAGAAAACAGGCTCTTGCCCTGATCGATTGCTCGTCTATTTTAGCCACGGCCGATTGAATCCGGTCCGGGTTGTGCTGGATACGAATCTGGAACCCCTCGAAATCAATCGTACGGTAAATGACATTCCGCAAGCGTTCGTAATTATTCCGGGCCAAGGGCCAGGAGGTTAGTTGTGATTTCGTAAATTCGTCGAAAAACATGACAGAGAATGGATTTAGGATTTAGGATTTTTCTTCATTTTCAATTTTCAATTCTCCATTTTCAATTTCCCGTTGTCTTGCCAATATTTCAATCATACGAATTTTATCTTTATAGTAATTATTTGCGTTTACACGTTGGATGTTCAAGTCTGCGTCGGAATTACCTTCCCAGCGACGACATAAATATAGCGGTTCATAAATGCGTTCGATCTGGTATTCACGGGAGATTGCGAGTGCCGTGGCATAATCCTCCCCGTAACTGACGTTCGGGATTCTGATTTGCCGGAGTAATGGCGTGTAAAATGCTCGGGGCGCCCCCAGCCCGTTGATACGTAAGGCGTTGTTACGCCCGTTGTCCGGCGTCCATTCCTTGTGGTCAATGATGCCGGGAGGTATTTCTTCCAGCTTGAAATTAACCATCTTGTAACTACCGATAATCATGGCACATTGACGTTTGTGGAACGTGTCGACAATGCGTTGGAGAACGTGTCGATTGATGTACAAATCATCACTATCCAACTGGATGGCGAATCGTCCGCAATGTTCGCTCATGATGGCATGTGTCCAGCATCCCCCGATTCCAAGGTCGGTGCGAGGGGGAATGATGTGGATTATTTGCGAGTGCTTTTGGGCCATCTTTTTAACAATAGCAGTCGTGTCGTCGGTGGAATGATTGTCGATAACAAGAATATTATACTTGAAATTGGTTTGTTGTGAAAAGACGGATCGTATCGCTTCTGCAATGGTCTTTTCCCGGTTGCGGACGGGAATAATAACTGAGACTTCAGTTTCAAAATACTCGTCTTGGAACGGGATGGTTTTGAATACGGGAGGCAAATAGGCGCCTATGGCCTTCAAGTGAGCCGTGAAAGCCTGTTCCATTTCAATTTGTACTTCCCGGTTACGAGGGTTCACGTAATCAAATTGCTTTTCACCGGAACGTCGGGAATCGTGTTCCTTTTCCGAGTACAGGAATTCGGGAATCCGGAAAATTAATCCTTCACGGGAAAGACGCAGGCGCAGGTCGTAGAGTGCGGCGAAATGGTATTCCGTTTCCATTTCGCTGATCACTTTTTTTAAAACGTCTGTTCTGAATAAAAGTATTGATCCGAAATCAAAATCATCCCTGACGCTCCCCAATTGATAGTCAATAGTTGGGTGTGCAGTTTGCGAACCATTTTGTTCCGTGTAATAATCAGAGTAAAGCATGACGGCTCCCGTGGCTTGTGCTACTTGAAGAAAACGTTTTTGTGCGTGTTCTCCTAACCGTGGAGTCGGGTATTTCGTGTAGAAAAAGACATAGGGTGAATCTATCGTGGTAACGATTTCCCGTAACGTGGCAGTTTGTTCAAAATGCACGTAGGTATCTGTCTGTTCGTCCCTTTTTAGCCGGGAAATGATACAAGAAATAATAGACATAAATTACAAATTTAAGGTTTAAGCCAAAGATATATCTTTTTGTAGAAAGTGTATGAATTTTGGCGTATTTTATGTGAAAATAAATATCTTTGCGAAGTTACAAATAGAAGATGTTGGAGTTTTTTGTAAAGCTATATAGGAATCTTAGGTACACGGGGGTGTTATTTGTTTTGTTGTTCGTCTCTTGGACAACAAAAGGAGGAACCGGTGAGCCCGATTCTCGGATATTAATTATCAGTTCCTACAACCCGGAAACTTCCCAGACGGCCAAGAATATATCGGATTTTATAGAAGAATATGGTCTACTTGGCGGAAAATTTTCGATTGACATAGAGAATATGAATTGTAAAAGTTTTTCCGAGGCTTGTATGTGGGAAGGGCGGATGAAAGAATTACTGGATAAGAATATCGAAAAAGGTTTACCGAAGCTCATTATTCTGTTGGGGCAGGAGGCATGGACGGCTTATTGGTCTCAGGATTCACTGGTTACTCGGGATGTCCCGATCATGGGAGGAATGGTGAGTCGGAATGCTGTTTTGTTACCGGAGGTGGGTACTGATTTGGAGAACTGGGAGGCGGAGAGCGTGGACGTGATGAGTGATAATATTCGGGAATTGGAGGTTTTTGGGTTTGCTTACGAGTATGATGTGGTGGCGAATCTTCGGTTAATTCTGGATTTTTATCCGGAAACCAAGCATATCGCTTTTATCACGGATAATAGTTATGGGGGAGTCTCTTTGCAGGCTCTGGTAAAGAAAGAGATGAAGGAGAAATTCCCGGGGCTGGATTTGATTCTTTTGGATGGCCGGAAACATACGATTTATTCGATCAGTGATGCTATTGCCCGGTTACCGGAGAAAACGGTTATCTTGTTGGGGACGTGGCGAGTAGATAAAAATGATGGTTATTTTATGCGGAATGCCACGTATTCGATGATGATGGCGAATCCTAAAATTCCAGCTTTCACGATTACTTCTATCGGGATGGGGCATTGGGCTGTCGGGGGATGTGTACCGCGGTATAGGACTGTCGGAAAAGATATGGCCAGACAAGCTCTGGCGTTAGAAAGACAGCAGGATTCGATCGTGTTGGCAGGAATGCAGATCATTCTGAACGAGTATTGTTTTGATTACGCCAAGTTACGTTCTGAAGGATTCTTGGATAAAGCGGAGGTCAAGAATGCTGTTCTTTACAACAAGAAGTTGTCCTATTTCGAGGAATATAAATACCAGATTATAGGGGTAGTTTTGGCTTTTTTAGTTCTACTGTTCGGTTTCTTACTAGCCTTATATTTCTATTTTAGAACCAAACGTTTTAAAGATGCTTTGTGGCAGGCCCAGAAAGATAATATCTTAATACTGAATAATGTTAATTCCGGGATCAAGTTTATTCATCCGGATTTCACGATAAAATGGCATAACGGGATTGATTATGATGTCGATCCGGAAAAAATTAAAAGTTCCAAGGGCCAAGTTTGTTATAAAGTTTTGAGAGGACTGGATGAACCTTGTTCTTTCTGTCCGGCGGTAGTGGCTATGAAAACGGGAAAAGTGGCTGATGTTGTTGTGAAACATGGGAATTATTACGTGTATATGTTGGCGAATCCTGTTTTTGATGATGATAATAATTTGTTGGGTGTCGTGGTGCGTATGGAGGATATGACCAAGCAAAAGCAGGCGGAATTGGAGTTGCGGAAGGCAAAAGAAAAGGCCGAGGAGTCTGATCGGTTGAAGTCTGCATTTTTGGCTAACATGAGTCACGAGATCCGTACCCCGTTGAATGCTATTGTGGGATTTTCCGGGGTTCTGACTTCGGACGATTGTGATGCAGAAAGTCGTAAGGAGTACGTGGCAATCATTCAAAAGAATTCAGATTTATTGCTTCGCTTGATTAATGATATTCTGGATATATCCCGCTTAGAGACGGGACGATTGAAGTTGTCTTATGAAGAGGTTGAGATTGTTTCTTTGTGCCAGAGTGTGCTGGCTACGACCAGTTACGGGAAACGGGATGCGGTGGAGTACATGTTTCAGACTCCGTGTGAAGAATTTATGCTGGAGACGGACGTGCAGCGTTTGCAACAGATATTGATTAATTTGTTGTCGAATGCCAATAAGTTCACAGAACAGGGGAGTATCACGCTAGGAATTGAGATCCATAAAGAGCAGGATTGTGTTTATTTTAGCGTGACCGATACGGGACGGGGAATTCCGGAGGATAAACAGAAGAAGGTGTTCGAACGTTTCGAGAAACTGGATGAATACGTGCAGGGAACCGGTTTGGGATTGGCCATATGTAAGTTGACGATCACGATGATGGGTGGAGATATATGGGTGGATGGGGATTATAAGGAAGGAGCCCGTTTCGTGGTTTGCCACCCGTTGCACTTGGAACCGCTTCCTGAAGAATAATTTCGTGTTGTGATAGTACTTTTCTAGTTGTTCAATTGTTTTTTTTGAAAGAATCATTAAATGAACGTTTAATGATATTTCAAAATTATCCAATTTTACGATACGTACCAAGAATCCTAATATTTTTTTCTATTAATAATCAAGAATTTCACCTTTAAAGCTAAAAAAGGATATCCACCTTTCCTAAATAGCATTAAACGTTCGAATATTTATCTTTAAAGTTTAGACCGTGTCGGAAAAATCAGATATCGAAATTGTACATGATATAAAGAACGGGAGTGTCTCTGCTTTTCAAGAGTTGTACTCCCGGTATGCAGATATTGTCTATCGGAATATCCTTGCACGTGTGAATAGTTCCTTTGATGCGGATGATATTTTCCAAGACTTTTTTATTCAGGTGTGGGAGAAAAAAGATTCTTTTCAGGTTTCGTCTTCCGTGAAAGGATATCTCTTAATTTGGTTGAGGAATCATATATTGAATTCAATCAAACAAGAGCAGATTCGTGATAAATATCAGGATATATATGCTTCGGATGAAGAGGACGATTACACGTGGGTGAAGATCGTGGCCAAGGACTTGGATGAAAATATTCGGCGGATTGTGGAAGGATTTCCACCTCGTTTGCAATGCGTGTATATGCTCCGTCAAGAACAAAATTTATCGATAAAAGAAATTGCCGAGAAGTTGGCCGTATCCGAACAAACCGTTAAGAATCAGTTAGGTGATATTACACGTAGGCTCCGATGCGAGGTGAGTCGTAAAAATTTTTTATTTTTCATATAGTACCTTTTATTCCCCGGAATTGTCTTTAAGGTAAATACGGCGAATATGGGGATAAATGAAATATACGATCTTTTAAAGAAGTACCGGGAACATCGATGTACCCCGGAAGAGGAAGAGCGAATTGCCCGGTGGTACGAGCAATTTGATGATGAAGTTGAGAATTTACCGGAAGTTCCTGAAGGTAAACTAGAACAATTATGGTTTTTTATCAAACGCAAGATATATGTGCCTTGGACTTGGCGAGTGGTTGTGTTCTATCGTTATGCCGTGGCTATTATTATTTTAGCAATGCTGGGAAGTGGAGTGATTTATTTTCGTGGATCGGATGAACCGGAACGGCAGGAACTGACTCAGCAGGATATCCTGCCTGCGCAAGGTGTTGCTGTATTGCAATTGAGTGATGGTCGGGAAGTGCCTTTAAATAGTACGACCATTATTCAGGAGCAAGAAGGCGTGGTCATAAAAAATGATTCTTCCCATGTGCTGGACTATACGTTGGCTACTGCTAAATCGGAACCACTATATAATACGATTACGGTTCCGGCAGGGGGAGAGTTTCGAGTACTCTTATCTGACGGGTCAAGTGTGTGCTTGAATTCCTGTTCTGCTTTGACTTACCCTGTGCCTTTCACCGGGGACGTGCGAGAGGTGAAATTAACGGGCGAGGCTTATTTTGACGTGACGAAATCGGATAAACCTTTCATCGTGAAAATGGCAGATATTGACGTACGTGTGTTGGGAACTTCTTTTAATCTTTCCGGTTACACGATGAATCAAGATGTTTCGGTGACGTTGGTCAGTGGGGAAGTCACCGTGCATAATCACCAGTTACAGCAGGATTTCAATATTACTCCGGGGATGCGATTCGAGTATAATCGAGAGAATCATCAAGTAAAGATGACTGAGGTAGACCCGGAACTTTATATCTCTTGGATGAAGGGAAAGTTCCGGTTCGAAGATATGCGTTTGGAAGACATTATGGTCACGTTGAATCGTTGGTACGATTGTACGGTGTCTTATTCTGACGACGCTTTGCGGGATTTACGTTTCACCGGGGCGGCAGAAAAGGATCGTTCTGCTAGTTATTTACTGGAATTGATCGAGATGATTACGGAAGTGAAATTTCAAGTAGACGGGAAACATATATTAATTACCCGAAAATAAAATACAGGGAAATCTCACCTTCCCTGTATCTATGGATAACAACATTCACGAAAAAGTTTACCAGACGATGTTCGTGAGTGAGTCATTAACTTTAATTACAAATGTATGAAAAAAAATGGATCGGTAAAATTTTTAAGGTACATGCGAAATCTATTTTTTCTATTATTGATTTCAGCCTCCAGCGTTTGGGCGAGAGATGTTTATTCTCAGGGTGCGCAGGAGATGTTTAGCGTGAAGAGTGGGACTATTGAGTCGATCTTCAAACAAATTAAGAAACAGAGTGACTATGAGTTTTTTTACAACACGGCAATCTTGGATGTGAAACAGAACGTGATGTTGACTTCTACCAGCGGGACTTTAGATGAGATTCTGGTACAGGTGTTGGGCAAAAAGTACGAGTATCAAGTTAAAGATAACTATGTTCTTATTTCAGAAAAAAAGGTAAGCACACCGGATGAGGTGAAGAAAGTTACGATAAAGGGTGTGGTGAAGGATAAAAAGGGAGAATTGTTGCCGGGCGTTTCCGTTTTATTGAAAGGGACTGTGATAGGTGTTGCTACTGATGTGAAAGGTGAGTTTACATTAGTCATCCCGGAACAGGAGAAGATCATGCTGATGTTTACTTTTATTGGAATGAAAACAAAAACAATAGAGTATAAAAAGCAAGAGAAACCAATCGTTGTAATACTTGAAGATAATGTTACCGAGATGGATGAAGTTGTGGTAACTGGTTACCAGGAAATTAAGAAAACAAGAATGACAGGTTCTGTTGAGGTCGTGACTTCTAAAGATATAGCCAATAAGGGGTATACAAGTATAGAAGATGTGTTAAAAGGTCAGATGGCGGGAGTTGCTGTTATGAATTTGTCTGGGCGACCAGGAGCTCAAGCTACAATCCGGATTCGAGGTATAAATTCGTTGACAGGAGATACAGATCCTATCTGGATCATCGATGGAATGCCTCTTTCGGGAGATGTTCCGGAAATTAGTATGGGTGGTACTGAATTTCAAGAGACAGTATTGACTAGTGGGATTGGTAATATTCCTCCAGATGATATTGAAAGTATTACCGTACTAAAAGATGCTGCGGCAACTGCAATTTATGGTTCCCGTGCTGCTAATGGAGTTATTGTTGTTACCACGAAGAGAGGAGCTGTTGGGCGTTCATATATAAACATTCAAGCTTCCTATGGCTTGAGTGAAGCTCCTGGTAATCGTTTGAAAATGATGAATACTAAGGAAAAAATCGCCTTTGAGCGTGGTATTTATGAGGATTTCCCTGGACTGAATATCGGAGGACGGGTTTACCAGTTATTGAAGGATGTTGATAATGGTAAAATATCCAAAGTAGAGGCTGACGCTGAAATTGATCGGTTAAGTAAGATCAACACGAATTGGTTTGATGAAATTTTCCGAGTGGCTCAAACACAAAATTATAGTATTTCTCTA
>ENA-UESU01001654-UESU01001654.1-human-gut-metagenome-genome-assembly--contig:-NODE-1654-length-15350-cov-7.044130_pt1 | contig 15350 bp, 9 predicted proteins | sample MGYA00243007_ERZ508008 | MGnify/ENA primary metagenome ERZ508008 (study PRJEB26167, sample SAMN06115399) | human gut metagenome | host: Homo sapiens | place: China:Henan | collected 2016-06-23 | study...
CGGCCGAAGGCCGTGCCCGTTGGCGACGGATGGAGCCTTACGGGCATCGACAGCAACGCGCGACCGGATGGCGGCCGAAGGCCGTGCCCGTTGGCGACGGATGGAGCCTTACGGGCATCGACAGCAACGCGCGACCGGATGGCGGCCGGAGGCCGTGCCCTGTTTTTTACAGATAGGGCGAGAACAGCCAGCAGGCGGCGTCACGCAGTTTGAGGATCAAAAGGCGTTCCTGCAGGTCTTTCAGGGTCACTTCGCGGCTGCGGGCGATGGTCATGTCCATATGCAGGGCCATGGCGGTATGGAACTCGGGATCGAAGATCTCCATGTTCAGCTCGAAGTTCAGGCGCATGCTGCGGGCGTCCAGGTTGGCGGAACCGATCTGGCAGTAATAGCCGTCCACGGCCAGCAGTTTGGTGTGGGCAAAGGGCGGCGGCTGGAACCACACGCGCACGCCCGCTTCCAGCAGGACGGGCAGCAGGCGGAAGCTGGCCCAGTGGACGAAGGGCAGGTTGTTCTTGCCGGGCAGCACCACACGCACGCTGACCCCGCGCTGGGCGGCGCTGCGCAGCGCGGCGATGAGCTCGTGCGACGGCAGGAAATAGGGCGTCATGATGCGCACCGTATGCTGGGCGCTGCCGATGACCCCGCAATACAGGTCATTGAGCGGATCGGCCTCGGTGCCGGGGCCGTCCAGGACCATGCGGCACAGGCTGTCCCCAGACATGATGTTGCTGCTGGGCAGCAGGCTGCGCTGGTCGAATTTGCCGGTGGCAAAACCCCAGTCCAGCAAAAAGGCCCGGCGCAGCTGGTCCACGATGGGACCTTCGCAGCGGAAGTGCAGGTCCTGCACACAGCCGGGATGCTTGCTGAGGATGTGGTTGTCCGCGATGTTCATGCCGCCGGTAAAGGCCGTATCATCGCAGATGAGCAGCTTGCGGTGGTTGCGCAGGTTCAGGCTGAGGCTGGGCGGGAAAAGGCGGGGCGGCAAAAAGCGGGCCAGCTGGCCGCCGGCCTGGGGGATGCGCTTCCAGGGTTTGCGCAGGGAATAGACGGCGCCGCCGAAGCCGTCCACCAGCAGGCGCACGTCCACGCCGCGCCGGGCGGCATGGCACAGGGCCTCGGTGAAGCTCTCGCCCACGCTGCCGCCGCGGAAGATGTAGGTGGAGAGGAAGACCTGCTTGCTGGCCCGGTTGATGGCGTGCAGCATGGCCGGATAGGCCTCGTTGCCGTTGCGCAGGGGCAGGATGCCGTTGCCGCTGCACAGGGTCTGGCCTGTCAGGCGGCGGCCCAGGATCTCCAGGGGCCATTCCTGCGGCGGCGCGATGGCCGTCCGGTGGCAGACGACTTCGGGATGGTGGGCGTAGTCAGGTTCGATGGCGGCCATCTTGCGCATAAGGCGGGCCGCCAGGCTTTCGGCACGGCTGATGCCGAACAGGCAGTACAGCACGATGCCGACGCCGGGCAAAAAAAGGACCGTCACGATCCAGCCCAGCGCCGAGCGCGGATCGCGCTTGTGGAGCAGGGCATGGCAGACGGCCCCCCAGGACAGAAGGTGCGCTGCCACAAGGCCTAAAGTTCCCAGTGTCAGCACGGCGGATCGCTAGCGGCGGACAGCCAGCAGCGGAATGTCGGTATTGCGCAGCACGCGCTCGGTGATGGAACCGATGAGCATGTCGGCCAGGCCGTCACGGCCGTCGGTGTACATGACGATCATGTCCACGCCTTCTTCATGGCCCACGGTGACGATGGTGTCGGCGGCCAGGCCTTCACGCACGATATAGCGGCAGGCCACGCCTTCCTTTTTCAGCTCTTCGGCCAGCGGCGCCAGCAGGGTCTCGGCCTTGGCGGTATTGGAACGTTCCAGTTCGGTATGGGCAGCGCCGCCCACCAGGTTGGGCAGGGCTTCGGTCACATGCAGCAGGATGATCTCGCCGGAGCACAGGGTCTTGGCATGGCGCAGAGCCTTGGCAGCGCGTTCGCCGGAATTTTTGCCGCTCACGGGCACGAGGACACGTTGGTAGATCATGTGGGCTCCTTGGATTGGGATGGCATTGCCCCAGAGGGCATTTCAACTAGGCATTGTCGCACGACAGGCCGATTTGTGCAAGCCTGCCGGGGCCGGGACGCCGTCATCAAAAAAAGCCCGTTCCGGGGAACAGGCTTTTTGATGACGATAGCGCGGCAAGGCCTACTGACGGACGACCAGCACGGGCAGCGGGGTGTTGCGCAGCACATGCTCGGTGATGGAACCGAACAGTCTGTCGGTCAGGTCGTCACGACCGTCCGAGAACATGACGATGGCTTCGGCGTCCATTTCCTTGGCGGCCTTGACGATGGTCTCCACGGGCAGACCGTGGCGGATGACGGTCTGATAGGGGATGCCGGCATTGTCCAGTTCGGCGGCGAGAGGAGCCAGAAGGGCTTCGGCCTTGACGGCGATGTCCTGCTGGTCGCGCATGATGTTGGGCATGGGGGATCCCACGCTGGGCGCCACGGCGTGCAGCAGGATGATCTCCTTGGGATCAAGCTTCCTGGCCTGGCTCAGGGCCTTGAGGGCGCGTTCTCCGGAATGCTTGCCGCTCACGGGCAGAAGGACACGTTCGTAACTCATGTGGACTCCTTGCATAAAATAAGAGATGGCCCTTGTGGGCATTGAAGATTTAGTCTGGCACGACTCGCCCCTTTGTGCAAGAGGGCCTGTCGCGGCCTCCGCGCCGGGGCCGGGAACGAAAAAGGGCCGGTCAGCAGGACCGGCCCCGGTATGCGTATCAGGAACCCATGGAGATGCGGTGGCGTTCCACCGCCGTGGCCAGCTCGGGCAGCAGGTCGGTCACGGCCTGCAGATCCTTGGCGCGTCCGGCGCTCTCCACGCAGCGGGCCATGCGGCCCAGTACCCGGAAACCGTAGCTTTCGGCCTCGGCGGCCAGGCGTCCGGCGGCGTCGGCCACCAGGTGCAGACGGCGCTGTTCCAGGGCATAACCGGCCTCCGCCAGATATTTGTCCATACGCCACATGAGAGCGGGCAACGGATCCTCGGGGTCGTCCGGCGGCTGGGGCCGCTGGGGCATGGGCGGCACGGGCATGCGCGGCGTGGGGGCCACGGGCCGGGACGCCGTGCGGCGTTCGATCCAGGGATTGGTCGTGGCGGGGATGTCCGCCGTGGTTCCCGGCGTCTCTTCCCGCGGTGCATCCTTCCTGGGCATGGGGCGCGGTGTGCCCTGCCGTTCCTGCGCGGTCGCGGCCGGAGCCTGCGGGCTCCGGGCTTCTTCCTTGTCCTGGGGCTGGCCGTTGCCCGTGTGGAAACGGGAAAGGAAGCGCATCAGGGTGTTGGCCGCAGCCCTGGTCCGGCTGGTCTCTTCCCGGCCGCTGGCAAGAAGGGTGGTGCTGTCCGGCGTCATGTCCGGCAGGCTGGAAACATCCTTGCTGCCGGGCACGGCCTGGGGCGTCTCTTCCACAGGCGCGCCGGGGAAGGCAGGCTGCGTCCCGGCGGCCGGGCCGGTACTGCTGCTCTTGCGGGGCTGCGGCGTGATGAGGGCCGATTTGTCCGTGGGCACCAGACTGGGCTTGCCCAGCTTGCGGGCGATCTCGTCCGGGCTGACGTCCCGGCGCAGGGGGCGGACCGTGACGACGGTCTCCACCGGAGCGGATACCGTTTCCTCCTGCCGGGGGGCAGGACGGTTGACCGGGGTGCCGATGGGCATGGGCTCGCCGACCCATTCACCGGCATGGCGCAGGCTGGGGCTCACATAGCCACCGGCAAGGGGACTGGCGACCGCCTCGACAGACGGGAAGGCAGGAGCCCTCGTGGCAGCGGCGGCCTGTGCATCGGCGACCGGAGCTTCCGTGCGCTCCTTTTCGTCGACCGTGGCTCCCGTCGCGGCATCGGCCGGGGCCGCAGCGGCAGCATCCGCCGCCTCCTGCTGGGGCAGGGGCTCTTCCCGCGTCATATCGGCCGCCGGTGCGGCGGGTCCTGCTTCCTTCACCGGGGCTTCCGGCATGGCAGCCTCGCTCGTTTCCGCCGTTTCCGCCATCGGCACGGACGGGAAGTCCGGTGCCGCAGGTGCGGGGGGCGGGGCGACGTCTTCGGCCGCCTCGGGAGCGTTTTCATTTTCCTGCACAGGGCTGTCCGCGGGCGCGGCTTCCTCCGGCTGTACGGCATCGGACACAGGCGCTTCGTCAGCATCCGTACGCACGTCGCCGGTCTGTACGTCATCAGCGGGCAGGGTCTGCTCGGCCGCAGTCTCCCGGGCCGGAGCCGGGAACGCCGGAGCGCTCGGGGACACCGCGGCGGCCTCGTCCCGTGCGGGGCTCGGCACGTCAGCGTCGGCCACCGCTTTCGCACCCGCTTCTTCCGTGCTGTCCATTTCATCGGACAGGGTGTCAGCAGCGGCGTCGGCCGGAGCACCGGCATCCGCCGTCTCCTGCTGGGGCAGGGGCTCTTCCCGCGTCATATCGGCCGCCGGTACGGAGGTATCTTCTTCTCTCGTCGGGGCTTCCGGCATGGCAGCCTCGTTCGTTTCCGCCGTTTCCGCCACAGGCACGGACGGGAAGTCCGGCGCCGCAGGTGCGGGGGCCGGGGCGACGTCTTCCGCCGCCTCGGGAGCGTTTTCGCTCTCCTGCACAGGGCTGTCCGCAGACGCGGCTTCCTCCGGCTGTACGGCATCGGACACCGGCGCTTCGGCAGCATCCGTAGGCGCGTCGCCGGTCTGTACGTCATCAGCGGGCAGGGCCTGTTCGGCCGCAGCCTCCCGGGCCGGAGCCGGGAACGCCGGAGCGCTCGGGGGCACCGCGGCGGCTTCGTCCCGTGCGGGGCTCGGCACGTCAGTGTCGGCCATTGCTTTCGTACCAGCTTCTTCCGCGCTGTCCATTTCATCGGACAGAGCTTCAGCAGCGGTATCTGCCGGAGTACCGGCATCCGCCGTTTCCTGCTGGGGCAGGGGCTCTTCCCGCGTCATATCGGCCGCCGGTGCGGCGGGTCCTTCTTCCTTCACCGGGGCTTCCGGCATGGCAGCCTCGTTCGTTTCCGCCGTTTCCGCCACCGGCACGGAAGGGAAGTCCGGCGCCGCAGGCGCGGGGGCCGGGGCGACGTCTTCGGCCGCATCGGGAGAGTTTTCGTTTTCCTGCACAGGGCTGTCCGCGGGCGCGGCTTCCTCCGGCTGCACGGCATCGGCCACAGGCCGGGCGGTTTGGGCGGCGGGCGTATCGAGGCGCATGTCGTCCGTCAGGGGAAGGGGGTCCGTCTGGGCCGTATCCGCTGTAGCGTTCGCCGGAGCGGCGAACAGGTCCGGCAGATCCGCGCTTGCCGCGGCAGGAGCGGCCGGGGCCGTCTGCTGCGGGATATCATCGGTGGACAGGAGCAGGTCGGGCATGCCCTGGTCTGCCTGGGGGGCCGCGGCGGGGCCGAACAGGTCGGGCAGGGGGGCATCGGTCTGTCTGGTCTCGGGCAGGGGCGCACCCAGGTCGGCCACATCGTCATGGCTGCCCAGGATCTCGAGCACGGTCTCGCGCAGGGCGTCTTCCGAGACGGGCAGGGTCAGGGCATGGCTGAACCCGGCGTGGGCCAGCGCATCCCACTGGCTCTGGTCGGGCGTCAGGGCCACGGCGCCGAAGGGGCCGGTCCTTTCGGCAAGGCTGTGGTAGCGGCGCAGCAGCGGCGCGGCGTCCACGGAAGCCTCGGGGCCGCAGACCAGCAGCACGGCAGCCGGTGTCCGGCCCTTGCGGGCCCCGGCAGCCAGACCGTGGGCCAGGGTGCCTGTCTCGTGGCAGGTGCAGGGCAGGTCGCGCAGCATGGCGCCCAGCTCGTGACGGGTGGCGGCATCGGGAGCGCAGACCAGGACCGTGGGCAGGTCCTCGCCGTCAGAAGCGTCCGGGAGATGCAGCTGCAGGGTGAAGATGACGGACGTGCCGCGGGGGCCGCTCTCCACGCCCAGGAAACCGCCGTGGGACGAAGAGAGTTCCCAGATACGGGCCAGGAGCGATGCGGAACGCTGCTCCGGGGGCAGGCCCGTGCCCGTGTCGCGCACCTGGAAGAGCAGATGTCCGGGGTGCTTGCTGTCCGGCACACGACGCACGGCAAAATGGATCTTGCCCCCCTTGGTGGCCCGCAGGGCATCTTCCAGCAACAGGCGGAGGACGTCTTCCAGTTCCCCGGCGGGGCCTTCGTAAAGCTGTTCGAGGTCGGCCGGGACATGCCAGCCCAGGGCGATGCCGGATTTTTCCGCCAGCGGGCGGCAGGTGTCATGGGCCTGCCGCAGCGTTTTGCGCAGATCAAAGACACGCTTTTCAGCGCGGGCCGTATCCGCGGGAGCCGGTGCCGCGGGTGCGGGAGCATCCCCGGCCGGGTCGTGCAGCAGACTCAGGGCCTGCCGGGCACGGCGGCCCATGTTCTCCACACGGGAGCGGACATCATGGGGCAGGACGCATTGTTCGAGCTGGCGGTTCTGTTCCACGATCTCGCGCAGGGGCGCGGCAAGGGCCTGCTCCAGACGCCGGATGGCCGTGGCGGAGGCGCTTTCGGCTTCCACGGTTGCCGGAGCGGGGGCAGGCTGGCTGAGGCCGGTCATGAGCGGCAGGGTGTTGCCGTCGGTATCCAGCAGGCGCAGGTTGGGGTCCGTGATGGTCTGGTTCCGGGCGGGGCGGCCCGGTGCCAGAGGATCGGCAGGTTCGGCGGAGGTGCCCGCTTCACGGCCGGGGGCGCTCATGCCCGCGATGATCAGGGCGCTGAGGGCCGTCCCCCACAGAGGCAGGGTGCCCTGGACGAAGGGCGGGAGCAGCGTCCCGAGGTCAAGGACGGCCAGCCCGGCCCCCAGTGCGGCCACGAGGCAGCCCAGCAGGAAACGGCGGGCTCCCGGCACGCCCATGAGCCAGGCGCCGAGCGTGGTGGGCACGAAGATCAGGGCCAGCATGGGCCAGAGCGGCAGGAAGCGCCCCAGCCAGCTGAAGTCGGGCCAGAGGGGCAGCAGGGCCAGCACGGCGCCGGGCAGGGAAAGCAGCAGGTACTGGATGTCCAGCAGGCGGGAATGGCTGGCGGTCTGCATCAGGTGCCGGGCCAGATGGGCCAGGAACATGAGGGCCAGGCCGGGGGCCATGGCGCTGACGGCGTCGGCGGGCGTGATGTTGCCGGCACCCAGGTCAGGCCCGCCCAGCACGGCATGGGTCAGGGCGGCGCCCACATACAGGGCTGTCCAGAAGCGCCACTGGCCGCGCTCGGTGATGCCGCGCAGCAGGGCCAGCAGCATGACCACGGCCAGGGCCAGCATGACGCCGGGGCCGAGCAGGCTTTCCGGCGCGCCCGCCAGATTGTCCAGGCTGCGCAGGGTGGGCGCGAACCAGAGGGGCGGCTGCCCGTCCAGACGGATGAAGCAGACCTGCGGCGTTTCCGCGGGCAGGGGCAGCGGCAGCAGGTTGCGCCAGTTGGCCTGGCTCTCCTGCCAGGTGGTCTGGCGGGAAAGCGGGTCGATGTCGGGCGTATAGAGGACGGCTCCGGCCGGGACGCCCTGGCCGAGGTCGAGCATCAGGGACTCGGTGCGCTCCGTCCCGGCGGCGGGGATCTCCAGACGCAGCCAGGTCACGCCGCTGCTGCGGGGCAGGGTCCTGGGATGCAGCGGCTGGAAAGAGGGCATCATGCCCGGCGTGGCCACTTCTTCCACGCTCATGTCGCCGTCCGTATCCAGAAAAGCCGAAAGGTAGGGCAGGATGCCCAGCTGTCCCGCGGCGGTGCCCTGGGGCGTCGCGGACAGGCTCACGGGCAGGGCGGGCGTGGGCGCGGGGGCCGGGGGCGGTGTCGGGACCGCCGGACAGGTGGCGGCCAGGCTCAGGACGAGCAGGAGCGGAATGACGATCAGGGCCAGCCTGCGGGAGCCGGCCTGTAGGGGAAGAAGGGGGTACGTCATGCTTTTTTACCTTGAGGAACATCTCCGCCACGGGGGAGACGGCCCGGGAAATACCGGGACGGCAGCGGGGACGGGAAGAGCGGACCGGTGGTCTGCGGACCACGGAAGGCACAGGGGCCGGTGGGCTGCCCCGGCCCGGGGGCGGGGCAGCCGGAACCGGATCAGTGCAGATGCTTGATCAGCTCCGAGACGGGCGTCCCGTCAGGGGCGTGGGCGTTGGGATCGGCGGCCAGCAGCTTGCGCCAGGCGGCTTCGGCCTCGTCTTTGCGCTTGAGGTCGTAGTAAAGGACGATGCCCTGATTGAACAGGGCGTTCCTGTGCCCGGGCTGGACGCGCTCCGCCTCGCGGAAGGCCTTGAGGGCATCCTCGAAGCGGTGGAGCTCGCGGTACATGATGCCCAGGTCGGTCAGGACGTTGGCATTGCCGGGCTTCAGGCGCAGGGCGTTCTCATAGGCCGTGACGGCCGCGGAGGGGTTCTGGTTGTCGAACTGGAAGTTGCCCAGCTTGATCCAGTTCTCCGCCTTGTTGGGTTCCTTGACCACGGCTTCCTGCAGTTTGAGCAGGGCGCTGTTCAGTTCGGGGGAAAGGCCGGCCTTGGCCTGCTGTTGGGGGGCCGCCTGCTGCTGCTGCGCGGGCTGCTGGGCCGGAGCGGCCGCCTGGGGCCGGGGAGTGGGGGCCTGACGGCTGTCCATGAAGCCGGGCAGCATGCTGCCGATGCACAGGCCCAGGGCAAGGGCCACCACCACGCTGACCAGACAGGTGGTGAGGGAAACGGTGGTGACTCGGGCCGGGGCCGCCGTCCGGGCCTGATCCTGTGCGGGGGCCTGGGGCTTGTCCTTGACCGGCGCGGGCTGCTGGGAAGTCTTCTTCTTGGCCATGATCGCTCCTCTGCGTGCATGAAAGTGCCGCCGTCACGGCGGCTTCGTCCTGTGCGCTGTTCCTTGCGCTGTGAAAGTGGGGGCAAGAGTAGCCGCAGGCAGGTAAAGAGGCAAGTCTGCCCTGCCTGCGGCCCTGTCCGGCATCCTGTGCCGGGCCTAGTTGAAACTGAGGGTCGCGCGGCCCTGTTTGAGCATCATCCGGGCCAGCGGCAGGTCGCGCCACCACAGGGCGGCCTCGTTGCCCGCAAGGCCGGTCTGGCGGCTCTGGCCGCTGAGCAGGGCCGTGATGTCGCTGATGTCGTCCAGCACCAGGCTGTGCGCCGGGTCGGGGACGGCGGGCAGCAGGCAGCGCAGACGGGGCGCCATGTGCAGGCGGCCGCCTGCCATGCGGCCCAGCAGGGCGCCCTGCCAGGTGAAGCCCTGCGGCAGCAGCAGGTCGGCATGGGCCGGGATGAAGCGCACCTGCTCGCCGTAGATGCGTGCCTCACCGGCGGGCAGACGGTCGGGATCGCAGCAGGGCCCGGCCAGGGCGCTGCGGGGCACCACCTGGCCCTGGGGCAGGGCAGGACGGGCATCGCGACGGCTGCGGCCACGGGCCGCGTTACGGGCGGCCGTGCGGGCATCGGGCTCGGCGGAGAGGGGCGGCAGTTCGGGCAGGGGGGCGTCCGCGGGCTTGCGCAGCAGGGCCACATAGAAGCCCTGGGCCGCCGAGCGTTCGCCGTCCACGCGCAGGGTGCCCTCGCCGCCGGGGCGCTGTTCCCAGACGAAGCCCTCGAAGGGCGTCAGGTGTTCGCGCACCAGTCCCAGCTCCTCTTCGGCAAAGCGTACCTGCGCTTCGTTCTCGTCATCGTTGGTGGTGCAGGTGGAGAAGACCACGCGGCCGCCGGGGCGCAGCAGGCGCGCGGCATGGGCCAGCAGCAGCTGTTGCAGGCCCACCAGGCCCTTGAGCTTGTCGCCCTGCCAGAGCTTGAGGACCTGGGGGTTCTTTTCCACCGTGCCCCAGCCGGAGCAGGGGGGATCCAGCTGGATGGCGTCCCAGGTGCCGGGCGTCAGGGGCAGGGCCTGGCCCTCGAAGGAGCAGGTGCCCACATGCGGCAGGTTGCAGGCGTGCAGGTTGGCCCGCAGGGTGGCCAGACGGGCGCGGGAAAGCTCGTTGCCCAGCACGAAGCCGTCGGGGCCGGTGAGCTGGCCCAGGAAGCCCGTCTTGCTGCCCGGGCTCGCGCACATGTCCAGCACGGCTTCGCCCTGCCGCGGCGCCAGGGCCAGGGGCGGCAGCATGGAAGACCTGTCCTGGATATAGATGTAGCCGAAAAAGGCGGCCAGCGAGGAGCCCAGCGGCCGCGGTTCGCACAGCAGGCGGCGGCAGAAGGGCGAGAACGGCTCGGGTTCGAACTCATAGCCCTGGGCGCGCAGCAGGCTCTCCACCTGCGGCATCTGCTCCGGAGGGCAGACCAGACGAAAGGAACGCCCCGTGGGGCGGGAAGGATTGGCGGTACTCATGGGCCTTTCTTATCTGTTCCGTCTGGAGGGGGCAAGAGCGTCCGCGGCAGGGGGCCCCAAGGAGCGCAGGACCGCGCCGGAACAGCGGATACGGCTTTCAAGTTGCGCGGCAGGCCAAGTGTCGCTATAGTTCCGGTGCCGCAGGCCGTACGGCACCTGCCGCGACAGCGGCAGAGACCCCGGCCGGGCGAGCCCTCCTGTGCGAGGGCGGTCGACGTACGCAGAGAACTGCAAGGAGATTTTGAATGAAATTTGCCATGAAGCTGGCGTTTGCCGCCTGCCTGATGCTGGTGATGGGCCTCCAGGCCCAGGCTGCCCAGGCAAAGTCTTTCGTGCTGCTGCCTTTTGAGGTGCACGCGCCCCAGAACTACAGCTACCTGTCCAAGGCCGTGCCTTCCACGCTGATGGGTCGTCTCAGTGCCACGGGCGCTACGGGCACCATGGGCCCCCGTGCGGCCGGCTCCGCCGCCGAAGCCCGCAGGTTCATCGGCGGTGCCGACTATGCCCTGTGGGGCACGGTGAGCGTCATGGGCAATGACTGCACCATCGTCCTCAACAGCGTGGACAAGAAGGGCTCCACCTGGACCAATACGGCCCAGGGCCCCATGAGCGCCCTGAACGCCACGGTGCAGCGCCTCGCGGGCGCCTTCTCCTCCGAGGTGCTGGGCGTCGCCGGTGCCGCCGCTGCCAGCCGCGGCGGCCGTTCGGACATCATCCGCAACGAGACCGGCCAGACGGAATCCTACCTGAACCCCCAGTTCCGCTATCAGGGCAACTCCGCCGACGGTTCCCGCATCCGCAGCCAGCGCCTCAAGGACGAGATGGTGGACATGGCCGTGGCCGACTTCAACGGTGACGGCCGCAACGAGATCGCTATCCTGCACGACCATCGCCTGCTCATCTATAAGTGGGGCAACGACGGCCGTCTGGGCAAGCTGGGCGAGATCACCATCTCCCGCAGCAACCTGAACTTCTCCATGCGTGCCATCGACCTCAACCGCGACGGCGCCAAGGATCTGGTGGTGGCCACCTTCGAAGAAGAGAACAACCGCCCCTACACCTACTTCTACGGCTTCCGCGGCAACAAGTTCACGGAAGTGGCCAAGCGCTGCTCCTACTTCGCCAGCGTCATCAACCTGCCGCCTTCCTACCAGCCCACGCTGGTGGGCCAGGGCTGGGACTCCATCAAGCTGTTCGCCCCCGGCGTGCACATCATGGTCAAGCAGAACGGCTCCTATGGGCTGGGCCAGCGCATCAACCTGCCCAGCGGGGCCAACGTCTTCAACGTGGCCTGGCTCCCCGGCAAGAACGGTGACCAGCTGGTCATGCTGACCGACGACGAACGCCTGAAGATCTTCCAGGGCGCCAACCAGACCCTGATCCATACCACCATGGAACGCTTCTCCGGTTCCGCCACCGGCATGGAACACTACAAGGGCATGCCGGGCCTGGGCGTGGACCGCAACTACCAGATGCCCAGCAAGTACTTTGCCCCCATGCGCCTCATCGTGGCCGACATCGGCCATACCGGCGAATACACCCTGCTGGTCAACAAGCCCATCTCCACGGCGGCCCAGATCTTCGACCGCTACCGCTACTTCCCCCAGGGCGAAGTGCACGCCCTGTTCTGGGATGGCGTGGGCCTGGGCCTGAAGTGGAAGACCCGCCGCATCCGCGGTTCCGTGGCGGCCGTGGACCTGGCCGACTTCAACAACGACGGCATCCTGGACCTGGTGGTGGGCCTGAACACCTCGCCCGATCTGGGTGTGGGCAGCCGTCAGTGCATCGTCACCGCCTATCCGCTGGACGTGTCGCAGATGAACCCCAACGCTCCTGCCGACCTCAGCGATTTTGAAGTGACCCCCAACTACTAACACGTAAGAGGATGCAGCCCCGTTCCGTGTCGCAGCGGCACGGGACGGGGCTTTTTCAGCAGCTCCGGCTGCCGGAAAGTTTTCCGTATGTCTATTTTTCAGGGAGGAGAGGTTGTGCGCATCCTGGTTATCGGTTCTGGCGGGCGTGAGCACGCCCTGGTGTGGAAGCTCAAGCAGAGCCCTCGGGTAAGTGAAGTTTTTGTGGCCCCCGGCAACGGTGGTACGGCCCGTGAGGGCGCCATCAACGTGGCCGTGGACGCCGGAGACCTGGACGGTCTGGTGGAACTGGCCCGCAAGGAAAAGATCGACCTGGTGGTGCCCGGTCCCGAACTGCCCCTGACCAAGGGCATCACCGACCGCATGCGTGAGGCCGGCATCCCCTGTTTCGGCCCGGATGCCTACTGTGCCCGTCTGGAAGGCAGCAAGGCCTTCGCCAAGGACGTCATGAACCGCGCCGGTGTGCCCACGGCCCACAGCCAGGTCTTCACCGATCCCGACAAAGCCAAGAACGCCGTGGTCAAACTGGGCGCCCCCCTGGTGGTCAAGGCCGACGGCCTGGCTGCCGGCAAGGGCGTGGTGGTGGCCATGACCACCCAGGAAGCCTTGGATGCCGTGGACGACATCATGTGCAAGCGTGCGCACGGTGCCGCCGGTGCCAAGCTCGTCATCGAGGAGTTCCTCGTGGGCGAGGAAGCCTCCTTCCTGTGCCTGTGCGACGGCAAGACCGCCGTGCCCCTGCCTTCCGCCCAGGACCACAAGGCCGCCTATGACGGCGACCAGGGCCCCAATACCGGCGGCATGGGCGCCTACAGCCCCGCCCCCATCCTGCCCTACAACGAGGCCGAAGCCATGGCCGATACGGTCATCCGTCCCATCCTGGCCGCGCTGGCCAAGGACGGCCATCCCTTCGTGGGCGTGCTCTATGCCGGTCTGATGATGACCGAGAACGGCCCCAAGGTGCTGGAATACAACACCCGTTTCGGTGACCCCGAATGCCAGCCCCTGCTGATGCGTCTGGAAGGCGATCTGGTGCAGATCATGCTGGACTGCATCGAGGGCAAGCTCCGTCCCGAGAGCCTCACCCACACCTCCCAGACCGCTCTGGGCGTGGTGGTGGCCGCCGAAGGCTATCCGCACGCCTATCCCAAGGGCATGGTCATCGAAGGTCTGGACGAAGCCGACGCCCTGCCCGGCGTCAAGGTCTTCCACAGCGGCACCAGCATGGACGGCGACAAGACCCTTTCCAGCGGCGGCCGCGTGCTTTGCGTGACCGCGCTGGGCGATACCCTGGCCGACGCCCAGGCCCGTGCCTATGAGGGCGTGAAGGCCATCCGCATGGACAAGAGCTTCCACCGCAGCGATATCGGCCAGAAGGGCATCCGCCGTCTGGAACAGCTGGCGCAGGAAGAAAAGTAAGCAACCGCGGCCTTATGCCGCCATAAAGGAACATCTATGGCTCAAGTCGTCATCATGATGGGCTCCAAGTCCGATGAAGAAAAGGTCAGCCCCTGCGTGGACGTGCTGCGTTCGCTGGGCATCTCCTATCTCTTCACGGTCAGCTCCGCCCACCGTACCCCCGAGCGCACGGAAAAGATCCTGCGCGAACAGGAAGCCGCCGGCGCCAAGGTCTTCATCTGCGCCGCCGGCATGGCCGCGCACCTGGCCGGTGCCGTGGCCGCCCGCACCACCCGTCCCGTCATCGGCATCCCGGTCTCCGGCGGCCTGATGGGCGGCATGGACGCCATGCTCGCCACTGTGCAGATGCCTCCCGGATTCCCCGTGGCCACCGTGGCCATGGACAAGGCCGGTGCCCGCAACGCCGCCTGGCTGGCCGCCCAGATCCTGGCCGTGGCCGATCCCGCGCTGGATGAAAAGATCCGCGCCGCCCGCGCCAAGATGCAGGCCGGTGTGGAAGAAGCCGCCGCCGAGATCGAAGCCAAGTACGGCTGCTAGCCGGCCGGTACACCAGCAAACAAAAAGCCCTCCGCTCGCGGAGGGCTTTTTGTTTGGCAGCGGCCTGGCTGCATCACATATCCTGAAACAGAAAATCCCGCAGACGGGGAGCTGCCCGCTTCCCATACCTGTCCGTCATGCGGATCGTCCCGGTCCATGCCCGGATGGCGGCTCCTCCGGCCAGTGACGGGACCGGCCGGTCAGACCGGAGAAAGGTTTTTTTCGGGGCGGGGGAGAGTTTGGGAGGGGGAGGGGCAGTTTTTGCCCAAAAAACGCCTTTCTCCCTCTCAACGAAGCCTCATTGCCCTAAAAACAGCATTTGCCGTCCAGACCGCAGGCAGCGCCCTGGGCGACGGGGCTTTCGCGGACACCGCGCAGGGCGTCGTCCAGCTTGGCCCGGACGCTGGCGTAGTCGCTGTAACCGCGGGCCAGCAGGGTGCGCTGGCCGTCGTGCTCCAGATACAGGGTCGGATAAAGGAGGAATTCGCCCATGACCTCCTCGGCTTCGGCGGCGTCATGCCGGGCGGCGCTCCGGATGGCGGGGTCCGCCATGGCGGCGGTCAGGGCGTCGGCGGGCGTTCCTGCAGGCAGCCAGGCGGCCGCGATGGCAGCCTGTTCCCCGGCGGCCATGACATCACGGCCCTGGGCATAGAAGGCCATCTGGAAGGCCTCCATCTGTTCCAGCTCGTGACCGGGGGCCAGATGGCGCAGGGCGGCCAGGGGCAGGTTCATGGCCGGGGAATGCATGAGCAGGTCCGGGCCCGTACCGGCCACGGCCTGTTCCAGGGCCTGGCGGAAATGTTCCGTGGACTGGCCGGTGGTCTCCTGCAGGCGGGCGAAGAATTCCCGGATGGTGGGGTATTCTTCCAGCATGCCGGTGAGGGTCTGGGGTTCGTCCATAAGGTTGCCGCCCAGCACGCGCACGGGCAGTTCGGGATGTTCCGCAGCCAGGCGGCGCATGACCGGCGCGAAGCCGTAGCACCAGGGACAAAATACGTCGGTGAGATAGAGGAGGTTCATGGCCGCAGCATACGCTTTTGGCCGGGGAAGGAAAGGCCCGGCCGGGGGCTGTGCGGGCAGGGAAGGAGGGGCGGCCCTTTGCCGTGGTGGGGAGAGGGAAAAACTTTTTTGATTTTTTTGTTGACAGAGGGGCTGCTTTTTGGCAATGTGCCTTCTTGCCGAGGGGCTGTAGCTCAGTTGGGAGAGCGCTTGAATGGCATTCAAGAGGTCAGGAGTTCAATTCTCCTCAGCTC
>ENA-UESU01001690-UESU01001690.1-human-gut-metagenome-genome-assembly--contig:-NODE-1690-length-15159-cov-17.140300_pt1 | contig 15159 bp, 7 predicted proteins | sample MGYA00243007_ERZ508008 | MGnify/ENA primary metagenome ERZ508008 (study PRJEB26167, sample SAMN06115399) | human gut metagenome | host: Homo sapiens | place: China:Henan | collected 2016-06-23...
GACTGTATGCCCGCCATCTGGCAGTGCTTCATCAAAAAGCCCGCCAAGGTGAGCAAGGGCATCGACTTTGACCGCAAGCTCTACATCGTCCGCCGGGTCTTCGAGCAGGCCAGCAACGGCACCTATGTTCCCAGCCTGTCCAGCCGCACCATCGTGTACAAAGGCATGTTCCTCGTCCACGACCTGCGCCAGTTCTACCTCGATCTGCAGGACGAGGACTATGAATCCGCCATCGGCATGGTCCACAGCCGCTTCTCCACCAACACCAACCCCAGCTGGATGCGCGCCCACCCCAACCGCTTCATCCTCCACAACGGCGAGATCAACACCATCAAGGGCAACACCGACGCCATGCTGGCCCGTGAAGAGACCATCTCCTCCCCCATCATGAAGGAGGACATGAACAAGATCCTGCCCATCATCAACACCTCCGGCTCCGACTCCGCCATGCTGGACAACGCCCTCGAGTTCATGGTGATGAACGGCATGGACCTGCCGCTGGCCGTTATGATCACCATCCCGGAGCCCTGGGAGAACAACAAGAACATCAGCCAGAAAAAGCGGGACTTCTACCAGTATTACGCCACCATGCTGGAGCCCTGGGACGGCCCTGCCGCCATCCTCTTCTCCGATGGCGACGTGGTGGGCGCTGTGCTGGACCGCAACGGTCTGCGCCCCAGCCGCTACTACATCACCAAAGACGGCAGGATGATCCTCTCTTCCGAGGTGGGCGTGCTTCCCTGTGAGCCGGAGAACATTCTGGTCAAAGACCGTCTCCGCCCCGGCAAGATGCTGCTGGTGGACACCGTCAAGGGCGAAGTCGTGGACGACGAGAAGCTGAAGGAATACTACGCCAGTCGTGAGCCGTACGGCGAGTGGATAGACCGCAACCTCGTCCAGCTGAAGGACCTCAAGATCCCCAACATCAAGACCCCCAGCTATACCGGCGACGACCTGCTGCGCCTGCAGAAGGTGTTCGGCTACAAGTATGAGGACATCAGCACCCTCATCCTGCCCATGGCACGTCAGGGCGCAGAGCCTTCCGGCGCAATGGGTACCGATACCCCGCTTGCCGTCCTCAGCGGCCGGCACCCGCCGCTCTTCAATTATTTCAAGCAGCGTTTTGCACAGGTCACGAACCCGCCCATCGACGCCATCCGCGAGAAGGTCGTCACCTCCACCAGCGTCTATGTGGGCGCACACGGCAACCTGCTGGAAGACAAGCCCGAAAACTGCAAGGTGCTCAAGGTCAACAATCCCATCCTCACGTCCACTGACCTTCTCCGCATCAAGTACATGAACGTCCCGGGCTTCAAAGTCTCCACTGTCTCCATCAACTACTACAAGAACACCAGCCTCGAAAAGGCCATCGACCGCGTTTTCCTGGAGGTAGACCGCGCTTATAAAGAGGGTGCGAACATTATCATCCTGTCCGACCGGGACATTGACGAGTACCATGTGGCCATCCCCAGCCTGCTGGCGGTTTCTGCCGTGTCCCAGTACCTCATCCGCACCAAGAAGAGCACCGCACTGGCTCTCATCCTCGAGAGCGCAGAGCCTCATGAAGTGCATCACTTTGCCGCTCTGCTGGGCTACGGCGCCTGTGCCGTCAACCCCTATCTGGCCCATGAGACCATCGGCCAACTCATTGACGACGGCCTGCTGGACAAAGATTATTACGCCGCCGTGGACGACTACAACAAGGCTGTGCTGGGCGGCATCGTGAAGATCGCCTCCAAGATGGGCATCTCCACCATCCAGAGCTACCAGAGCAGCCAGATCTTCGAGGCCGTCGGCATCTCCAGAGACGTCATCGACAAGTATTTCACCGGCACGGTGAGCCGTGTGGGCGGCATTGGCCTCGAGGACATTCAGGCTGACGTGGAGGCCCTGCACAACGCAGCCTTCGACCCGCTGGGCCTTGACATCAACATGCAGCTGGAAGACGGCGGCGCCCACAAGTTCCGCAGCGGCAAGGAAGAGCACCTCTTCAACCCCCAGACCATCCACCTGTTCCAGAAAGCCTGCTTCACCGGTGACTACGACACCTTCAAGCAGTTCACCCACACCGTGGACAACATGGGCCGGAACGGCGTCCATCTGCGCAGTCTGCTGGACTTCAACTATGCCCCCGACGGCGGCATCCCGCTGGACGAGGTGGAGCCGGTAAGCTCCATCGTCAAGCGGTTCAAGGCCGCTGCCATGAGCTACGGCGCACTGAGCAGCGAGGCCCACGAGACCATCGCCATCGCGCTGAACCGCCTCGGCGGCCGGAGCAACACCGGCGAGGGCGGTGAGCCCGAAGAGCGCTACCACAGCGAGAGCAATTCCAAGATAAAGCAGGTGGCTTCCGCCCGCTTCGGCGTCACCAGCAAGTATCTTGTCTCGGCAGAGGAGATCCAAATCAAGCTGGCACAGGGCGCAAAGCCCGGCGAGGGCGGCAATCTGCCCGGCGCAAAAGTGTACCCGTGGATCGCCAAGACCCGTCACAGCACTACCGGTGTCGGCCTCATCTCTCCCCCGCCGCACCACGACATCTACTCCATCGAAGACCTTGCAGAGCTTATCTACGACCTCAAGAATGCCAACCGCCACGCCAACATCAACGTCAAGCTGGTCAGTGAGGCCGGCGTCGGCACCATCGCTGCCGGTGTCGCCAAGGGCGGCGCACAGGTCATCCTTGTTTCCGGCTACGACGGCGGCACGGGCGCAGCGCCCCGCAACTCCATCAAAGATGCCGGTCTGCCCTGGGAGCTTGGCATCGCCGAGACCCACCAGACCCTTATCCTCAACGGCCTGCGCACCCGTGTGCGCATCGAGAGCGATTCCAAGCTGCTCTCCGGCCGCGATGTGGCCATCAGCTGTATGCTGGGCGCTGAGGAGTTCGGCTTCGGAACCTCTCTGCTGATGACCATGGGCTGCGTCATGATGCGTGTCTGCAACCTCGACACCTGCCCCATGGGCATCTGCACCCAGAACCCCGAGCTGCGCAAGCACTTCCGCGGCAAGCCCGAGTATATCATCAACTACCTGACCTTCGTGGCGCAGGAGCTGCGCGAATACATGGCAAAGCTGGGCATCCGTACCATTGACGAGCTGGTGGGCCGCACCGACCTGCTCCATGTCAAGCCTGCCCCTGCCAGCAGCCGGATGTCCAAGATGGACCTCGACTGCATCCTGCACAACCCCGCCATCGTCAACAGCAATGTCCACTTCCAGAAGGAAGACACCTACGACTTCCATCTGGAAGACACTCTGGACATGAAGGTGCTGATGAAGAAATTCAAGCTCAACAGCAAGACCCCTCAGAGCGTGAAGCTGGATGTCTCCAACACCGACCGTGCCTTTGGTGCCATCTTCGGCAGTGAGATCACCCGCAAGTACGGCAGCGACCTGCCCGATGACGTCTACACCGTCCACTGCACCGGTGCAGGCGGCCAGAGCTTCGGCGCATTCATTCCCAAGGGCCTGACGCTGGAACTGACCGGCGACTGCAACGACTACATGGGCAAGGGCCTCTCCGGCGGCAAGCTCGTCGTCCGCCCGCCCGAGGGCATCACCTTCAAACCCGAAGAGAACATCATCATCGGCAACGTGGCACTCTACGGTGCCACCAGCGGCAAAGCCTTTGTTTCCGGTGTGGCCGGTGAGCGCTTCTGCGTCCGCAACTCGGGCGCTGTGGCCGTCGTCGAGGGCGTGGGCGACCACGGCTGCGAGTACATGACCGGCGGCACCGTCGTCGTTCTGGGCCAGACCGGCAAGAACTTTGCAGCCGGCATGACCGGCGGCATCGCCTATGTGCTGGATGAGAACTGGGACTTCTACCAGCGGGTGAACAAGGAGACCGTCAGCCTTGAGCCGGTGGAGCACAAGTACGACGTCGCCACCCTGAAAGAGCTCATCCGTGAGCACGTCGAGCTGACCGGCTCGCCCCGCGGCAAGGAGATCCTGGACAATTTCAGCGAGTTCCTGCCCAAGTTCAAGAAAGTCCTCCCCTACGATTACGACCATATGCTGCGGGTCATCGCCTCCATGGAAGAGCGCGGCCTCGACGGCGAGCAGGCGCAGATCGAAGCATTCTACGCCGTGCAGAAGAACAAGTAAGGAGGGGAACATCATGGCAAAACTCACTGGTTTTATGGATTACACGCGCAAGACCAGCACGGATGTTCCGCCGCTGGAGCGCATTGAAAACTTTAACGAATTTCACATCTGGCTCTCCCGGGAGGAGCAGCAGACCCAGGCAGCCCGCTGCATGGACTGCGGCGTCCCCTTCTGCCAGGCGGGCATGATGATCGGCGGCATGGCCTCCGGCTGCCCGCTGAACAACCTTATCCCCGAGTGGAACGATTTGGTCTATCAGGGCAAATGGGAGCTGGCACTCCGCCGCCTGCGCACCACCAACCGTTTCCCGGAGTTCACGAGCCGGGTCTGCCCTGCTCTGTGTGAGGCCGCCTGCACCTGCGGCGACGTCACCGGCAGCAGCGTCACTGTCCGGGAGAACGAACACGCCATCGTGGAGACGGGCTACGCCAAGGGCTGGCTCCATGCCGCCCCGCCTCCGGCCCGCACCGGCAAGAGCGTGGCCGTCATCGGCAGCGGCCCGTCGGGCCTGTCGGTGGCCGAATACCTCAACATCCGGGGCCATGCCGTCACCGTCTTCGAGCGTGCTGACCGTGTGGGCGGTCTGCTGATGTACGGCATCCCCAATATGAAGCTGGACAAATCCGTCATCGAGCGCCGCATCAAGATCATGCAGGCCGAAGGCGTCGAGTTCTGCACCAACATGGATGTGGGCGGGGCTGTGGATGCCGCCGAGATCTTGAACAGCTATGACGCCATCGTGCTCTGCTGCGGTGCCAAGAAAGCCCGCGATTTGAACGTCCCGGGCCGCGACGCGAAGGGAGTTCACCTCGCGGTAGACTACCTCACCAGCGTGACCAGGAGCCTGCTGGACAGCAAGTTTTCCGACGGCAGGGCCATCAACGCGGCAGGCAGGAACGTCCTCGTCATCGGCGGCGGCGACACCGGCAGCGACTGTCAGGGTACCGCCCTGCGGCAGGGCTGCACCGACCTCGTGGCACTGGAAATGATGCCCCAGCCCCCGAAAGAGCGGGCCGCGAATAATCCCTGGCCCGAGTGGCCCAAGGTGCTGAAGGTGGACTACGGCCAGACTGAGTGCCTTGCCAAGTTCGGCAAAGACCCCCGCGTCTACCAGACCACCGTCAAAGAGTTTCTGAAGGACGACGCCGGCAACCTGACCGGCGCGGTCATCTCCTATCTCAAGCCCCAGCGTGACCCCGACACCGGCCGCACCAGCATGGTACCCACCGGCGAAGAGTTCACCTACGACTGCCAGCTGGCCTTTATCGCCGCCGGTTTCGTGGGCTGCGAGGACTATGTGGCCGAGGCGTTCGGCGTGGAGCGGAACGTTCGGGGCAATGTGGCCGACCATGGCTTCCGCACCAATATAGACAAGGTCTTTGTCTGCGGCGATATGCGCCGGGGCCAGAGCCTCGTGGTCTGGGGCCTGCGGGAGGGCCGCGATTGCGCCGCCGAGGTGGACCGCTATCTGATGGGTTACACCAATCTGTGACCCCCCTATTTATGACATTCTCTTTCCTATCCTAAACAGAAACGGGAGCTTTCCTTCACCGGGAGGCTCCCGTTTCTGCATTTCGGAGCTTTTTATTTTCACAAAGTTTTCACAGTCGGTGCATCCTGCCCACTTGAAACAGATACCCCCAAGTGGTAAAATCAGAGTGTTGGGAGATTTACCCTCACAGGGTACATTTCCTCTTCACACCGATACACCCGGAAAGGAGTTATCTGCTATGACCGATGCTGAAAAAAAGCCCTGCTGCTGCGCCGCTGAGCCTGCCGAAAAGGACACTGCCCCCTCTTGCTGCCGCCACAAGGACCGTACCCCTGAGGAGTACCGCGCCCTTGCCAACCGGCTGAGCCGCATTGAGGGCCAGGTGCGCGGCATCCGCGCGATGCTGGACAAGGACGTCTACTGTGCCGATATTCTGGTGCAGGTGGCTGCGGTGAACGCTGCACTGAACGGCTTTTCCAAAGAGCTGCTGGGCCAGCATATCCGCACCTGCGTGGCCGACGATTTGAAAGCCGGCGAGACGCAGAAGCTGGACGAACTGCTGCAGCTGCTGCCCCGGCTCATGAAATGACCCCGTTCCGGGCATCCTATAAGAGGGAAAGGAATCTGCAATGGAACAATACAATGTCACGGGCATGAGCTGCGCGGCCTGCTCTGCCCGGGTGGAAAAGGCCGTGAAGAAGGTGCCGGGCGTCACGAGCTGCTCGGTGAGCCTTCTGACAAACTCCATGGGCGTGGAAGGCACAGCCTCCCCTGCCGCCATCCTCTCGGCTGTGCAGGAGGCAGGCTACGGTGCAAGCCCGAAGAGCGCCTCCGCCAGTAAGGCCGCTGACACCAGCGCCGACCTCGACGCACTGGCCGACCGCGAGACGCCGAAGCTCAAGCGCCGTCTCATCGCCTCGCTGGGCTTCCTGCTGGTGCTGATGTACTTCTCCATGGGCCACATGATGTGGGGCTGGCCCCTGCCCCACTGGTTTGACGGCAACCACGTCGCCATGGGCCTTGTCCAGCAGCTGCTGGCGGGCATCGTCATGGTCATCAACCAGAAGTTCTTCATCAACGGATTCAAGGGCCTTATCCACGGCGCACCCAACATGGATACGCTGGTGGCCCTCGGCTCCATGGCAAGCTTCGTGTGGAGCACTTACGCCCTCTTCGCCATGACCCGTGCCCAGGTGGATGGCAACGACGAGCTCGTCATGCACTATATGATGGAGTTCTACTTCGAGTCTGCCGCCATGATCCTGACCCTCATCACGGTGGGCAAGATGCTGGAAGCCCGCTCCAAGGGCAAGACCACCGACGCCCTCAAGAGCCTGATGAAGCTGGCCCCCAAGACCGCCACACTGGTGCGGGACGGCGCGGAAGTGACCGTGGCCATCGCCGACGTGCAGAAGGGCGACATCTTTGTGGTCCGCCCCGGCGAGAATATCCCGGTGGACGGCGTGGTGCTGGAAGGCACCAGCGCAGTCAACGAGAGCGCCCTGACCGGCGAGAGCATCCCGGTGGACAAGGCCGTCGGCGACAAAGTCAGCGCCGCCACCACCAATCAGTCGGGCTTCCTCCGCTGTGAGGCTACCCGCGTGGGCGAGGATACCACGCTGGCTCAGATCATCAAGATGGTCAGCGACGCCGCCGCCACCAAAGCTCCTATCGCAAAAATCGCCGACACCGTGTCGGGCTTCTTCGTCCCGGCGGTCATCTCCATCGCCGTCGTCACCACCATCGTCTGGCTGCTGCTGGGCCATGAGCTGGGCTATGCGCTGGCACGCGGCATCTCCGTTCTGGTCATCAGCTGCCCCTGCGCACTGGGCCTTGCAACACCTGTGGCTATTATGGTCGGCAATGGTCTCGGCGCAAAAAACGGCATCCTCTTCAAGACTGCCGCCTCACTGGAAGCCGCAGGCCGCACCCAGATCGTGGCGCTGGACAAGACCGGCACCATCACCGAGGGCGCACCCCGCGTCACCGACCTGCTGCCTGCTGAGGGTGTCTCCGAGACGGAGCTTCTGACGCTGGCCGCAGCGCTGGAAAGCCGCAGCGAGCATCCTCTGGCAAAGGCTGTTCTGGCCGACGCCGAGGCAAAGGCCATCACTCCCCCGGAAGTCACCGACTTCGCGGCCCTGCCGGGCAATGGTCTGGCGGCCAAGCTGAACGGCATGGGCATCTATGCCGGCAATGCCGCCTTCATCCAGACCAAGCTCACCCTGCCCGCCGCACTGGCACAGCAGGCTGAAAAGCTGGCCTCTGAGGGCAAGACTCCCCTCTTCTTCGGCGGCGCAGGCCGTCTGCTGGGCGTTATCGCCGTGGCCGACACCATCAAAGAGGACAGCCCCGAAGCCATCCGTCAGCTGCAGAACATGGGCATCCGGGTCGTGATGCTCACCGGCGACAACCAGCGCACCGCCGACGCCATCGGCAGGCAGGCGGGCGTGGACGAGGTCATCGCGGGCGTCCTGCCCGACGGCAAGGAGACCGTCATCCGCCAGCTGCAGGCCAGCGGCAAGGTGGCCATGGTGGGTGACGGCATCAACGACGCTCCCGCCCTCACCCGTGCCGACACCGGCATTGCCATCGGCGCAGGCACCGACGTGGCCATTGACGCCGCCGACGTCGTGCTGATGAACTCGAAGCTCTCGGACGTGCCTGCGGCCATCCGCCTCAGCCGCGCCACCCTGCGGAACATCCACGAGAACCTGTTCTGGGCGTTCATCTACAATATCATCGGCATCCCGCTGGCGGCTGGTCTGTTCATCCCCTTCGGCCTGACGCTGAATCCCATGTTCGGTGCTGCTGCCATGAGCCTGTCCAGCTTCTGCGTCGTGAGCAACGCCCTGCGGCTGAACCTGTTCGATTTGCACAGCACCAGGCACGACCACAAAACCGCTTCTCCCGCTGCTGCCCCGGTGCAGTCTGCGGCTGAAAATAACAAAAAATCGGACGCCGAAGCGCCCGAAGTCAAAACGGAGGATCATACCATGAAGAAGACCCTGAAAGTGGAAGGCATGATGTGCGGCCACTGCGAAGCCCGCGTGAAGAAGGCTCTGGAAGCCCTGCCCGAGGTGGACGAGGCTGTCGTGAGCCACGAGGCCGGCACCGCCATCGTCACCCTGAACGCCGAGGTCGCCGACGACGTGCTCAAGAACGCCGTCGAGGCACAGGACTACAAGGTCACCGGCATCCAGTAAGCTGTAAAATGCAGAAAAGCCAGCGCACGAGAAATGTGCGCTGGCTTTTGTTATAGGTCATAACCTCTCAGTCTCGCTATCGCTCGACAAGGCCGAGTTGCGGCTCCCAGCATCCGCTGCGCATTGCTTGCGTCTCGCTGGCCGCTGCCCCAACAGCGACTCCCTGTTTCCGCCACTGGCGGCGGTCGTCACTGTTGCCCCTACCGAGGGGAGCCTCTGGCGAAGAGACAAAGCTTTACGAAATGCCAAGGCCTCTCCTCGATAGGAGAGGTGGCAATGCGAAGCATTGACGGAGAGGTTTCATTCCTTACGGAGTCAGACGGTTGGGGCCGCGGAACAGGAACTCGGCGTCCTTGATGGACTGGCCGCAGAGCAGCATGGTCAGACGGTCGATACCCAGACCGAAGCCGCCGTGCGGAGGGCAGCCGTACTGGAAGAACTCCAGATAGAACTTGACGTCATCGGCCAGGCCCTTCTCCTCTGCCTGCTTCTTCAGCACGTCGTAGCGATGCTCACGCTGTGCACCGGTGGTGATCTCCACGCCGCGCCAGATGAGGTCATAGCCCTGCGGCACGCCGTTCTCGTCGCGCATGTGGTAGAAAGCACGCTTCTCAGCGGAGTAGTCGGTGATGAACAGGAACTCGTGGCCGTAGTGCTTCTTGACCCAGTCGTAGCTCAGGCGCTCGGCCTCGGTGGTCAGGTCGCCCTTCTCGCTCTCATCGACAGTGTAGCCGAACTCCTCTTCCAGACCCTTGTACAGGTCGGCCAGCTTGACCACAGGGAACGGCGTGGTGGGGACGACGACTTCCAGACCAAACAGCTCCTTGATCTGCTCGCCGTACTGCTCCTTGACGGCCTTCAGACCGGCAGTCAGAAGCTCTTCCTCCATCTTCATGACGTCCTTGTAAGAGGTGATGTAGCTGAACTCGAGGTCAAAGCCGGAAAACTCGGTGGAGTGCTTGTTGGTGTAGCTCTTCTCTGCGCGGAAGACGGGGCCGGTCTCAAAGATGCGCTCGAAGCCGGCGGCCATGGCCATCTGCTTATAGAACTGAGGGCTCTGGGCCAGATAGGCGTTGCGGTCGAAGTAGTCCACCTTGAACACCTCAGAGCCGCTCTCGCTGGCAGCAGCGATGAGCTTCGGGGTGTGGATCTCGATGAAGCTGCGCTCGAGCAGGAACTGACGCATGGCGTTGACGAAGCAGCTCTGTGCCTTGAACATCAGCTGGTTCTCATCGGTGCGCAGGTCGATCCAGCGGTAGTCGATGCGCTGGTCGATGCTGGAACGCTCCACAGCCTTCTTCTTCTTGGTGGCGGCGATCTCCTTGCGGACGATGGGCAGCGCGTCGGCGATGCTCTCGATCTCGATGGCCTCGGGGATCATCTCGATGCCGCCCATCTTGACGTAGTCGTTCTCCATCACCTTGCCGGTGACGGTGATGACAGAGTCCGGGGTCAGCTTGTCGATGGTGTCCACCAGCTCAGGGTGGTCCTCCTTCTCGACGGTGATCTGAAGTTTGCCGGTAATATCCTTCAGCACGATGAAGGCCATATATTTGCTGTTGCGCAGGTTCTCGATAAAGCCCTGCACCTTGACCGTGCTGCCAATTTCCTTTTGTACCTCATTGATATAGGTGCGTTCCATGGAAATCCTCCTTCTGTGTCTTGTGTACTGTTTTATTATACGCTTTTCGGGGGATAAATCAAGAGAAAGGACGAATCACTTTCCTTCTTCGTGCAGCGTCCCGGTGCCGCCCTCCACCACGCCGTCGTGGTCGGCCACAGCCCTGATGGTGCCGAAGAAGCATTTGACGTCCAGCCAGAAGCTCATATGCTCCACATACCAGCCGTCGAGCTTCGCTTTCTCCGCGATCTCCAGCTCGTCGCGGCCATGGATCTGCGCCCAGCCGGTCAGGCCGGGGCGGACGTCGTTTGCGCCGTACTTGTCCCGTTCGGCCAGCAGGTCGTACTGGTTCCAGAGGGCCGGGCGCGGACCGATGACTGCCATATCGCCCACAAGGATATTCCACAGCTGGGGCAGCTCGTCCAGACTGGTCTTGCGCAGGAAACGGCCCACCCGGGTGATATACTGCTCCGGGTCGTGGAGCAGATGGGTGGGCATGTCGTGGGGGGTGTCGATGCGCATGGTGCGGAATTTCAGGATGTTGAAATAGCTCTTATGGATGCCCACCCGCTTCTGCTTGAAGAACACCGGCCCCGGCGAGTCCAGCTTGATGGCAAGGCAGAGCAAAAGCAGCAGCGGCGACAGCACCAGCAGCCCGCAGGCCGACAGTACCACGGCCAGCAGCCGCTTGATTCCTTTTTGATACATGATGGTTCTCCCTTTTATTCCTAGAATATACTTATTATATACCATTTTCCCCTGCCCAAACAAGCCCCGGGCCGCCTGTTCTGCCGAAAATGCCGGTTTTGTTGTATCGTTCTGACGGTTTTCTCTCTTGCCCCGCCGGGCCGGACGGCGTACCATAGACATAAGATCATCTGAGAGGAGCACTCTGTTTATGATACAGCGTTTTGTCATCGGGAAGCCTTTTCCCACCGAGAGCGTCGTGCTGGACCTACCCGCCGAGACCGGCCCCGTGCCTTACCTGACACCGGACGGCGATGGCTGGCAGTATGTCATGCAGGAGAAGGACATCGTCTATGGCTTGGGCGAGATGCCCCGGGGCCTCAATAAGCGCGGCTGGCACTACGAGACGAACAACACCGACGAGAGTGAGCACGGCGAAGACCGGCTTTCCTACTATGCCGCCCACAATTTTCTGCTCATCTCCCCTGCCGACGGCAGCGAATGCATCGGCATCTTCATCGATTTCCCGGGCAAAGTGAGCTACGACATCGGCTATACCCGTCACGACACCCTCCGCTTTGCCACGGCAGAGCCGAACTATGCGCTCTACCTCATCACAGCCCCTACAGCGGCAGAGGTTGCAAAGAGATTCCGGCAGCTCATCGGCCCCAGCTATATCCCGCCCAAGTGGGCGTTTGGTCTGGCCCAGAGCCGCTTCGGCTACAAGACGGAGGCCGACATCCGGGAGGTGGCCGCGCAGTACAAGGCCAACGGTCTGCCGCTGGACATGATCTGCATGGACATTGATTACATGCAGTCCTACGCTGATTTCACCATCGACAAGGCCCGCTTCCCCGACCTCGGAAAACTTGCCGCCGACCTGAAAGTCGAGGGCATCCGGCTCGTCCCCATCATCGACGCAGGCATCCGCTGTGATGACAATGACCCCGTCTGCCGCGAGGGCCTCGAGAAGGGCTATTTCTGCACCAAAGAAGACGGCACACCCTTTGTGGCTGCGGTCTGGCCCGGCAAGGCCTACTTCACCGACTTTCTCCGTCCCGAGGCCCGGGCGTGGTTCGGCAGGCAGTACAAGGTGCTCACCGACCTCGGCATCGAGGGCTTCTGGAACGATATGAACGAGCCCGCCCTCTTCTACTCCCCTGAGCGGCTGAAAGCCTTCTTCGAGAATGCCGCCGCCCTCAGCCGGAAGGATAACCTCGACCAGAACGATTTCTTCGGGCTGGTGCGCTCGGTGATGGACCTGATGAATGCCCCCGAGGACTACCGCAGTTTCTACCACGATACCGCTGCCGGGCGGGTGCGCCACGACCGCGTCCACAACCTCTACGGCGGCTGCATGACCCGTGCTGCCGGCGAGGCGTTCCGGACCCTGCGTCCCGGTCAGCGCACCCTGCTCTACTGCCGCAGCAGCATCATCGGCGCCCACCGGTGGGGCGGGATCTGGCTGGGCGATAATCACTCCTCGTGGAGCCAGCTGCTGGCCAACATCCAGATGATGCCTGCCGTCCAGATGTGCGGCTTCCTCTACAGCGGTGCCGACCTCTGCGGTTTCAGCGAGGACACCACCCCCGATCTGGCGCTCCGCTGGCTCGAGTTCGGACTGTTCACACCTCTCATGCGCAACCACGCCGGCGCTGAGAGCCGGGAGCAGGAATTTTACCGCTTTACCGATGTTCTGCCCGCCATCCGCAATATGCTGAATCTGCGGTATGCCCTCCTGCCCTACCTCTATAGTGAGTTCATGAAGGCCGCGCTTGAGGACGCACCTTACTTCCGGCCTTTGGCTTTTGACTACCCTGCCGACCCCGACGCCCGGGAGGTGGACGACCAGCTGCTTCTTGGCGAGGGCCTGATGGTCGCACCCGTCCACACCCAGAACGCCCATGGCCGGACGGTCTATCTGCCTGAGACGATGAAGATGCTGCGTCTGCGCAGCGTCTCCGACTACGATGAGGAAGTTCTGCCCGCCGGGCGGCACTATCTGCCCTGCGAACTTGGCGAGGTGCTGCTCTTCATCCGTCCGGGCCACACCGTACCGGTGGCACAGCCCGCCGCCAACACCGCCCAGCTGAACGATACGGCCCTCACCTTCTGGCGCTTCGCGCCCGACGGTCTGCCTGCGCCCTACCGGATGTATACCGACGACGGCGTGACCACCGATCACAACAAGCCCGAACACTGGCGTATCGTCGGACAATAACGCAAAAACACCCGGAGGCATCTCCGGGTGTTTTTTGGTATTACAGGTATGCGACCGTCTCGGACAGGGGCTTTCTCGAGCCGTGGTTTGCCAGCGGCCCTGCACCCTCTGCGGCATAGCCGAGGTCAAGGATCATCAGGACCTCTTCATTTTCCGGCAGGCCCAGCTCCTTGGCCAGCTCATCCGGATCGAAGAAGTTGAGCCAGCAGCTGTCCACACCTGCGTTGGCGGCGGCCAGCATCAGGTGGGTCGCCACGATGGCGGCATCCTCCACGCCGGAGTCCCGCTTTCCGCCGGGATAAGTAAAGACGCTGTTTTTATCGAAGGCCACGACGAGGCAGGTAGACGCACCATAGCGGCAGGGCGTCACCTTGTCGAGCTTTGCCAGGCTTTCTTCCGACTGCAGCACATAGATGCGCTGCTCCTGAAAATTCTTGGCGGTCGGGGCCAGCCGCCCCGCTTCCAGGATCTCCGTCAGCTTCTCGGCTTCTACCTTACGTGTGCTGAAATTCTTGCAGGAATAACGCTCTGCAACGACCTTAGTAAATTCCATAACCGTTGTCCTCCTGACTTTGGGTGATAGACTTTTTATGTACAGAAGTCTCAGCATTATTGTAGCACGCTTTTTCTCTGAGAGCCACTGTTATTTTTACTATCGCAATTTTCAAAAATAGTGCCGGTCAAAACGGCATCTTTGCGATATGCAGTTTGCGGCTGTTGCTTGTGCATTAAAAACGCAAACTGCTATAAAGGATCTGCCGTTTTTTAAGAAACGGCAGATCCACCCGGCCATTCCCCGCAGGCCGCCCGGGTGAAAAGTCCTTGACAAATCTTTCTAAAAGAGTTACACTGTTCTCGTTCTGAAAAACAAATATGGGCCTATAGCTCAGCTGGGAGTGCAAGCGTATCGCTTTTGTGCCCCACAGAGTTGTGGGCATTCAAATGGGGAGTATGTCGGTTGGTCGCCCAACCGCATCACGCCCCTAAATATGGGCCTATAGCTCAGCTGGGAGAGCGTTCGGTTCGCATCCGAGAGGTCAAGGGTTCGAATCCCTCTAGGTCCACCAATCTGCCGCATCGTTTTGTACGATGCGGCGTTTTTTATGTTTAAAAAACTTTGGCAGACCGTGCCGGGCTCCGAACCCTGAAGTCGGATGCGAACCGGGCGGGGTCATCCATGTACTTTTTGAAAATCCATCGGTTTCACGCTTCTTTCTTTGAATTTTGCATGGTGCTGCGGGCAAGCGCATCGCTTTTATGCCCCCTTTTCGGAAATTTCTTCAAAAATTCCCGCGCCATCGTAGGTTGATACAGCCTTGAGCTGCTCCACTTGGTTGAAGCTGGCGTTCAGCGTAATCGAGATCTCATAGTCTTTTCGGACGCGAATCTCCTTAATGAACTGCTGCAAGATGGCGCGCCGTTCATCGTGGTTGGCAGTGTCGTACACATCCGCCCATGTAAACAGCTCGTTGCAGATGTAGTTGCTACGCTTTGCTGTTTTGGTGGCTTCTTCGTATTCTTCCTGTGCCTGCAAGAGCTGCTTTTCCAGAGTTTCCAGAGCCTCTCTTGCCTCGGCTACCAGTGTGCCCAGCAGTTCTTTGTCCAAGGCACTTACGCCACGAATGACCAGAATGGTTTCGGCTTTCAGGTCGTCCAGCTCTTTCTGCTTGCTTTCCAAGTCTTTCTGGATTTTCTTGACCTTCTTTTGGATGCGGGCGGCATCGTTAGTCTTGACCGATTCCAGCAGCTTCTTCCGGGAAACCTCCCGGAACTGTGCGAAGATCTGCCGGACAACTTCTTCCACAATGGAATCCAGCTTGGAAACACC
>ENA-UESU01001700-UESU01001700.1-human-gut-metagenome-genome-assembly--contig:-NODE-1700-length-15083-cov-13.864321_pt1 | contig 15083 bp, 9 predicted proteins | sample MGYA00243007_ERZ508008 | MGnify/ENA primary metagenome ERZ508008 (study PRJEB26167, sample SAMN06115399) | human gut metagenome | host: Homo sapiens | place: China:Henan | collected 2016-06-23...
TGGATAGAAATAGGTCAGAAATGTGCCAGCCGTATCCGTCACCGGTCGCCCTCCTCGCGGAGGGCGTGGATAGAAATCGCCCTTCTCGATGCGCCATTCACCGATGCCGCACAGTCGCCCTCCTCGCGGAGGGCGTGGATAGAAATGGCGTATCAACGGCGATCTGGATCGTTGCAATGCTGGTCGCCCTCCTCGCGGAGGGCGTGGATAGAAATTTTCCTGGACTTGAGCATCCGGGTGCGGGCAGCAGTCGCCCTCCTCGCGGAGGGCGTGGATAGAAATCAGTGCCGAACGCGGGAAGTCACCGATAGCCCGCGTCGCCCTCCTCGCGGAGGGCGTGGATAGAAATGCGCCCACTGTAGTAATACTCGCGGGTCACTATGTCGCCCTCCTCGCGGAGGGCGTGGATAGAAATAAAAGCGCGGGTTCAAGCGCCGCATGGTGGAGGCGTCGCCCTCCTCGCGGAGGGCGTGGATAGAAATTGGACGCCCTGCACAAGGAGACAGACGAACTCAAAGGTCGCCCTCCTCGCGGAGGGCGTGGATAGAAATCACCCTGGTGATGAACCTTGCAAAGTACCAGAAGGTCGCCCTCCTCGCGGAGGGCGTGGATAGAAATGGCGCGGGCAAGCTCAACAACACCCGGACGCTCAGTCGCCCTCCTCGCGGAGGGCGTGGATAGAAATGGAAAATCACCGGCAACACGGACTCGGAACACATCGTCGCCCTCCTCGCGGAGGGCGTGGATAGAAATCGGTTTGCTTATGGTGTCGCCTTGCTGAGGATTGGTCGCCCTCCTCGCGGAGGGCGTGGATAGAAATTGGGCTGCTATCTGGTGCTGACCGAGTACGACGGTCGCCCTCCTCGCGGAGGGCGTGGATAGAAATCGGGCCTGCCAACTGGCGGGCGACCATTACCCCGAGGTCGCCCTCCTCGCGGAGGGCGTGGATAGAAATAGGTCAGAAATGTGCCAGCCGTATCCGTCACCGGTCGCCCTCCTCGCGGAGGGCGTGGATAGAAATTTGCGGCCCCTCTCCCGGTGACGGTCCTCGTAATCGTCGCCCTCCTCGCGGAGGGCGTGGATAGAAATCAGTACGGCTGGTTCGAGCGGCTATTCCAGTACGGCGTCGCCCTCCTCGCGGAGGGCGTGGATAGAAATCGTGCAAACTTTCAAGGCGACCCGAAAGCAGAGGTGTCGCCCTCCTCGCGGAGGGCGTGGATAGAAATATCGAGGTGCCGCGCGGCTGCTGCGTGACTGTGGTCGCCCTCCTCGCGGAGGGCGTGGATAGAAATGCCAACACCCGCCTTTACATGGGCGGCGCGGCGCGTCGCCCTCCTCGCGGAGGGCGTGGATAGAAATTGCTCTGTCGAGTGGCATGGGTTTTCCCCATGTGTCGCCCTCCTCGCGGAGGGCGTGGATAGAAATCACCATCTGGTCAATCACCTGTTGATAGTCTGCGGGTCGCCCTCCTCGCGGAGGGCGTGGATAGAAATAGCCTGATCAGTTCGTCATTGAAGTTATAGAAAGTCGCCCTCCTCGCGGAGGGCGTGGATAGAAATGACAAAGCGGCAGAGCTTGGTATCACGCTCTCGGAGTCGCCCTCCTCGCGGAGGGCGTGGATAGAAATCGCATAACATCGTCCGCAGCATTGTCCCGCTGTTGTCGCCCTCCTCGCGGAGGGCGTGGATAGAAATTAAATACACTGGCAGTATGTACAAGGAGTTTATGGTCGCCCTCCTCGCGGAGGGCGTGGATAGAAATTGTGCGAAGCAGTACCGGCAGCCGTGCGAGCAGCCGCGGTCGCCCTCCTCGCGGAGGGCGTGGATAGAAATTGGATTGCGGCGATTGCCTTGACCAACTTTTTGGTCGCCCTCCTCGCGGAGGGCGTGGATAGAAATCATGACCGACGACGCCAAAATCCGCGTTGAGAGGTCGCCCTCCTCGCGGAGGGCGTGGATAGAAATATCCATGTCCAGCAGGGCGTTCAGTTCTGCAAGCGTCGCCCTCCTCGCGGAGGGCGTGGATAGAAATATGCTCGACTGATTCGTATGAGTGCTCTTTTGCAAGGTCGCCCTCCTCGCGGAGGGCGTGGATAGAAATACCATAATCAGCAACGGGGTGTGGCGTCCGTTCAGTCGCCCTCCTCGCGGAGGGCGTGGATAGAAATATGCGGTCGTAGGTCTTATCGGCCTCCATCGCGGGTCGCCCTCCTCGCGGAGGGCGTGGATAGAAATATCCTGACGGGAGAGTTTGAGCAGCGGTGGGAAGTCGCCCTCCTCGCGGAGGGCGTGGATAGAAATTGGAGGCAATCGACGAGATTGCAGACTCCGACCTCGGTCGCCCTCCTCGCGGAGGGCGTGGATAGAAATGTGACGCCCGAAATAGGGACGTCCATGACGTAATGTCGCCCTCCTCGCGGAGGGCGTGGATAGAAATACTAAGACAATAGCCGAGGGCTGGGAGCGCGTCAAGGTCGCCCTCCTCGCGGAGGGCGTGGATAGAAATACCTGACCGAACATCTCAATGCTGCGGATGTACGTCGCCCTCCTCGCGGAGGGCGTGGATAGAAATACGTCGTCTTTTAGGCTGAATCGGTCTCCCCAGTTGTCGCCCTCCTCGCGGAGGGCGTGGATAGAAATATTTCAATGCGCTTGTGCAAAGCGTTCGCGTCAAGGTCGCCCTCCTCGCGGAGGGCGTGGATAGAAATTGATGGCGGCGGGTTTTGTTTCGCTGGCAGTCGGGTCGCCCTCCTCGCGGAGGGCGTGGATAGAAATCTTGCGCAACCGTTCCAAGCGGTCTGGACCGTAGGTCGCCCTCCTCGCGGAGGGCGTGGATAGAAATATCAGCTTCATCCGTGGTGCTGTTCAGCATTTCCAGTCGCCCTCCTCGCGGAGGGCGTGGATAGAAATCAGTCTGGTTGGTGCTTTGTCGAAGTCGGTCACAGTCGCCCTCCTCGCGGAGGGCGTGGATAGAAATGCAATTTTGCGCTTTTGGGATTTTGCCTCGATTTGTCGCCCTCCTCGCGGAGGGCGTGGATAGAAATTGACTACTATGCAGCCCACGGCTCCGATGTCGTGACGTCGCCCTCCTCGCGGAGGGCGTGGATAGAAATTATCATTTCCGTGGACAACCACAGAAAAACGGCGCGGTCGCCCTCCTCGCGGAGGGCGTGGATAGAAATCAGCCGCGTGTAGCATTTGGGGCATTGCTCCGGTGTCGCCCTCCTCGCGGAGGGCGTGGATAGAAATATAGAGCTTCCCTTCCTTTTGTGCTTTGAGAAGTCGATCGCCCTCCTCACGGAGGGCGCAGGTAGAAATCGACACAAAAATATGGTAAACTCTTATTATCGCAAGGCAAGAAATTAGTGCAACATGAAAACAGCATATTTGCGATATGCAATTCAACGCTGTTGCTATTGCATTAAAAAGTTGAATTGCTATAAGTTGTTGCCATGCGCTCTCTAAGGAACCGAGTATTTTGACCTACAATTCCGTCTCTTAAAGACGTTGGTTGAAATCAGTTTGTGTTCCCCGGTGCATTCTTCGACTTGAAGTCGCTCCTATTTGAGGGGTGTGGATAGAATAACATAATAATCATATCGCGGTTCTCAAAGGCGTAACCAAGTCGTCCTCTTCACCGAGGGCGTAGATAGAAATCGTCACAACCACGCCGGTCTTTTCAGCATCAAGGTTGCCCTCCCCACAGAGGGTACGGATAGAAACCAGTTTTCACCTCGAATCGGGCATCGCCACAATTTTTCCAAAAAGGAGTTTTCCATGCATACCGTTCCCCTTACCCATCAGCTCGTCACCATCCAGGACGACTTTGACCTCGACAAGATCATCGAGAGCGGCCAGTGCTTCCGGCCACAGAAACTGGCCGACGGGCGATACCGTTTTCTTTCCGGCGGTGCACTCCTTTATCTGACCCCGCTAGGCGATGGGCAATACGACGCCGCGTGGCATGGCTCAAATCGGGAGTACTGGGCCAACTACTTTGATTTGGGCCGGAACTATGCCGCGCTGCGGTGCAGCTTGGCGGGACAGAGCAGCTATCTGGACAAATCGCTCGATTTCGGGCAGGGCATCCGAATCCTGCATCAGGACCCATGGGAAATGCTCATCACCTTTCTTATCTCCCAGCGCAAGAGCATTCCGGCCATCCGCACCGCCGTAGAACGCCTTGCCCGGTGCTGCGGCGAACCGCTCAATGCCGAAGACGATGAAGTTTTCCTCTTCCCCACCCCGCAGCAGCTCTGCGGCCTCTCTGGGGCGCAGCTGATGGGCTGTGGTCTGGGCTACCGCACCCGTTACATCCAGAACGCTGCCGCACAGGCTTCCAGCGGCACACTCGACCTCAGTGCTCTGGCGGCGCTGCCCGACGACGCTCTCTTTTCCCGCCTCCTCGAGCTGGACGGCGTCGGCAAAAAGGTAGCAAACTGCGTCTGCCTCTTTGGCTATGGCCGTACCGCGATGGCTCCCATTGATGTTTGGATACAGCGACTCATTGATGAGGAATTCGGCGGCCGCGACCCTTTTCCTTCCTATGGTCAGCAGGCTGGCATCGTACAGCAGTACCTGTTCTACTACAAGCGCAGCACCCGCCGCAGCGTCGCTCACAAAAAATAAAAAAGTTATTGACAACTCTCCTTTTGGCTGGTATAATGATACACGTCGTCAGGAATGATACGCCAGCTATGGGGGATTAGCTCAGCTGGGAGAGCGCTTGCATGGCATGCAAGAGGTCAGCGGTTCGATCCCGCTATTCTCCACCAAAAAAGCACTGTACTTCGTTTGAAGTACGGTGCTTTTCTTTTTGCTTCATCCAAAAACAGGCCCAAAATCAGCAGGCGGATAAATGGCATCCCCATTTTGCAGGTGCTTGAATGCAGCCCCCAATTTCTGATGCTGCGTTGTTTTTAAAAATGCTTGTTTCAATCCCGACTGCTTTGTAGGCGGACGCATCACTCCCCCTCAATGTAAGGAGTGAGATCGAAGTTGAACGAGATGTTGATCTGATAAATGGTAAACAGCAGCCATTTTGAATCCAGCAATTTTATTTTGAAAAAGAAAACCTGCCGTATGAAATGATACAGCAGGTTTTGAGAGAAAATAATCGTGAAACGCTAGGAAAATTTCTTTACTGGCCCAGATGCCAGATGTCGCGGTCATACTCGGCGATGGTGCGGTCGGAGGAGAACATTCCCGCTTTGGCAATGTTCACCAGACACTTGCGCCGCCAGCCCATGGGGTCGCAGGCGTAATCGCTGAGAGCCTGCCCCTTCCGCACGACATAGGCGTTGAAGTCCGGCAGGGTCTGGAACCAGTCCTTGTGGATGAGCTCATCGTGCAGGCGGGTCAGGTTCTCGGCATGGCCTGCCGCCAGCATCTCCGGCCCGGTGAGGAAGTCGATGGCCCGGCGGATGTTGGCATCACCCTCGTACCACTGGGCTGCGCAGTAATCCCCGGCAGCGTAGCGGTGGATGACCTGATCGGAGGTCTGGCCGAAGATATAGATGTTCTCATCGCCTACCTGCTGGCTGATCTCCACATTGGCACCGTCCATGGTACCCAGCGTCAACGCACCGTTCAGCATGAACTTCATGTTGCCGGTGCCGGAGGCCTCCTTGGAGGCAAGGCTGATCTGCTCGGACAGGTCGCAGGCCGGGATGAGCTTTTCGGCGGCGGTGACGTTGTAATTTTCCACAAAGACCACCTGCAGCCACTTGGATACCTCCGGGTCGGCGGCGATGACCTTGGAAAGGGTCAGCAGGGCGTGGATGATGTCCTTGGCAATGGTATAGGCCGGAGCGGCTTTGGCACCGAAGAGGCTCACCAGCGGCACCGCGGGCAGGTGGCCTGCCTTGATCTCGTGATACTGATGGATGAGGTAGAGCAGGTTCAGCTGCTGACGCTTGTATTCGTGCAGGCGCTTGGACTGGATATCGAACACGGCATCGGTGTTCACGGTGACGTTCTGGGTGTGCAGCAGCCAGTCCGCCATCGCTTCCTTGTTGGCCTTCTTCACGGTGGTCAGCTCGCTGAGCACGGTCTCGTCGTCGGCAAAGGCCAGCAGCTTTTCCAGTTCAGCTGCATCCTTGCGGAAGCCGGAGCCGATGCGCTGTTCCAGCACAGCGGTCAGTCGGGGGTCGCATTCCAGCAGCCAGCGGCGGAAGGTGATGCCGTTGGTCTTGTTGTTGAACTTTTCCGGGTACAGCTCGTAGAAGCCGTGCAGCTCGGAGTTTTTCAGGATCTCGGTGTGGAGCGCCGCCACGCCGTTGGTGGAATGGGTGAAGTGGATGTCCATGTGGGCCATGTGCACCCGGTCGTCCTTGTCGATGATGGCAAGGCTCTCGTCCTTGGTGCGGGTGCGGGCCAGAGCATCCAGCTTTTCGATAATGGGCATCAGCTGGGGTACAACGGCATCCAGATAGGCGCGGGGCCACTTTTCCAGCGCCTCGGCCAGAATGGTGTGGTTGGTGTATGCGCAGGTCTTGGTAACGATCTCCACAGCTTCGTCAAAGTCAATGCCTTTTTCACCCAGCAGCCGGATCAGCTCCGGGATGACCATGCTGGGGTGGGTGTCGTTGATCTGGATGGCGGCGTAGTCGGCCAGATCGTGGTAGTTGCAGCCCCGGGCGGCGCACTCGGCCAGAATGAGCTGTGCGCCTGCCGAAACCATCAGATACTGCTGGTAGACCCGCAGGCGGCGGCCGGCCTCATCGGAATCGTCCGGGTAGAGGAAGAGGGTCAGGTTCTTGTCGATGGCGGTCTTGTCGAACGCGATGCCGTCGTGGACGATGCTCTCGTCAATGGTGTCCAGATCGAACAGGTTCAGGGTATTGGTACGGCCCTCGTAGCCGGTGACGGCCAGCTTGTACAGCCGGGCGGTGTATTCTTTGCCTGCCAGCTCCACCGGATAGGTAACGTCGGTCTTTTCGGCCCAGCTGTGGGCGGTCAGCCACGGGTCGGGCTTTTCGTTCTGGACGCCGTCCTCAAAGGACTGGTGGAACAGTCCGAAGTGATACCGCAGACCCACACCGTCGCCGGGCAGGCCCAGCGTTGCGAGCGAGTCCAGAAAACAGGCCGCCAGACGGCCCAGACCGCCGTTGCCCAGAGAAGGTTCCGGCTCCACCTCTTCGATGTCCGACAGGCGCTTTCCGGCAGCAGCCAGTGCATCGCGGGCTTCCTTGTACAGACCCAGATTGATGAGATTGTTGGACAGCAGCTTGCCGATGAGAAATTCGGCACTGATATAGTACAGCTTGCGACCGGTGACGGGCTGTACACGGTCTGCGCTCTTCTGCCGGACAAGTTCCAGCAGAGCGAGGTACAGCTCCTGATCCGTACAGTCGGCCAGCGGCTTGCCCGTAAGATTCTGTAAGGTCTCGGTGAAGTTCATAAACGGATCCTCCTTTGCTACGGAAAACAGGTTTGACATCTGCAATTCAAGATATACCACATAAAACAATCAAAATCTTGCCTTAAAAGTGCAAACTATGGTATAATCCTATCATCAGGAGGTGAGACGATGCAAAATTGGGCTTCTTTGCAGGAAACCAAGCAGCACGGTGCCGTGCGGTTCCCATTCAATCTGTATCCCTGCACCATCCCGGGGGATTTCCCGCAGGTGGCGCTCCACTGGCAGGAGAGCATGGAGCTGGTCTTTGTCAAGCGCGGTGCGGGGCTGGTGCAGGTGGGCGCTGTGTCTTATCTGGCCCGCATGGGGGACATCTTCGTTTTTACGCCCGGCACCCTCCACGCCCTGCGGCAGGCAGAAGAGCAGTCCATGGAATACGAGAATCTCATCTTTGAGCTGGAGCTTCTGGGCGGCGCAGAGGACCTTTGCGCCGAGAAATACCTGCTTCCGCTCCAGAGCGGGCGGCTGTCGCTGCCTGTCCGTCTGACCCCAAACGATTTGTGCTATCTTCAGGCTGCCGCCTGTCTGCGGGAGGTGGAAGAGGCCAGCCGCTCGAAGCTCCCCGGCTATGAGCTGCTGGTCAAGGGGGCGCTGCTGCGCTTTCTGGCCCTGCTCATTGCACAGGGAAAACAGCAGCCCCCCGCAGAGACTGCCGACACCCAGCGGCTGAAAACCGTTCTGCAATGGCTCTCGGCCCATTATGCCGAGGCGCTTCGGGTCGCCGATGCTGCCGGGGTCTGCTCCTTCAGCGCCAGCCACTTCATGCGGTGGTTCCGGCAGATGACGGGGCAGAGCTTCATCGCTTTTCTGAACGAATACCGCCTGAACGCCGCCGCCGAAGCGCTGCAAACCACGGATGAGACCATCCTGACCATCGCCTCCCGGTGCGGGTTTGAAAATCTCTCCTATTTCAATCGGGCCTTCAAGGCACACTTCGGTATGACACCACGGGAATATCGGAAAAAATAAAAAATCGGAGAGAGCAGGCCAGCTGAAAAAAATCATCCGCGATAAGATCTCACGAGGTCCAAACCGTTCATGAGAAACGATCGCGGATGATTTTTTGCTATAAGATCAGACCTCCGGCGGTGGGCAGCAGCTCTCCCGCTGGATGAGCTGGTGCGGCACGATGATCTTTGTGGCCAGCAGGTTGGGGTTTTCGATGTGGTTGATGGTCTGGCTGGCCGCTTCGATGCCAAGCTGATAGGGATTGACGTCCACGGTTGTCAGCGGCGGATTGGTGATGCGGGAGAACAGCGAGTTGTTGAAGGATACGATGGACAGATCTTTCGGGATGCGCAGGCCCAGCTTGTTGCAGAACTGTTCCAATACCACCGCAAGAATGTCATCGCTGACCAGAACCGCTGTAGGACGGTCAGGAGCGGTAAGCAGCGCTTTCAGGGCAGGTTCATAGGAATCATTCAGGGTATCGATCTCCACGCAGTCCCCTTCGCGCGGGGTGATGCCGTGCTTAAGCAGAGACATCTGATAGCCGCGTTTCCGCTCGGCAGAAAACAGCATGGCATTGCTGACCCCAAAATAGGCGATGCGGCGATGTCCCATCTCGTAGAGATAGTCGGTTGCTTCCTCGCCCGCCAGTGCGTTGTCGTTGTCGATATAGATGGTCTGGTTGGCCGACTGCGCTGCCTTGCCCACGATAACGTGAAGCAGACCCTCGCTGCGCAGATAGGCAGCCACCGGACAATCTTTTTTGGAGTAGAGCAGGATGAATCCATCGGCCTGTGTGTTGGCTACCATGCTCTGGATGGCATCCAATACTTCGGCATCATCCTCGCCGGTGATGACGGTGTTTACATAACGGCGCTGGTTGCAGAACTGACCGATGCCCCGGATGATCTCCAGATGAAAGGCATTTTCATATACGTCCCGCTGGGAAGAAGGCAGGATGATGCCGATGGTCTTGGAAAATGCTTCTGACGGTTCGGCCTCAAAATTTGGTTCATAGCCCATCTGCGCCATGATGCGGCGGATGCGTTCTTTTGTGTCCCGGCTGATGGATGGGCTGTCCTTGCAGGTGCGGGAGACCGTGGACGGCGAAACGCCCGCAGCGGCCGCAATATCTTTGATCGTAACTGCCATGCTCTGAATCCCCTTTCTGATATTTCTATTGTAAAGGGCTTTGCACGCAAAGTCAATGTTTGCGTGCTCGTTTGCGCAAATCGCGCAACGGTGTTGCTGCAAAGGTTCGACATTTTCAACAAAAATCGCTTCCGACAATATACAAAATGCAGAAAAGCATTCTGCATATCAAAAAACTCTTGTAAAATTTGCGAAAACGAGTTATTCTTATTGCGCAATTTAACGCAATTTTAGCGCAACGCTTGCGTAGCGCAATGCAAAGAGAAACCAAGGAGGAAAATCATGACAACAATAACACATTCTGCTGTTGTGACAGCACCTTTCAGCGGCAAGCTTGTACCGCTGAGCAGTGTCCCGGATGAGACATTCGCCAGCGGCGTTCTGGGCGAAGGCATCGCCATTGAACCGTCCGATGGACTGTTCTGCAGCCCTGTGAGCGGTACAGTGGAGAGCATCGCAGAGACCAGGCACGCTATCGGCTTTGCTGGGGACAACGGGCTGGAAATTCTGGTCCATGTGGGTCTGGAAACGGTCGGTCTGAAGGGCGAGGGCTTTGAGATTCTGGTCAAGGAGGGCGACACCGTCAAGGAGGGTCAGCCCGTGGCCAAGGTAGACCTTGACCTCATCCGGGCGCGCGGCCTGAACACCATCACGTCCATCGTCCTGACCGGCGGCGCAGACGATATGGAGCTGAACTGTGCCGAGGGGATCGCGGCGGCAGGCAAGACGCCGGTGCTGACCCTGACGTCCAAAGAGGCACAGCCCGCCGAGGCAGCGGAAGCGGCACCTGCGGCCAAAGAGGCCAGCGCAGAGAAGCCGAAAAAGAAGAGCTTCATCAACTTCGACTTTTTGCAGAAGCTGGGCAAAGTTTTGATGACCGTCATCGCCGTCATGCCCGCCGCCGGTCTGATGATCAGTCTAGGCAAGCTGGTGCAGATGGGCGGCGGCGACATTGCGGCGGTCATGACCATCGGCACCACCATGGAGAACATCGGCTGGGCTGTCATCAACAATCTGCACATCCTGTTCGCCGTGGCCATCGGCGGCAGCTGGGCAAAAGAACGCGCAGGCGGTGCCTTTGCGGCTGTGCCGGCCTTTGCGCTCATCAATGTCATCACCGGCAACATCTTCGGCGTCACCAGCGCCATGCTGGAAGACCCCAACGCCGTGACCCACACCCTGTTCGGGCAGGAGATCGCCGTCAACGGCTACTTTACCTCCGTGCTGGGTGCTCCGGCGCTGAACATGGGCGTGTTCGTGGGCATCATCGCCGGTTTTGTGGGCGGTGTGGCGTACAATAAATACTACAACTTCCGTAAGCTGCCGGATGCGCTGGCCTTCTTCAACGGCAAGCGCTTCGTGCCCATGGTGGTCATTGGCTACTCGGTGGTCATTTCCATCGTTCTGTCGCTGTTCTGGCCTGTGGTCCAGACCGGTATCAACAACTTCGGCATCTGGATTGCCAACTCTTCCGAGACGTCTCCGGTCCTGGCTCCGTTCATCTATGGCACGCTGGAACGTCTGCTGCTCCCCTTCGGCCTGCACCATATGCTGACCATCCCCATGAACTACACCTCCTTCGGCGGCACCTACACCATCGCTACCGGCGTCAACGCGGGCAGTCAGGTGTTCGGTCAGGACCCGCTGTGGCTGGCATGGGCCAATGACCTCATCAACTTCAAGAAGGCCGGTGACATGGCCGCTTACAATAACCTGTTGGCTACCGTTACCCCCGCCCGCTTCAAGGTGGGCCAGATGATCGGTGCCACCGGTCTGCTGCTGGGCATTGCACTGGCCATGTTCCGCCGGGTGGATGCCGATAAGCGCGCAAACTATAAGTCCATGTTCATCTCCACCGCGCTGGCTGTTTTCCTTACCGGCGTCACCGAGCCGCTGGAGTTCATGTTCATGTTCTGCGCCATGCCGCTGTACGTCGTGTACGCACTGCTGCAGGGCTGCGCCTTCGCCATGGCGGGCATCATCCATCTGCGTCTGCACTCCTTCGGCAATCTGGAATTCATCACCCGCATCCCCATGTCCCTGCAGGCTGGTCTGGGCGGTGACATCATCAACTTTGTGCTCTGCGTCGCTGCGTTCTTTGCCATCGGCTACTTTGTTGCCTACTTCATGATCGGCAAGCTCAAGCTGGCAACGCCGGGCCGTCTGGGCAACTATACCGACGATAACGCAGACGATACCGCCGCCAAGACCGAGAAGAAGTCCGATAACGGTCAGGCCGAGCGCATCATCGCCCTGCTGGGCGGCCGGGAGAACATCGTGCTGGTGGATGCCTGCATGACCCGTCTGCGCGTTACCGTGAAGGATCCCGCCAAGGTCGCTGACCTTGCCGCATGGAAGGCCGAGGGCGCTCTGAGCCTGCTGGTCAAGGGCGACGGCATTCAGGCCGTGTACGGCCCCAAGGCAGACGTCCTGAAATCTGACATCAACGATATTCTGTAAAGATCATGAAACTGTTGACTTTGAATACCCACAGCCTCATCGAGCCGGACTATGAGGCAAAGCGAGACGCTTTTGTAAATTTTATCGCAAAGGAGCAGCCGGATGTGTTCGCTTTGCAGGAAGTGAACCAGACCGCCTCCGCTCCGCTGCTGGGGGATGTCCCGGCGGGATACTACCCCTGCCCCTGCAATATGGTGCTGCTGAAAGCGGACAACCATGCCGCAGCAGTGGCCCGGATGCTGGAAGAGCGGGGCGTACATTACCATTGGAGCTGGCTCCCGGCAAAGATCGGCTATGACAGATATGATGAGGGCATGGCCGTATTCAGCCGTGCGCCCATCACGCAGACCGAGAATCTGCTGCTGAGCCGGTCGAACGATTACAGTTACTGGAAGACCCGCCGTGCGCTGGGCATCTGTGCAGGAGATGTCTGGTACTATGCTATGCACATGGGCTGGTGGAAGGACGAAGAAGAACCCTTCGCTGACCAGTGGAATGCGCTGGAAGCAACGGCTGGTGCGAAGCCTATGGCATTCCTGCTGGGCGACTTCAACAGCGAAGCCGATGTGCGGGGGGAGGGGTATGACCTTATCCTCTGCAGCGGCTGGCAGGATACCTTCCGGCTGGCACAACAGCGGGATGACGGCTATACCGTTGTGCAGGCCATTGACGGTTGGCGGGATGCCCCGGATGCTTCCGCCAAAAAGCGCATCGACCAGATCTGGTGCTCCAAGGCTGTTCCGGTGCGCAGCAGCCGGGTGGTATTCCGTGGCACACAGGAACCGCAGGTTTCCGACCATGCGGGTATCCTGATCGAATTATAGAGGATAAGAAAGAACATGAAGATGCAGAGAAGTGCAGGCATTTTACTGCCCGTCAGCAGTCTGCCGTCCCCATATGGCATTGGCTGCTTTTCGCAGGAAGCATACGATTTTGTGGACTGGCTCAAAGAGGCCGGACAGACTTATTGGCAGATCCTGCCGCTGGGTGTGACCAGCTATGGTGACAGCCCCTACCAGAGCTTTTCGGCCTTTGCGGGCAACCCGTACTTTATCAGTCTGGATGAGCTGGTCAAAGAGGGCGTGCTCACGGCAGAGGAATGCAAAAAGGCAAAGTTTGGCCGCAAAGCAGATGATATCGACTACAGCCAGCTCTACAAGGAGCGGGGCCGCCTGCTCCGGCTGGCCTACTCCCGCAGCGACATCGGCCACAACGAGGCATTTGCGGCGTTCTGCGAGAAAAATAAGTGGTGGCTGGACGATTTTGCCCTGTTCATGGCAGTGAAAGGCCGCTTTGAGGGCAACCCGTGGATCGAGTGGGCGGAGGATATCCGCCTGCGCTGGCAGAATGCCATGGACTACTACCGCCGGGAACTGTATTTTGAGGTGGAGTACTACAAATATCTCCAGTTCAAATTCGACCAGCAGTGGCGTGCACTAAAGGCTTACGCCAACGAAAAGGGCATCCGCATCATCGGCGATATCCCCATCTATGTGGCACTGGATTCCGCCGATGCATGGGCGAACCCACAGATGTTCCAGCTGGATGAGGACAACATTCCCACCGCTGTGGCAGGTGTTCCGCCGGATGGTTTTTCGCCCACTGGCCAACTCTGGGGCAATCCGCTCTACCGCTGGGAAAAGCACCGGGAAACGGGCTATCAGTGGTGGATCACCCGCTTGTGGTACTGCTTTGAACTGTACGACGTGGTTCGCATCGATCACTTCCGAGGCTTCGATGAGTATTTCTCCATTCCCTACGGCAGTGAAACCGCGGCCCCCGGCCATTGGGAAAAAGGCCCTGGCATCGAGCTGTTCCGTGCGGTGGAGCAGGCACTTGGTAAGCGGGAGATCATTGCCGAGGATCTGGGATATATGAGCGAGACCGTCCGGCAGCTGGTGCAGGACAGCGGCTTCCCCGGTATGAAGGTGTTGGAATTTGCCTTCGACTCCCGTGACACCGGCAGCGCCAGCGATTACCTGCCCCATAATTACCCGGTGAACAGCGTGGCCTACACGGGCACCCATGACAACGAAACGCTGGTATCGTGGTATCAGACCATCACCTCTGCCGAACGTACACTGGTGCGGGATTATCTGTATGATTACACCACGCCGGAAACACAGCTTTACAAGAGCATGATTGCCCTTATCTTCCGCAGTGCCGCTGCCACCTGTATCATCCCCATGCAGGATTGGCTGGGGCTGGACAATTCCGCCCGTATCAATAAGCCCTCCACCGTAGGCGAGAACTGGCGCTGGCGGCTGAAAAAGACCCAGCTGACCAAAAAGCTCCAAAAGGAGATCTGCCAGCTGACCACCCGCTACGGCCGGATGAACTGGGCGTAATCGTATAAAAATGAAAGAACGGGGCTGTTGCGTGTGCAACGGCCCCGTTTTGCATTTGCCATACAGCATAGGTGGCTGCTTTTTATATCCAGGATGGAACTTTTGCTTTTCTCAATACGTTCCGTAATCAAACTTTTTTCCGGTTCTGGGAGCGATACTCCGCGGGTGTGATGCCATACAGCCGCCGGAACGTTTTGAGGAAGCTGCTGTAATCCGGGAAGCCGCTCTCGGTGCAGGCGTTGAGGACGGAGACACCATCTTCCAGTGCCTTGCGGCAGTGCTGCATCCGCAGATGGGTCAGGTAGCTGTGGATGCTCTCCATGGTACACTCTTTAAACGCGCGGGAGAGGTGCTCCCGGCTGGCATAGAGCTCCTGGGCCAGCTTTACCTTGGTGAGGGTCGGGTCCTGATAGTGAGCTTGCAGGTAGGACACGGCACGCTGCACCAGAACGTTGGTGCTGCTGGGGGCCGTGGTCTGGCCGCTGCCGGTGGCCAGCGTGATGAGCAGCATCATCTCCGACACCTGGGCTTCAAAAACGATGTCACGCATCTGGGCTGGCAATTCCAGGCTCTGGGCCATCCGCACAAAAAGGCTCTGAAAATCCCACTTGTTGCAGACATCCGGGTCCAGCACGGTGATGCTGTGCATCCAGGCGGCGTTTTTCAGGTTTGCGTTGCGGCGGCAGGCCTGCCAGAGGGCGTCGTCGATCTGGATGACCAGACGGTCAGAGTGGTCGTTATCAATATTGAAGATGC